>Ga0209060_10002476_pt1 | contig 17116 bp, 10 predicted proteins | sample Coa_R1_8_FD_187155 | JGI IMG/M metagenome (GOLD analysis project Ga0209060, IMG submission 187155) | Surface soil microbial communities from Centralia Pennsylvania, which are recovering from an underground coalmine fire - Coalmine... | ecosystem: Environmental > Terrestrial > Soil >...
TGCCGATGGGCCAGCAGCCGACGCTGCAGATCCCGCAGGGAGCGCCGCCCTACCCCGTTATGCCCGGAAGCCAGCCCACCACCCAGCTACCGCCGGGGGTGCAACCGACGATGCAGGGGAATGCCCCAACGCGCCGACGGGTCTCCCTCACCGGTGAGGTGATCGAGGATGCAGCGCCCCCGCCGCCACCCATGGCGCCGACCGGCGTCATACCTGCCGGAATGGGACACATCCCGGCGACCGCCTACACGGCCCAGGCGGTGCAGGCGCAGTTGCAGGGCAGCGGCACGACTCCGATGGGCGAGCGCTGGGAGAAGTTCCTGGCCATCGCGCTGCCCTTGATCGCCCTCTCGATGCTGATAGTCCACATCTTCCCCGGCTCGTTTCTCTATGTGGGCTTCGCCGATATGTTCTTCATCCCCATGGCATTGGGCGCCGTGGGCGCGGTACCCTCCTACGACGACGCGATCGCCGATTGCAGTGTGGTCCTCATCGTCTCTCTGCTCTTCGGTCCCGCACTGGCTCTGGTCGTCTATCTTATCGTCTGCGCGTTCAAACAAGAGTGCAATGGCGCGCTGGTCGCCCTGTTGCTTATCAGCCTCATCCTCCCCTTCCTGCTGCTTATCCCCTTCTTGAGCACCGGATTATCCTGGGACAAACTGGGTGCATGGGGCCTGTTCAACATCTTCAGTTTTGTGCGCGTCTTCCTCGGCTTCGCCGGGTGGTTCCTGAGCAGTTTCTTCCGCCAGGAAAATGAGTAGTAGCAGATCACCATCTGAACCGGCGACTAAAGTCGCGTCTGACAAAAGCACAAAGTCCACCTGCGTGGACTACCTTCGACATGGAGAGTCGGCGCAGGCCGACTTCGTGCCGCTGTCAGCCGCGACTTTAGTCGCTGGGCTCGTCATTCTCGGCGTGGACGCTGTCCGGGTGGAAGCGCGCCGTTGGGAAGGGGACGCCGGGCTTGCCAGCCGCCCAGTTGGCCCGCGCCACCACCTCCGGATCGGCGCGATCCAGGTCCGTCCAGTCCTGCGCAGCGCACTGCAGCGCCAGCCGTCGGGCCTCGCCGCGCAACGTGCGGGCGGCAGGGTTCAGTTCGTCCAGGGCAATCTGGTTGAGCCGATGGGTAAAGGGAGTCAGGTCGGGCGTGGGCGTGAAGCAGGCCGTTAAGGGCGTGGCTGTGCGGTCGAAGCGCGTCATGGCGGGGAGGCCGAGGACCAGTTCCATGGTACGCAGCAGGGAGGTGTGGTTGTAGGGCTCGCTGATCACCGCATGGCGGCGCGTGTAGGCCGAGATACAGAACGCCGTGGTGCGATGTCCGTCCACATGGTCCACCGCCGCCTGCGAATCGTCTTCGATCACCAGAATAAGAGTGTCCTTCCAGAACCGCGAGTGGCTGATCCGATCCACGATGCGCCCCACGGCGAGGTCGTTATCGGCCACCGCCGCCCGTGGCGTGGGCATGCCGGGGCGGGTCCCGCTGGTGTGGTCGGCGGGCAGCAGCAGCATGCAGAGCGCGGGCAGGTCGCCCTTCGGCTCGAAACCGTCCAGGTCGCCCAGGAACTGGTCGGCCCGCCACTGGTCCGAGACCGTGATGGGAAACCCGATGAAGCGGGGGTGCAGGTAGGGCCGCAGGGCCGCGCTATCCGTCTTCGCCTCCAGGGTGAATTTGCCGGTCTTCTCCTGGTAGTCCTTCCACAGGTTGCTCCACGTGGGCGGCGTCCCTCGCTCCTGCGCCTGAATGCCGGGGCGGTTGACGAACTCGCCGTAAATCCGCACGCTCAACCCCTTCTTAATTGCCGCCGTCCAGAGAAACCCTTTCGGCGAGTAGGCCAGCGGATCGCCGCCATCATAGGGGTAGCTGCGGAGATGCGCGTTGTAGTTCTGCTCGATGTAGGCGTTGGCGACGGCCTCGTCGCACCACTGGTGCCCGTCGGCGGAGTTGGTCCCGCTGGTGAAGGTATTGTCCAGCAGCACAAACTCCCGCGCAAGCGCATGCTCATTGGGCGTAACCGCCTCGCCATACAGGTTGAGCGCCCTGTTGCCATTGCCTTCGGGCATGTCGCCCAGCACGGCGTCGTAGGTCTGGTTCTCCTTGATGATATAGACCACATGTTTGAAGACGGAGGGCTCGCCCGCCCGCTCCGGCACCGGCAGCGGCGCGGCATTGGGGCGGGGCGCGTCCTCCGCGCCCCAGCGATTGTTGGCGGCTACGATCTTACTCTGCGCATCCAGCTCCGGCCCGGTGACCTTCGGCAGGAGCTGCACCGTGCCGATGCTGTTGTGGACGCCGTAGCTGTTGTTCCTTGGAGAGAGGATGCGGGGACCGACGCCCTTGGAGCAGGCCACATAGAGGGTATCCCGGCGCGCGGCGATGGCGATAGGGAACCAGCCGGTGGGCATATAGCCGGCCACGGTCGGCTTCGCCGCCCTATCCGGCAGGGTCACGACCGCGACGGCGTTCGCACCCCCGCACGCCACATAGAGCGATTTCTCATCCTCCGAGAGCGCCAGAGAGGTGGGGATCTGTCCAAAGCCGGGGTCCTGTGGCGGGGTCAGGGAGAGCGTCTGCGTCATATGCCTGCGGCGTGTATCGAACACGCTGACGCTGTCGTCATCGCTGTTGGCGATATAGAGCGTCTGCCCATCGGCAGTGATCGCCAGGGCCGAGGGCTGCCGTCCGACGTTCACCTCCGTAACGACACGGCGCACGGCTGCGTCCGCCTCGCCCTCTTTCCCGCCCGTGTCGCCCCGGCTCTCCGGAAGTAGGTCGAGATGGGTGGTATCAATCACGGACAGGCTGCCGCCCCGCGCGGCGTCGGTGACGGGGTCCACGCGCACCGGGGTGCCCGCCGAGGGTTCCGTCTGCTTCTCGTCCGGCTTCGCACGCTGCCCGCCCCGGTTGGCGACATAGAGCGTCGCACCGTCCGGTGACAGAAGCAGCCGGTAGGGCGCGACGCCGACGGGGATCGTATGCAGCAGCTTGCCGTCCGGCAGGGAGACCACGGCGACGGCGTTGTGCATGCCCAGAGCCACATAGAGCCGGGTATCATCGGGCGAGACGGCCAGGCCCAGCGCCTGCGGATTGCTCTTCTCCTCCGTCACGATCAGCGGCGTCCCGGCCTTCCAGGCATCGCCCTCGTGGGTAAAGCGGGCGACGCTCCCGTTCTGGGCCGAGGCATAGAGGGTTTTGCCGTTGTGCGCCCACGCCAGCCCGAGCGCGTCCGCGTTGAAGGGCACGACGCCCGTCGGCTCGCCGGTTTTCGCATCGAAGCAGAGCACGCCCTTATCGGCGCCTGCCGTCAGGATCGCCAGCGTGCTCCCATCGGGAGAGAGCGCCACATCGCGGGGCCGCGCGCCCTGGATCTCGCGCAGCACCCCGCCCGGCGTCACCGTCTGATTGCTCGGCACCAGGACGCTCCCGTTAGGCTGTTTGCCCAGGGTCAGGCGGCGTGCGACCTCCTGCGCCACCGACCGTTGCAGCAGATACGCCGTGGCTGCCAGAAGCAGGCCGATGCAGAGCCAGCGCCATTGAGAGTGCATTCTCATATTGGTTTCTCCTGGGCGATCCCGCCCTATTTTCTCCCGCTTAGTTTCACGATTGAGGGCGATATTCCCTCCGGAAAACAGGCGAGAACAGGGAAACCGACTTGACGGTTCTCTCGTAAGAGGAGAGAGCCCTCCTGTCGTGTTCTAGCGAATATCAACGGTCTGGTTTTCCGCCCTGGGGTAAAATATAGTCGGTAGAACCATACAGGAGAGTTTTCTATCAGGCATTGTGAGGCAGACGCACATGACAACGCAAGAGATACTTACGGCTATCGGACAACTGGGACCTGTTGAGTTGGAGAAGGTTGCGCATCACGTTTCCCGGATGCGATTACGGAAAGTTACCGGGCAAGAAGCGGAACTGGTCCAAATAGCTCGTCGTCGTCGTCCACGCGCCTTTCAACGGCGCTATCACGAACTGATGCGGAAACGTCAGGAAGAGACCCTGACCGAATTGGAGTATCAGGAATTGCTGTCGCTGACCAACGAAGCGGAGGCATTCGATACGCGCCGCATGAAAGCCCTTGCAGATCTAGCGGAAATGCGTCAAACGGATCTCGATACGTTGATGCGTGACCTGGGCCTTGCGCGGCATGGCTAAATCCAATGTTCCTCGCAAACTCAAACATCTTGTCGCGGAGAGAGCGCGAAACCAATGCGAATACTGTCGCAGCCGTGAGGACTATGCAGTAGACCCCTTCTCCGCAGAACATATCCTCCCGAAAAGTCGCGGGGGCACAACGGATTTCGATAACCTGGCGCTTTCTTGCCAGACCTGCAACAACCACAAATACAACAAGACCGAAGGGATCGACCCCAAAACAGGTCTCCTCGCTTCCCTGTTTCACCCACGTCAGCAAAAATGGAGCGATCACTTTTCTTGGAGTGAAGATACAACAGCCATTATCGGGCGAACACAGACAGGACGCGCGACTGTCCACACGCTTGATATGAACCGGGAAAGTTTGATCAATTTACGCAGGATGTTACATCGTGATGGCCATCATCCTCCACGTGAGTAACTCACCTTATATAGCGCTTCCCGAGGAGAAGGAGCATGACCATGGAAGAGAGCAAATTGGAAGAGAATCAGGAAGAAGAGGCCGCCGCAAAAGAGGCTGCCAGGCAGAAGGATGCCACCGCGCTTGCGGCTGCCGCCGAGCGTGTGCTGACAGCAACCTTCAACGCGCCGGTAACGTTAGGCCCGCCTGAGATCTTGCGGGATCAGTACCGGAACGGGGTGGTACGCTGCCCGGTGGTCGCAGGGCCTTCCGGCCTTCCGGGGAGCATCGTGGCGAAAATAGCGGTCGGCGAGGGCGAGGATCTCTACGATGCAGAGAAGGACACGTCGGGCTGCACGGCCTGGCGCTTCTACAACGAGTGGGCCGGGAACCGCTTCTTAAACGAGATGGCTATCGAGCCTCCGCTCAATGCACGTCTGCTGGCAGGGGATCGAACGGAGGGGCTGTTTATTCTGGAGGATCTGGGCAATGGGGATGCCCTATCGGATGTCGTCCAGCGGAGCGATCCGCAGGCGGCGGAGCGTGCGCTCTTCGACTATGCCCGCGCGCTGGGCAGAATGCACGCCGCGACCATCGGCCATGCGGACGCCTGGCGACAGGTCCGCCTCGCCATCGGCGGAACGGAGCAGGAGCGGGAGCCTCTGGGCTCGGGCTGGCTGAAGGAGAATATCGCGCCGTTTCTCGAAATGTGCGCGGAGCTCGAGGTTCCGGTAGCCGCCGGCTTCGAGGAGGACGCGGAGACGGTCCGGCAGACGCTCGATGCTCCTGGCCCTTTCGAGGCTTTCTCTCCGAACGACACCTGCCCGGACAACCATCGCCTGATGCCGGATGGGAGCCTGCGCTTCTTCGATTTCGAGTTTGCCGGCTACCGCCATGCACTGCTGGACGCATCCTACCTTCAGGTGCCGTTCCCGACCTGCTGGTGTGTCAATCGGATCCCGGCGGACCTGGTGCCGCGCCTGGAGGAAGCCTATCGCGCGGAACTCGCTCGCGGCTGCCCGGAAGCGAGTGACGACGCGCTCTTCTGCGCCGCGATGAGCCACGCCTGCGCCTTCTGGACCTTCACCACTCTGAGCTGGCAACTGAAGGACACCCTGAAGGAGGATGGAGAGTGGGGCATCTCCACGGTGCGCCAACGGCATCTCTATCGCCTGGAGACCTTCACCGAGCGGGTCTCCCGCTATGGGCACCTGCCCGCGATGGCGGAGACGGCCAACGCCCTGTCCGCAAAGCTCGCCTCCCTCTGGCTGCCCGAATTGGAATTGATGCCGATCTACCCGGCCTTCCGGCATTGAGACCGTAGGATTTGGATTATGGTTAGGCAAATATCCTTCTGGTGTGAGAGACCCTGGATTTAGTTGGGAGTGGTTTGAATGGGAGCACGACAATATCTACCGAAAGTTACAAGTTGGCGGATTGGTTAAAGCTATGACCATAACAGGAAAAGAATACGAAGCACTTGCCTCTGTCGAATTTATGGAAGATGCTATCTTTCGTTATAATGCAGAGCACTCTCTTTCTCCGGGCGGGCATACACACCATATGCTCATCAAGCAAGGGAGTGTCTTTCGGTTTGCACCTTAAACCTTGCAACAAATGGACCACACGACGGCTTGCTGCTGAAGACAGTCATATTGCAGCACGGCCAGAGAGGTTCACTTTCCCGATCCTTCGGAGAGGGGCAGGAGGTTGTCGTCCGGTTCGCGGTCGATGAGCTTGGTGTTCGGGTCAATGCCGGCCTTTTCCGGCTCCTCCGCCACCTCGTAAGTGAGGGTGGTATACTCTCGTGTGAAGTGCTTTCGCTCCAGCACCAGCGGCTTGCCTAACCGCTCTCCCCGCTTCGTTCTGCCGTAGATGCCGACCTCGATCCAGGCATTCTCAGAAATCGGCTTCTCATTCCCCATCGAGTCGGCCTGGAGGGTGCGCGTCTGGGTCTTCAGAGTGACCTTCCAGCGGTTCGGCCCGATTTTGAGGCGCTCAGCGGAGACCATACGGTCCTCAAAGAACGTGATCTTCTCGAAAAGATCGCTCAAAAAGCGCTGGGTGTCGGCAGGGGTTGCCGCCTGGAGATACTCATAGAGTTCGAGGGAGGTGGTGTACGGCGGCTCCTGGAACCCCTTGTCTTTAACAAATCGCGCCAGGGCGGCATTCAGCCGCCGCTCACCGATCTGATCCTGCAGCGCATAGAAGACCAGCGCCCCCTTGTTATAATGGATATAGGGCTGATGCTGCACCCACAACAACGCATTCTCCCCCGTGCCCTCCCTGCCGCGCCCCGCCAGATACTGATCCAGATTGTAACGGAGGAACTTGCGTATCCGCTCCGGCCCATACTCCTCCTTCATCACCATCAGCGCCGAGTACTCCGCCAGCGACTCGGCCAGCATCTCGGAACCCTCCACGTCGCCTCCCAGCACCTGATGCGCCCACCACTGGTGCGCGGTCTCATGGGCGGTTATATAGAATGGGTAGTCGATATCCTCGGCGCCCTTGCGCACCTGGGCGATAAAGCCTGCGCTCTCCGAATAGGGGATCGTGTTCGCAAAGGATTGGGCGATTGACTTATAGGCCGGAAACTCCAGAATACGCAGTTGGCGGAACTGGTAGGGCGAATAGTTGCGCGAGCAGTAGGCCAGCGCCTTCTTCGCTCCCGCCGCCATCCGCTCCAGATTGTAAGCGTGTTCGGGATGGTAGTAGATCTCGATGGCGACCGGCTTGCCGTCCGCCCCTACCCACCGGTCACGATACACCCGATACCGCGCCGAGACCACCGGCACGAAGTTGCGGATGGGCGCGTCCATCTTGTAGTGGAAGCAGCGTCTTCCCGCCTCCGTCCACTCGCGCTGCAAATAACCGGACGTCAGGGCGATCTGGTCGGGCGCCGTGCGGAGCGTCGCCTCGTAGGTGATCCAATCCGCGTCGTTGCCGATATAGGTGTTTTGGCGGGCCTGGAGGTCGGCGGCGGAAGCCATCCGGGGACGATAGGCCAGCCCCTCCTTATGGCGATCCTCATAGCCGGCGAGCTCTTTATTCGGCTGGTAACCCAGGCTTGGCAGAAAGCTCTCGATGAAAGTCCCGTTCGCGACGATCTCCGTCTGGGGTGCGTCGTTCGGGAAGCCCGTTTTGTCGTAAGCCAGGTCGAACTCCAGCCGCGCCTCCTCACCGGGGCGCAGCGGTTGCGCACAGCGTAACACATAGAACCCCAGCCGCTTATCCGCCACGGAGCGCACGGCATCCCGATCCAACTGCAGCTTGCGGATGGTCTGGTCACGATCTACCACCACCACAATGTCCCGAATGCTCTTCTCGGTCTTGTTTTTGAGTATATAGGTTCCCTGCACCGCATATTGAGACCGCTCCGGGTAGAGCGTCATGTCCAGCTTGACATCCGTAATACGCGGCTGCGGCAGGGAGGCATAGCGCGCCTTATACCGCTTCTCGTAGCTGGACCACAGTTTGCGCCAGGCGGTCTTAGCAAAATATTCGTTCCGAATGTTGGTGTTGATGAAGATATAGATGCCGGTTCCCATCCAGCAGAGGGCGGCCAGGCCCGCCGCAAGGCGCACTCCGTGCGTCGGCCTGCCCATCTTCCAGCGCTGCTTCAGGCGCGTCTCCTTGCCGCGTACCCAGAGGCGCAGGCTGAGTACAACCAGCAGCAGGGAGAACGCCAGCCAATACACATGAAAGGCAATCGCCGGGTGGAGAAAGGGGCCATATCCGTTCATGTCGGAGTAGACCATACGGGGAAGGCCATCGGCAAACAGATACAAGGTGTGATCCCAGCCCAGGTTGCGGAGGATGCCGCCTACGAAAAACGCGCCGATCAGCAGCCCGTGGCCCAGGAATTTGTGGTTGACCAGCGTATGGATGCAGAAGGCCAGAGCCGTGATACAGACGAACGCCGGGAAATCGATCCCAAAGAGGTAGGAGACATAGAGGCCAGGCTCAAAATGGAAGTAGCCTTTCGCCGCCTGGGTCGCCATCCCGGCCAGTATCAGCACGCCATTCAGGACGACCAGCATGCCCAGAATGGCCGTCATCTTGCTCAATGCCGTGACCCAGGTCGGGATCGGCTGGGCGTCCGCGATCTGGTCCAGTTGCAGGGTCCGCTCCCGCCAGACCAGCTCACCCGTATAGAAGGCGATGAGAACCAGAAAGAAGAGGGCAAAGATGGGCAGGGTCGTCTCCACCATCACCCGCGTCACCGGATAGGTGGAGGTCCCATAGACCTGATCGGCGCTCCAGGCGACGGCGATGGTCAGCAGGAAGCCGCACAAAACGATCACGCGGAAGGGAACGCCGCGCAGGATCTCGCGCATGTAGAACCCGCAGAGATGCCCGTAAGCCGCAAGCGCATTCGGATACAACGGCGCATCCGAATGCGACGGGGATGCTATGGACGGAGCGGAGGGCGCGCTGCCCGCGAAGGCCTGCTTCCTCCCTCGCAATGCGGGTGCTTGTGCGGAGAAGCGAAACAGCCGATAGCCCACCGCAAAGAGCGCCGCGCCGACTCCCGTCCAGAGCAGCCGGTTCCAGAGCAGCAGGCCCGTCAGCGGGATCACCCGGCTGTTACGCGCTGCTGCAGGCCAATAACGCGTCACCAGGTTCAGCGTGTTCAGGCCGAAGGGGTCGAGCATTCCGGCGAGGGTGTGGTTATCCAGGTTCTCGATCAAGCTGGAGCCGACGAGATAGGCGACCAGAAAGAGCACCCCGGAGACATAGGTCGCCAGCGGACTGCGCGTCAGCGCGCCCACCATAAAGAAGACCGCCCCGAGGAGAAATACGTTGGGAAGGACCATGCTGAAGAAGGGCATGGCGTAGGCCGCGCCCACAAAGGGGCCGAGTTTCCAGCGCTCTACCCAGGGCATCCGCGTTCCCAGCCAGAGGCCGACCAGGGGTGCGCTATAGATCCCCACCGTGACGACCCAGGAGCCGAGGAAGCGCCCCAGGAGGTAGTCCCGCTTGGTGATGCGGGTGGTGAAAAATAGCTCGTGGGTCTTGGTCTCGTAGTCGCGGTAGATCGCCGTGCCCATGATCCCGGTCGCGATGACGGAGCCCAACGCCATCAGGATCGTCGTCAACTCCGCGATGACCAGGGGCGCGTTGTTCTTGGTGAGGGCGCTGCCGAGCGTAAGGTGCGAAGCATCCGTCGTCATCATCAGGAAGGCGATCGAGCCCAGGAGCAGGAAGTAGATGTAGGTCGAGGCCATGCGCAGGCGATAGCGGATCTCGAACCGGAAGATAGAGAGCATGGGGTCCTCCTATACCTGCGCCGCCCGCGCGATATGGAAGAAGTAGACATCTTCCAGGTCCGGTTCCACGGGAGTGAAGTCCTCTCCGGGGGGCATCTCGCTGTAGATGGTGACCTGGGGGCGGCCCGCATACAGGCGCTTGGAGAGCAGAAAGTAGTTGGCTTCGAGGGCGGGCAGAGCGGCTTTTTCGGTGGTCTTCCGCCAGACCCTGTCGGCGAGTTGTGCGAGGATGTCCTCGGGACGCCCCTCCGTTACCACCCGGCCCTTCGCGAGGATCGCCATCCGCTCGCACAGCTCCCGTACATCCTCGACGATGTGGGTGGAGAGGATGACGGTCACATTCTCGCCCACCTCCGCGAGGAGGTTCAGGAAGCGATGGCGTTCGTTGGGGTCCAGCCCTGCTGTAGGCTCATCCACGATGATCAGCTTGGGCGCGCCAATGAGGGCGACGGCGATCCCAAGCCGCTGCTTCATGCCTCCGGAGAATCCCCCGACCGCCTTGCGGCGCACCTCGTAGAGGTTGACCTGCTGGAGCAGCGCCCCCACCCGCTCGCGCCGCTCCCGCCGGTCGTGCACTCCCTTCAATACGGCAAAGTGGTCCAGCGTCGCCTCCGCCGAGAGCGAGGGATAGAAGCCGAACTCCTGGGGCAGATAGCCCAGCAGACGCCGCATAAACTCCTTGTCCTGCAGAACATCGATCCCTCCGAAGCGGATGCTGCCCGCGTCGGCATCCTGCAGGGTGGCGATGGTACGCATTAAGGTGGACTTGCCCGCACCGTTCGGCCCCAGCAGCCCGAACATCCCACTGGGGATCGTGAGGGTGATGCCATCCAGGGCGCGTATGCCGGAGGGGTAGGTTTTCGTCAACTGTTCGATACGGAGATCCATGCGCAGCGTTCCGTTCTGTTTGTGCCTGAATGCACATTCTACCCCGAGAGCTCCCCTCCGTCAATGAGATAGTCCGCCCTTTCGCTCAAGCGCCTGCGCGTTTCACGACCGTTTCGCCTGATGGTAGATTTCGTAGAGCAGAACCCCGGCAGCCAGCGCCACATTGAGCGAATCGCAGTGGCCTGCCATCGGGATGCGGACGACGATATCGCAGGCAGCCTGCCGCTCCTGCGAGAGCCCCCTGCCCTCGCTGCCCATATAGATGACATTGGGGACAGGCAGGGCGGTCTGCCGATAGGCCACCGCAGCGCCGGGGGACGTGCCGATGACCGGCAGGTTGTAGCGACGCTTCCAGGCGAGGAACTCCTCAAAATCGGATCGGACCAGGCGCTGATAGAAGACGGCTCCCATGCTGGCGCGCACCGCGAGGGGATCGAACGGGTCCGCCGTATTGCCGAGGAGGATCACTCCGGCGCAGCCGACGGCATCGCACGCGCGCAGGATCGTCCCCAGGTTCCCCGGATATTGAATGCCATCCAGCGCGACCCAGCCGAGCTCTCGTGCGGGCCGTACCGCAGGCAGCTTCTCCCAACGCTGCCGCACCACCGCGCCGATCCCCTGCGTGTCCTCCCGCCCTGCCATCCACTGCAAAACCTCCGGAGCAACCCGCAGGATCTCCGGGGCGCTGCGCAGGCAGCTTATCCGAGGATGCTGGTTCGCGACGGCATCCCACTGCTGCGGGCAGACGACCCATGTTTCGATCTCCGCGCCGTGCTCCAACGCCGCCAATACGAAGCGGATCCCTTCCACAAAGAACAGGCCGGTGCGCTCCCGCTCGGGACGCAGGCGCAAACGCCGGATCCGCTTGACGGCAGGATTGTTCAGGCTGGTAATCAGGGCAGCGTGGGGCGGCGGACGCCGTTTGTCCTCGCTCTTTACTATCTTCCGTGCGGCCATCTCTTCGCTCTCCTTTCACGACCGATACGGACGCTCGCGCGCCGGAGCGCCGAGACGGTCGTGAGGGCAGCAGGGAGGGTCGGACAGAGGCAGGGCCAAGCCAACATGGGAAGAGAGGGTGAATGGATTTTCGACACTCGCAGGGGCGACACGAACGCTTCTCCCACCTCGCCAAGGGGTGAGGTGGGGTCTCAGGCGTTCCGGCGGTATGTTAGCGAGCGATCAACATTTGGGTGTTTTTGACGTCTTCGGGGAGTATATCCGCTCCGACCCGGAGCGGATACCTATCTCTCTTATCGTGCTACAGGCGCCGCGCGCTAAACGGCGCACGGCGCCTTAGGGATGCTCACGAAAATAAGTGTTCCGCCCGCAGGGCGGTTGGCCGAAGGCCCATCAGACGAATAATGGTCGCACCTTCGGTGCAGTCCAAATTCGCTTGTTACGCGAATTTCATTCACGGCCCGGCAACGCGGAACGGTTATTTCTCCTTATTCCTCGCTGTCGCTATGTGGGGTACGGACGCGGACGCAGGCGGTCTTCTTCTCCATCAAGCCCTCTTCCAGCAGTTTCGCCACCATCGCTGCGCGCGACGAGACGCTCAGCTTGGCAAAGATACGGCGCAGATGGGTATTGACTGTCCAACTGCTGATGTCCAGCACAGCGGCAATCACCTTATTGGGATAGCCCAGCGCGATCATACGCGCGATCTCCTGTTCCCGTGGGCTGAGAAACCCCTGACTGCGGGAACTGGACGGTGTCTGTTCTCGCACTAGAATGCAGCGGACACCGTTCCACTCGATGTCCAGTAAGTACTCCGCATCATCGCCCGGCGCCTTATGCCCTTCGCCGCCGAATGCACCTGTCATTAAGGTGTGCTCAATGAGTTGTTGAAGTAGCGCATGAGCCTCGTCGGGGTACGATAGATCCGCTTCCGACGCGACCGGCTCTCTTTTCCGCAAAGTAGCAAGCATCATGTTCCTCCCAAAACGCTCCGTCAGGAGAGCGTATGGCACCTCAGACTCGTCATGAAGACGCAGGCATCCTGTAGCCTGCAGAGGGGGGTCGTATAGGGCACGAGCATGTTTCACGCAAGGCACACGCTTCACCGTCTATAATTCGTTTTCCTGCTGATTTTTCAAAATTAATACCCCCGAGGCTCCTTCGGCCACAAAAGGGCGTGGATTCCTCTCCGGCAGAGGCGGACGCAGGCGCTCGGGCGGGAGCGCCGGGGTCACTCCCGCCGAATCCAACAGCCGCCGTATATTACCGCCAAGGATCATGGCTTCGTCGCGCGGCGAGAGGCCCAACAGGCGGATCTTGTGCAGCTCCAGACCGGGGTGCAGCCACGGCCCATCGGAACCGAAGAGGATTTTATGCGGGCCTGCGCGCTTCACTGCCTCCAGCAGGTAGTCGAAACGCCGTACCCCCGAGGTGTCCGCGTAAACGTTGGGAAAGCGGGTCACTTGGTCTATCACCTGATGATGCGCGCGCCAGTCGTCCTGAAAACTGCCCAGGTGCGGCACGATAAAGGTCACGTCGGGGTACTGCGGAGCGAACATCTCCACCACCGACGCCTGGCCCACCACGTCCACCAGAATCGGGATACGAAATGCACGCGCCGCGTCGCAGACCTCCCGGGTCGGCATGGCGTCGTGCCCGTGGACCTTCAGGCCGCGAAAGCCCCACTCGCGTACCGCCCGTTCGGTCATGCTATAGATGCGTCCCGCATCCCGTCTGGCATGCACAAACGCAAAGCCGATCAGCCGCTGCGGGTGCCGGGCGACGATGCGGGCGACCTGCGCATTGGCGGTCATATAATCGCTATGAAAGGGCGCGAAAACCACGGTACGGACAATGCCTGCCGCCCGCGCCCTGCGCAGATAGGCCCCCAGCGACGCGTCGGTGTTCCAGGGCGCCGTCAGGAGGTCGCCCTGCCCGGCATGGCAGTGGCAGTCAATAATCATGGGCATGGTATCCGTCCGATCCCCCTATCGCCGCCAAAAACCAGAGGCTCGTCGCAATGCCGTTGTAGAAGTTAGGCAGATGGAACTTCTCGTTCGGCGCATGCATGCGGTCATCTGGCAGGGCGAACCCCATCAGCACCGTGCGGGTCCGCAGGCGCTCCTGTAAGAGGCTCACCACCGGGATCGTGCCGCCCGAGCGGATGAACACAGGCGTCACGCCGAAACCGTTACGGTAAGCGCGCACGGCGGCGCGGATCGCAGGGTGGTCCCGATCCACCAGCGCGGACTGCGCCATCAGGTGGGTGCGCACGCTGAGTTGAATACCCGGCAGTGCGATCCGCGCGATATGGAGGCGGAACAGCCGCGCGATCTCCTGCGGGGTCTGATCCAGGACGAGCCGAAAACTGAGTTTGGCCAGAGCGCGCGACGGCAATACCGCTTTGCCGCCCGGCCCGGAGTAGCCGCCTACGATGCCGTTGACCGTGAGCGAGGGGCGGAGCGTAACGCGCTCATACAGGCTATACTCCGGCTCACCGACGCTCTGGGTCGCGCCCGCATCCCGCAGCAGGTCGGCGTCGCACGGCCCGGAGCGCGCCATGGCGGCGCGCTCCGCCACACCCCAGGCGCGCACCCGGTCGTAAAACCCCGGTAGCGTCACATGGCCCTCCCGGTCGTGCAGGCCCGCGATAACCTGGCACAGAGCCTGCAGCGGATTGGCAATGGCCCCGCCGAACAGCCCGGAGTGGAGGTCATGGGAAGGGCCGCAGGCTTCCAGTTCCAGGCCCAGCCCGCCCCGCATGGCATAGGTGATCGCGGGACGGTCGGGCGCGAGAATGGGCATATCCGAGACCACGGCGACATCGGCTGCCAGCGCGCGGCGGTGTGCATCCAGAAAGGCGGCGAGGTTCGGGCTGCCGATCTCCTCCTCCCCCTCGAACAGGCAGACCACATTGACAGGCAGCGCGCCGACGCTCTGCAGGTACGCCTCCAGCGCCTTGACGTGTACGAACATCTGCCCCTTGTCGTCGCTAGTTCCCCGCCCGTAGAGATCGTTGCCACGGAGGGTAGGCGCGAACGGCGGCGACGTCCATTCGGACAGCGGATCGGCGGGCTGCACGTCGTAGTGGCCGTAGATCAACACGGTGGGCCGGTCCGGCCGATGCCGCCATGCAGCGTAGACAATCGGATGGCGGGGCGTGCGTACCGTCGTCACGCCCTCCATCCCGATCCGGCGCAGGTGGCCGGCGAGCCAATCGGCGCAGCGCGCCACATCCGCTGCGTGTTTCGGCTGTGCGCTCACCGACGGGAAGCGCACAAACGCCCCCAACTCCGCCACAAACCGGGGCCGGTTGGCCTGGGCGTAGCGCAGCGCACGCAGAGGCGGCGCGGTTGAAACCACCTTCCCGGCGATCAATGGCCTACTTATCCGACAGGAACGTGGCGGCGCGGAGCCGGTTCGCCCAGTGTTTGATGGGCACATTGTCGTGCGGCAGGCTGGTAGAGCCCTCCACAAACACATTGGGCACACCCTGCCGGCGCAAACGTTCCGACCGTGCTGCCGTCCCGCCGCTGCCATAGTGAACGTACAGCTTGGCATCCGGGCGCGCCCTGGCCCACTGCGCCCAGATCGTCTCGTCTCCGGTATTGTAGAGGCAGTCGAAGCCCCAGCACTCCCGAATACGGTCCGTGTAGCGCGCGCCGGAGGTCGCCATCAGACGCATATAGATGCCGCCGCCCGAGTGGCAGGCGAGGATGAGATTGCCCAGCCCAGGAGCGTTTCCTGCCGCGTTATAGGGGCCATAGGCGCGCAGCGCCGCCAGCACACGATCCAGATAGTTCCCCAGTCCGCCCTTCTCGCTTAGCCAGCCCGGATTGGACCTCACCCCAAGTGATGGGGCGACCAGAATGACATTCTTATTGCTGCTATTCAGGCTCTCTCGGAAGGGCCACTGGGGATGCCGCTGCCGGTTCCAGTACTCCCGTATGTTGGAGAAGAGCGCCTCCGTATGGTGCCCATGCAGATAGAGGAGGATGTCTACCTGCGCGTCCGGGCGAAATCGCTCCGGAAGGAAGATCCCCGTTACCGGCGGGATCGTCTTCTTCACGCCCTGAAACGTATACGCTCCGAGCGGGATCTCCACATAGAGGGTCTGCGCAGCCGGGGCGGATTCGCGCCCGATCAGCGCGGGCGTCGCGCCGCCTGCCGGAGCGGGCTGCACCGGGGTAGGCTGCGGCACGGGTGGCGCCGGCGCCGGGGCGACACCCCCACCGCCCGAACAGCCGAGCAACTGTCGCGCCCACAGCGGCGCTGGCGTGTTGCAGGTGTAGATCGTGCCGGGCCGCCAGCCCTCTACCTTGCGGATCGCACGCGCCATCGCATGCAGTTCGGTATCGGAGAGGTCCTGCACCCGCCGGTCGGGATCGAGCCCCGTCTCCTTCTGAAGGAACCGCGTATAGGCCGCGGGGTCGTTATGGTCGGCGGCAGGCGCATACCTCTTGATGGCCTCGCGAATGGTGAGGCGCTGATAGCTGGGGCGCTTCAGCAGCGTGACGATGGCGCGCATCCCGGTCGCCTCGTCCGGGAAGACGGCGAAACCGCCGGACTGCCCGATGGCGCCACTCTTGCGCGTAAAATCTCCGGCGCGGATGTTGCCGGGATTGTTATTGCGCCAGGCCCGCGTCCCGCCGACGCGCACCTCATTCGGATAGACGACATAGCCTCCCGTCGCAGGCTGCGGCTGCGACGGCCTCGGCGCAGGGGTAGGCGGTCGCGGCGTGGGGGTAGCGCGGCGGGGAGTATACTCCCAGTGCCAGGGTTCCCGCGTATACGGCACAAAATCGAAGCGGTCGGCATTCCGAATCAGCCAGCGATAGACGGCAGTACGCCGCTGTCGGGCCGCATTCCCGGAGCTATTGTGGATCCCCATCCAGAAATCGATGGCGCGCCCGGATTGGTGGACACTATGGCCCGGACGCGCTACCCACTGGTTGGCGGCCTCCGGAGAACCATACTTCTGCAGGGCTTGCTCCCATAAGATCTTCTGGTACGCCGTGGTGCGATACCCGGAGACGATCTCCAGCAGCGGCGCCGGAATGCCGTCGGCCCGCGCGGCCGCCAGCAGGCGCTGGTAGGCCTGGGCCGCCGTATTCAGCAGGGCCACCCGCTTCCCGCCGTGACCGCGCAGGTGCGTCAGTTGGGAGGGCGAGGGGATCACGATATGGGTATCGCGTTTCCGAGGGCCTTCAAACTCTCCCGACGCCATCGCCTCCGAGGCTGCTTCCCGCCACAGTTCCGATTCCAGTTCATATTCCAGTAAGCGCGTCATAGTGTCTCTCCTGCTCTCTCCGCGACCGGGAACGTGTCCCCGCTAGAATTCCAGTTCATACTCCCGCTCGGAGACACGCGGTCCATTCCCATTGCGCCCGACCGCCGCTTGCCGCCCATTCTGTGCCGCAGGGGGCATCGCCGGCCGGGCACGCGTAG
>Ga0209060_10002479_pt1 | contig 17112 bp, 14 predicted proteins | sample Coa_R1_8_FD_187155 | JGI IMG/M metagenome (GOLD analysis project Ga0209060, IMG submission 187155) | Surface soil microbial communities from Centralia Pennsylvania, which are recovering from an underground coalmine fire - Coalmine... | ecosystem: Environmental > Terrestrial > Soil >...
GGTCCGCGCGAAAACACCAGCACCCGCATGCCGAAGGCCTTGCCATAACCGGCGACCACCGCGCCGATCCGGCCATAGCCGAAGATGCCGAGCGTCTTTCCGCGCAGCGATCGGCCGACGCCGCTCTGCCAATGGCCGGCCTTGAGCGAAGCGACCTGCCGCGGCAGATCACGCATCGCCGCGAGAACCAGCGCCCAGGTGAGTTCGGCCGCTGCGTAGGACGGCGTGTCGCTGTGCATGTTGGACGAGACGATCACCCCGTGGCGCGTGCAGGCATTGATATCGATGTGCGGATAGACGCTTCGCTGGCTGATCAGCTTCAGCTTTGGCAAACGCTCGATCAGCGGCGCAAGGATCTGCGTGCGTTCGCGGATGAGCACGAGCGCGTCGGTGTTCTCGAGGCGCTTCGTCAGCACGTCGAGATCGTCGGTGTGATCGTTCCAGATTTCGACCTCGTGGCCGCCGAGCTTGGAGAAGCAGGCAAGCGTGCGCAGCGTGTCAAAATAGTCGTCGAGAATGGAGATCTTCACGCCGTGTCCCGACTCCTATCGAATCCATCCGTCAGGACCCCTGCGCTCTGGTTCAATGCGCCGCTCCCGCGGATTTCGAGGCTTCGATTTTGCAGTCGTAGGGCAGACCCGGTTCCGAGCAGAAATCCGGCCAGTGGCCGCTGCGTCTCCAGTAATCGACAAGATCAAGCTGCGCGGCAAGAGCCATGAAGCGGCGATCCTGGCGCAGAGCTTCTCCGCCCGGCGCGAACAGAAACGTGGTGTCGACAGGGTCAAAGGCGTACGGACGGTGAATGTTCAAGGCAACAATGCGTCGCGCCACAGAGAAGGCGTCGTCGACGTGGCCCAGGCGGGTCAGGGCACCCACCGCCTCGGGCATTGAAAATGATCGATGATCGGCCGCGGTGACGACAATCTGCGCTGTGACGTTCCTCTCGGTCGGACTTGCATTCAGACTACGCACTACGCGCTGCCACAGTGCATAATATGGCTCCGGGACGTGAGATTTGATCGGGCTGTCCAGACAGGCTTGCAACAGCTCGTTGTTGACCGGTTCGCTCGCCAGCCCGATCAGCAGCGCATCCGCCCAGACGCCCACATTGTCGGGCCACTCATGCATGAGTTCGTTCATGAGGGTCGAGGCTTCTTGCCGCTGCCCGGTCGCAAGCAGGGCAAACGCCAAACAGTCGCGCGCGCCACTTCCGAAGGGCTCGACCGCCGCTGCAGACCGGGCTTCGCCTAACGCATCCTGGTTTCGACCGGACATAAGGAGCGAAAAACAGTAGCGCCCGGTGATGAATCGCCTTGGATCGGGCAATCCAGTCCCAATGGCCTTCAGATAATAGTTTTCGCGTCTGCCCCAGTCTGAAAACGGTGTCATGGCGGCGAGCACCGGTTCGACGATGCCGCTCGCTGGGTCGAGCTTGAGCGCAACCGCCGCTTCCCTGTTGGTTTCGTCGATGAACGGCGCCTGAGATTGTGGAGGCAGGTTGTACTTCGCGTAGCTGTACAGAGTCTGCGCGAGAAGGACATGGCTGAACGCAATCTGAGCGGAATGGCTGACAAGATCGCGCGCGAGCACAACCGAGCGCGCGCTTCCCCACTGATCGGCGGACGCATCAATCAATTCCAGAACTGAGGCGAGCAAACCGGGTTGGTTTCTTACCGGGTTCAACGTCGGCGAAGCAGCGGTGATGACTTCATATGCGGACCTGCCAGCGACCTGCACGCGAAGGACATCCTCTGCCGCAGCAGGCCCCTGAAACGATCTGGACCAAAGCGTCGTTCCTTGAACAACATCGTCGAGACGAACCCGGACGGTGATTGTCTTTTGCTCGGTGTCTCGAACTGTCCCGCTGAGAAGGAGTCTGCTTTTGGTAACTCCTGCCGAGGGCAAAGCCACAGCGACCTGATTGGCCGACAATGCGTCGCCGATCTGGTTTGTGAGCGTATCGGCCAGATTGCGGCTCTCCGCCGACTGGCCGGCAGCATCGAAAGGCGGGATGGACACGCGTACCGTTGCGACAGCCGGGGTCTGGACTGCAACGGCTGTGCTACTCCGAGTCGTCCAGAAAGCAATTCCAGCTGCGAGAAGCATCGCGCCGGCCGCAACTGCGGCTAGTGAGATCCAGAGGGGAACGGGCGGTTTAGCACGGACGTCCCGCTTCGCGGACTCAGGTTCCGAAGCGGCCTTCCGCCCGAGGAGTTCTTCGACGCTTGCAATGACTTTTCGCCAGCCCGGCGCAGCGATGTCGCCGGACCAACCGGCGAGGTCGACGCATTGGACCTGGCTGAACGGCAATGGCAGTTCAGACCCGTCGACCCTGAGCTGGATGAGCGTCCCGGCCTTCCGAGCGGTGTCCGCTTCGGCGCGTACCCATTGCGACTTCGTGGCTTCAGCGGACCAGATCACGATCACCGCCTTGGCGGCGCGCAACCGTTCCTCGATCACCTCGCTGAACGCGCGATGCGCCGGGAGGTCTTCGTCGTACCAGACGTCGAAACCATCTGCACGAAGGGCATCGGCGACCGCTTTTGCGCGGACCAGTGTCTCATGCGCATGGGAAATAAAGACGTCCGACATTGAATTGCCGCCCCTGCGAGAACGTTAAATCACGAGACGAGGCGCAGCAAATTCCACGCCAGATTTGGGATGCCGGGCGCGATAAAAATCACCGTCAGAATCGACCGACGGTCGCCATGTCCTTCCCGCACGGTGATTGAATCGAAAGGTTCAAGCCGGATCGATGCGGCCGGAATCGACAGGGCCCGCATCCCCGGAATAGTGTCGGACCAATTCGGCCGGGGGAGGCGGATGGATCTGAGCGAGAAACAGCTGGGCGATGCCGTTCTGGCCCGCATCTCCGGCCGCATCGATCTCGCCAATGCCGACGCATTCAAGGATCAGCTGGCGGCCGCTCTCGCCCACGCAAAGGCGGCGCTCGTCCTCGACATGGCCGGGGTGGATTACATCTCGAGCGCGGGCCTGCGCGCACTGATGATCGTTTTCAAGCAGGGCAAGGCCGAGGGAAAGGCCTTTGCAATCACCGGGCTCGCGCCGCTGGTGAAAGAGATCTTCACCATCAGCCGCTTCAACCTGGTGTTCTCCCTGTTCGACGACGTGCGTGACGCGCTGGCCGAAAAGGCGCCATCTGCGCTTCCCGCGTTCGACAAGGGTTGATCAAGGTGCGCGCGATCTTCTGGGGCACACGCGGCTCATTGCCGACACCGCTCAATGCGCGAGCCGTGCAGGCCAAGCTTGTCCATGCGCTCGTGAAAGGCTCCGGCCGCGATCTCTCCACGAAAGAAAGGGCGCTGGCGTTTTGCGAGCGTGAATTGACCTTTGCCGAGTCCGGGACCTACGGCGGCAATTCGGCCTGTGTCGAAATCGACCTTGGCGGGCCAGACTATCTTCTCTGCGATCTCGGATCGGGCGCGCGCGAGTTCTCGCTTGCTGCGCTTGCCGCGAACGGACCGGCGAAGCCGCGCACCTACCACGTCCTCGTGAGCCACGTGCACTGGGACCACATCATGGGCTTTCCGTTTTTCGTGCCATCGTTCATCCCGGGCAACGTCATCAGGATCTACAGCTGTCATTCCCGTCTCGAGGAGGCGATCCGGAATCAAAGTCACGAACCCTGCTTTCCCGTCGAATTCAAAAACCTGGGCGCAAAAATCGAGTTCGTGCGCCTCGAAGAAAATCGGGTGTACGACATCGCCGGGGCGCGCGTGCGCGGCATGAAGCAGCTGCACGGCAACGACTCCTACGGTTACAGGATCGAGAAGGACGGCAAGGCGATCGTCTACACCACGGATTCCGAGCACAAGCCGGAAGACAAGGAGGCGATGGAAGCCTCGGCAGAGTTCTTCAGAAATGCCGATCTCGTCATTTTCGATGCGATGTATTCGCTCGCGGACTCGATCTCTGTGAAAGAGGACTGGGGCCATTCCAGCAATGTGATGGGCGTGGAGCTTTGCCAGATGGCAGGTGCAAAGAAACTCTGTCTGTTCCACCACGAGCCGGTCTACGACGATGCGCGCATCGACGCGATTCTCGCCGAGACCATTCGCTTCGAGGAAATCACGCGCGCGGGCGAACCGCTCGCCGTCGTCACGGCCTATGACGGCCTTGTCATCGAGATCTGAAGTTCTGGCGCGAGCGGCAAGCCTGTTCTCCGGATGGGGACGCAGAGCCGCCCTCGTTGCGCTCCTTGTCGCGCTTGCTCTCGAGGTTTTCCTGAACCACGAGATGTCCGCGGCGACCCGTGCGATCGAAACCGGCGCGCCGCTGTCGGGCGCGCAATCCTTCGTTCATGGCGTCCTGGCCGCACCGCGCATTGCGCTCTTCGATTTTTACGAACGTGAATTCCGGCGCGTGAAACATCGCCATCCCGTTGTGATCGTTGCCATCGACGATCAAAGCCTGAAGCGCGTCGCGCAATGGCCTTGGCCGCGGCAAGTCCTGGCGCAGCTCTTGAAGACAATCCTCGACGCGCGTCCGGCCGCAGTGGGTTTCGACATCATGTTTTCCGAGCCCGACCGTTCGTCGCCGGGCGAATGGCTCAAATTGGCAGGTCCCATTCCGGAAGCCGTGCGTCGTCAAATCGCCGTACTGCCGAGCCACGAGCAGGCCTTCGCCGATGCCATCGCCTCCGGCTCGGTGGTCCTGCCAATCATTGGCCTTCGGCCGCAAACGGCCGTGGCCGATACCGGGCCCTTGCCGCCGTTTCTGATGTCCGGAGATGCCACAAGCCAAATGCCTTTCGTACCGCAGTTCAGCGACACCTTGCGCCCGCTGCCGCTGCTCGATGCAGCGGCGGCCGGGCATGGCGTGATTTCGGTCGACCAGGATGCCGATGGCGTGATTCGCCGCCTGCCGCTTGCCGCCTCTCTCGATGGCCGTCTCGCGCCGGGTCTATCGCTGGAAATTCTCCGGCTCGTTGCAGGCACGCCGGTGATCGGAATTTCCACGTCCGGAAGTGCTGTCGATCATCTGAGCCTTGGTTCACTGCAGATACCGACCGCGGAAGACGGCAGCGTGTTCGTTCATTACTCGCTGCACGAAGAAGACCGCTTTGTCTCTGCCGCAGATGTTCTGTCGGGTGCGATCAAACCGGACCGGTTCGCGCAGCGCGTGGTCCTTGTCAGCGCCTCGGGAGGCACGGGCCTTTTGGACTACCGCCAGACTCCGGTCGGACTGATGACTGGAACGGAAATCCAGGCGCAGCTGATCGAAAATATCCTCGAGGGTGCCTTTGTGACGCGGCCGCGCTGGGCCGAAAGCGCCGAGCTCGGCCTGACGCTCGCCGTCGGATTGCTGCTGATTGCGCTGCTTCCGCCGCTCAGGCCGCACAACCAGGCGCTTGTCATCCTGGCCTGCATCGGCGCGCTGATCGTGCTCGGCATTCTCGCCTGGCAGCAGCGTCTTTTTCTCATCGATGTGGCAACGCCTTCCCTGTCGGAGGCGCTCGTCTTCGTGGCTCTTACGGCCGGAAATTTTGCCGAGGCCGACCGCCAGCGCCGCCGCTTAAAACGCGAGCTCGAGGAACGAAAGCTCGCCGAAGCCAAGGCCGCCGGCGAACTGGAAGCCGGCCGTCGCATCCAGCTCGGGATGCTGCCGCCCGTTTCGAGCATCTCCGATCCGCGGGTCGATCTCGACGCGCGCATGATCGCGGCGAAGCAGGTGGGAGGCGATCTCTATGATTTTTTCAAGCTCGACGAAGATCGTCTCTTCTTCGCGATCGGCGATGTGAGCGGGAAGGGCGTCCCGGCCGCACTGTTCATGGCGCTCGCGAAATCCCAGTTGCGCAGCGCCGCACTCGGCGGTGCGGCCTCGATCGCGGAGATCATGGAACGCACCAACCGCGAGCTCGCGCGCAACAACCCCGAGATGCTGTTCATTACCATGTTCGCAGGCATTCTCGATCTTGCAACCGGTGAACTCGCGTTCGTCAATGCTGGCCACGACACCCCCTATCGCCTCAGCGCCGGCCGCAATCCCGAGGCCATGGCCTCGGAAGGTGGGCCGCCGCTCTGCACGCTCGATGATTTCGACTATCGCGCCGAGAGCGCGCTGCTCGGGACCGGCGACATCCTGTGTCTGTTGACCGATGGCGTGACGGAGGCGATGACCAGCGAAGGCGCACTGATGGGGCGGCCGCGCGTGGAAGCGGCGCTCTGCGGCCTGCCGCGCGATGCGACCGCGCGCCTCGTCATGGACAGGCTGAGCGACGCGGTCCACGTTTTTGTTGCGGGCGCCGAAGCCTCGGACGATCTCACGCTGCTCGTGATCCGGCTGCTGGGCGGGTGAACGCAGTGTCACTCCAGGCGCGCGCTTTAGTGCGCGGGAAGAAAACCTAGTAGCGCGAGCGCCTGCGAGCGCGTTTGAGTCCCTCAGCGCGGGGTCCGCGCGCTGAACCTGGGTTTCCTTCCTTCGCATCGCTTCGCGATGCTCGCCGGGTATGACAGCTGCTACCGGACCGTGATCACCACGCGGCGGTTCTTTGCTTCGGGTGTATTCGGCGGTGTCGGCACCAGAAGCTCGCGTTGGCCGCGGCCGACCGCCACGAGCGAATCTCCCGGAATGCCCCGCTCGGTGAAGAGGTGCTCGATCGAGTGCGCGCGTTCGCGCGAGAGCTTGTCGTTCTCCTCGCGCGAGCCGACCGTATCGGTGTGGCCGGTGATGACGATCTCGGCTGCCTTGCGCGCCGCGATTTCCTTGAAGATCTCGTCGAACTCTGCCTTCGAGGCCGGCACGAGCGTATCGCTGCCCTCCACGAAATAGAGCGTGTATTTCTTCGGCGGAATGGGCTGCGCCTCGAGCGCTCCTGAGTAGCCGGCCTTCACTTCGGCCTCGTTGCTCATCCCGTTCGAGGCGCCGAAGAGCCCGTGGGATTCTTCAGCGTAAGGTTTGTCGAGGACGGTTTTCTCGCCGCCTTTTTCGACCACGACGCCACCGATCGTGCCTTCTTCCGGAAGCACGATCACCTGGTCGCTGGCGCAGGCCGAGAGAAGCACCGACGCCAGCACGGCCGCCTGCAGGAACGCGCGGTTCACAACAGGCCTCCGTTCGCACGCACGACAAAGGTGGTGCCGCGCACGCCGAGTACCGCAGCCGGCGTCCGGATGCGCATGGCCTCGGGTGTCTCCTTGACGATATCACCAGAACGCACGGCGAGCGTTCCGGCCTTGAGCGATGCGGTGAACGCGCCCTCATGCGTGGTCGGATTGAAATGGAACTGGTCGAGCGCGAGCCTCGAGTTTGGGCCGAGCGACATCATCGAATTATCAGCGAAGGTGATGCCGACGCTGCCGTCTTTTCCCGTGACGAGCGTATCGGTTTCGAACACGCGATCGCCGATATGGGCGGCGACGGTTGCCTTGCCGCGCGCGATCGTGACCGCACCCGACTCCGTCTTGATCTGGCCGATGGCTTCGGCAGCGGAAGCAGAAGCACTTCCGCAGAGAACAAGGGCCGCGAGCGCGGCAGCAGCGGTTTGCGTAAGAGTGGTCATGTCAGAGAAATTCCTCTAAAGCGCAAGGGATCGGGTGGAGGCGTACGTACACGCGGGCGCGCCTGCACGCGGCAGGAGTGTGCGATGGGTAAAAGTCCCGGAAGCGCCCTGTTCGAAGCATGTTTCCCCGCTTCGGCCCCGGGGCTCGCCGATGCGCTTCACGGCATCGATGCCGTGTGCCGCGCCCATGCGTTCCCCGCTGATCTCGTATCACGCGTGCGCATTGTCGTCGAGGAACTGTTCACCAACACGATCAAGTACGGCTATTGCGGGGACAGCGAAAAACCGGTGAGGCTCGCGCTCTCCGTCGCCAAGGGCCTGATGACATTGATCTTCGAGGACGAGGCGCCCGCCTTCGATCCCACGCGCTACGAAATTCCCGCGCACCGCAATCCCGAGCACGGACCGGAGGGCCGCTCAGGCATCGCGATGGTGATGGGACTATCCAAGAGTGCCATGTACGTTCGCCTGGCCGGCGGCAACCGTCTGACACTCACGTTGAAGTCGTGAGCTGCTTCTGATGGATGCAATGATCCTCCGCGTCATCGCTGCGCTGATCGTGGCGCTGCCGCGGATCTTCGAGTGGGCGCTTGCGCCGTTGGGGCTTCTCTTCCTGTTTCTTGCATTCAGCACGAAGACGCGCCTCCAGGCCTCATGGGGGCTCACAGCGGTCGCCGCGCTCTCGATGGCGCTGATTTCGATTCCCGCGATCGAGCTTGCCTATCTCGCCTGGCGGTTCGGACGCGTTGCGGCGAATTTGCTTCTCGGTCTCGGCCCGGCGCAGGCGATGGCGTTCCTTGGCGCCATTTTGCGCGGCGCGAGTTTCAGCGCGCTCGACCTTATGGTCATGGTCGTCACGACCCTTGGCGCGAGCCTCGCCGCGGTGCTGGTGAGCCGCGAGAAAGTTCAGGCCTGACAGGCATTTTCCTGGTGTCGCACGGAATTCTGCGGGTTCAAGCGGGCTCCTGCTTAACGTAGCGTCAATTGGGGTTGCAATAAACTTTTCGCATTCAACAAGGGTAAGAACGGGCCGTGGACCCGGTTACGCTTCCGGATGACAAGCCTTTCAAACCGGCGACGGAGCTGGTGAGCCCGGCTTTGCGCGCGGCGTTCCGCTCCTGGCAACAGCTGGCCGGCGAGAGATTCGCACCCGCGCGGAAGGATCTCGTGCCGTCGCGTTTCAGGGACGTGCTCAACTCCATCTTCCTGATGGAAGTGATCGATGCCGGCAAGGATTTCCGCTTCGCGCTCGGCGGCGAGAAGCTCGTGCGTTTCATGGATGGGCGCCACGCAGGCAAGCTGCTGTCGGAGATGCCGGAGAATCCTTACTACACCGGCATGCGCATCATGTTTTCGCTCTGCATCCAGATGGCCGCTCCCGTCGCGCGCGGGCCTTTCCGCGTCATGCGCGACGCGTTCGACAGCCATCTGATGGAAGTGCTGATCATGCCGCTCTCCTCCGACGGCAAGACTCTGACGGATCTTCTCGGCGTCGTGGATCTGAAACAGCAGTCCATCCCCTCGGCGAAGAGCGCGTGATCGCCGCGAAAGCAGCGCGTTTTTCCTGAGCGTCGGCCGTCCCGTCGGAGCGGGTGTCGGAGGCGGTTTTGAGTCCGCGGTTGACGCAAAAAAGGGCTTTGCGAGAAATTCTAGTCCTTCGACTCCTCAGCAAAACACTTGGTCTCAGAGCAAGGATCGAGAGACGGTTTGCTCCCCCAACGGCGGCGCTGGTACCGTGACGTGCCAATAGAGCAAGTCTCGTCATCTATGAGTGCGAGAACAATATCTATCGTTGGCTGGGCGATTGGGTTGTTCGGCGTGATTGTCGTTACATTTCTGGTCTACGGGTCGCCGGTTCAACGTGCTTTGGTGATGGGACTGTTTGGAGTACTTTTCGTTCTCGTATTCTCGGGATCCGCCGCTCTCCTTCGCAGGCTATCGAAACGCAGGTAGTTTTGCTGATCAAAATAGATCCCACGCAGATCAGCCGTTCTGTCACTAATCCGAGCATCCCGGCGGAGCGGAGCGACAGCCGGGACCCATCCGGCGCGCGGACGCGCGCCGAAGAGATTCTTCACGCTTGCTATCGCTCACGCGACGGGTCCCGGGTCTCACCGCCGAAGCGGCTCGCCCGATGTCACTGCGGGAGAAACTGCAAGAAGTGATATCGTGCGCGCTCGCGGTCTCGAAATCTCGGGAGGACTCCTATGGAATACCGGCTTCTCGGGCGCTCGGGCTTCAGCGTTCCCGTGCTCACGCTCGGCACAGGCACCTTCAGCAAGCGCGAAGGCGGTGCGTGGGGTGCGACCAACGAAAGCGATGCGACCCGGTTAGTCGATATTTGCCTCGAGCACGGTCTTTCGATGTTCGACTCGGCGGACATCTATGGTGGCGGCACATCGGAAGAAGTGCTCGGGGCCGCAATCAAAGGCCGGCGCAATCGTGTGCTGATCTCGACCAAGGCGACGTTCCGTTCCGGTCGCGAGGCAAACGATGTCGGCTCGTCGCGCTATCATCTCGTGCGTGCCATCGAGACTTCGCTGAAGCGCCTCGGCACCGATCACATCGATCTCTTCCAGCTCCACGGTTATGACGCGAAAACGCCGGCGGAAGAGGTGCTCGCGACCCTCGATCAGCTGATCCGCGCCGGCAAGATCCTCTATATCGGTGTCTCGAATTTCTCCGGCTGGCATCTGATGAAGGCACTCGCGGTTGCCGACCGTTACGGTTTGCCGCGCTTCGTCGCGAACCAAACGTATTACTCCCTTGTCGGCCGTGACTACGAATGGGAGCTGATGCCGCTCGGTCTCGATCAGGGAATCGGCGCCGTCATCTGGTCACCTCTGGGCTGGGGCCGGCTCACCGGAAAGATCCGGCGCGATGCGCCCTTGCCGCAAACGAGCCGCCGCAACGTCAAGGCCTCGAACGACATGGGTCCGCAGGTCGACGACGAGCATGTCTTCAACGTGGTCGATGCGCTCGACAGGGTGGCGCGGGAAACCGGAAAATCGGTTCCTCAGGTCGCGCTCAACTGGCTGCTCCAGCGTCCCACCGTTTCGACGGTCATTATCGGAGCGCGCAATGAAGAGCAGCTGAAAGACAATTTCGGCGCGACAGGCTGGAATCTGACGGAGGAGCAGGTGAGGGCGCTCGATGAAGCGAGCGCGGTGCCGCCGCCCTATCCCTACTGGCACCAGCGACAGTTCCGGGAGCGCAATCCGTTCCCGACGCGGGTCTGAGGACGCGGGCTGGCGAAAAGATCCGTCCCGGGTCGCGCGTTCCATGCGCCTGGGATGACACCTGGGTAAATGAGCTTTCGCCCAAAGAGGCGAGCCCGGGATGACATGATGGTTTGAAAAACAATCAATAAATATCAGACGCGGAAAATATCAATCCCGGTGCGCGTGCGAGCGCGTGAAAAGCGTTGTGGAATGCGGGTTGGATAAATTAGCACGCGGTTTGATTTCGGGCGGGGGAAATCAGAAGTAAATCAAACCTGATTGCAGCCCAATGCGCTGTGGCCCCCCTCCGCGGGGATGTTACCTTTGACAAACCCAGCACTATGGCTGGAGTTTCGCCGCGATCTCCTGCTTCGTCTGGAGTCGCGTTCCGCAGAATGGACAGTAGAGAACAGCTTGGTCAAACCAACCCATTCCCTCGTCGGTTTTGACGCCTCCAACTGTTAGGAACAGAACTCCGTTTTGGTCCAGAAGAACCGTTGTTGGGGCACTTCAAGCGCCTCTTTCAAATCCCGGCAGCACTCGCCGAAAGCCATGTTTCCTATTCCTTGGACGACGCGCGGCGAAAGCCGGCGAGGCGCAATTCTGAGGCATAGCGTTATACCTATCGCGTCTTTAGAAGCGCGTCAAGCATAAAATGCATAGCCGACCGCATCAGGCGACGTGCGCGCCGGCCGGCGATCCGGATTTTCATGAACGCGTTCAGGAAAAGATTTTGCCAGGGTTATTGCTGTTCTTCTGCCGCGACCTGCCCGATCCGCTCGGCCAGGTTCTTGAGACCCCAATCGGCGGCCATGGCGGCCGCGCGATCCCAATCGGGCTTCTGGTTTCCGAGCTTCGGCAGCGGCGCCTTGCGGTCCATGGTGGCGATCGCGCGGTAGAGGCGGAGGTCCTTCGCCTCGCTTTCGAACATACCCTTCGCGAGCATAGCGTCGAGGCTTCCGTATTTTTGAAGGAGCGTCGCGGCGGTCTTCGCACCGATGCCCCGCGCGCCGGGAATCCGGTCTGAGGGATCGCCGCGAAGCGCGATGAAGTCGGGCACCTGTGCGGGCTCGACGCCGTAACGGTCGCGCACTTCCGATGGACCGATGCGCAGGAGCTCGCCGCCTTTCACGGGATAAAGGATCGTCGTCCGATCCGAGGCGAGCTGAAAGGAATCGCGATCGCCGGTCGCGACCAGCGCGCGACCTTTGCGCTTCTCCTCTGCCGTTGCTGCCGCCGCAAGGAAATCATCGGCCTCGTAGCCCGCCTTCTTCGCCACGTGAAAGCCGAAGGCTTCGACGAAAGCGGGCAGGGCCTCGAGCTGTTCGACCAGAGCATCCTCGAACTCGCGGCCGCCCTGGTATTCCGCCAGCGCTTCATGGCGGTAGGTCGTCTCCTCGAGCGTGTCCCACGCGACGAGCACAGCGCGCGGCCGCTCGGCGCGCCAGAGACGGAGCAGGAGCCCGCCGAAACCGACGATCGCGCCGGCGGGACGGCCGCCGCGGCCCTGAATGGATTTCGGGAGCGCGTGGTAGTTGCGATGCGCGAAGGAATCGCCGTCGATCACGAGAAGCGGCGCCGTGGACTTCATGAAGACGTACTCGCGATTGGAATTTCGGCGCTTCCCGGTCGTCGGGGCTTCAGAATAGCGAAGCCGCGATACGAAGGTAGTCGCGAACGCCTGATTTGGAGAGCGGCCCGGGAACGGGTTAGGGGAGTCCGGTAGAAGGTTCAAAGACCATGCGCCGCGTTCTGATCCGGGCCGCGCTCGGAGCTCTGCTTTTCGTGCTCGTCGCCGCCGGTGCCGCTGCCGGCTTCTTTTGGGCGATGACGTCCCATTTCAATCCCGCCCCGCCGCGCATGGACTATCCGAAGCCGGGATCCGCGCTCGAAGCGCAACGCCAGGACATCGACTATTTCGATCGGCTGATGGCGCTCGATCGTTCGTTCTCGCCGGCGGCGCGCGCCGAGGCCGAGCGCCGCGTTGCAGACCTTCGCGCTGAAAAGACTCCGCTGGCATTCCCGCAGTTTCGCGCGGCGCTGCTCGAAATCGCGGCGCTCGCCGACAATGGGCATACGCATGTGTTCTACGCGGACAAGGCACGTCCCGCACTCTTTCCATTCCGCCTGGCGCTGTTCTCCGACGGCCTGTACGTGACGCATGCCAGCGCAGGGCAGGCGGATCTGCTCGGAAGCCGCTTGCTCGCGATCGACGGCCTCCCGGCCGATGAAGTGATGCAGCGACTCGAAAAACTTCGCGGCGGCACGGCAGACTGGCTCCGCTACAACGCCAACCTTCAGATCGAGTTTTCCGATTCCCTTTATGGCACCGGCGTCGCGCACGAGCCCGGTCAGGCGGCCTTTCGTTTCCTTTTGCCTTCTGGCGCAGTGGTGGAACGCGAAATCGCGGCGGACCAGAGTCGCAATGCGCACGATCCTGTGCGCTGGTATTCGCCCGAGCCGGTCTCCGATTTGCGAGGCTGGCGGTCGTTCACGCCGCGCGCGCTCCCACTGACCCTGCGCGATTTCGATGCCCCGTTCCGCGAGATCAGGATGCCGCAGTCGTGCGCGGCGCTCATTCAACTCAAGGCCAACACCGACGAGGACGGCCACAGCATTTCCGATTTCCTCCGCAAGACGGAAGCCGACCTCGAGGCCCATCCGCCCTGCGCGCTGATCCTCGACAATCGTTTCAACGGCGGCGGCGACTACACCAAGACCGCTCATTTCGCCCACGCGCTGCCGCGACTAGTGCCGGGAAACATCGTCATCCTGACATCGGCGGCGACGTTTTCGGCCGGGATCACGACCACGGCCTTTGTGAAGGAAGCCGCCGGTGCGCGTGCGCGCATCCTGGGCGAGCCGGTCGGTGATCGTCTCGCTTTCTTTTCGGAAGGCGGCGAAGGCTGCCTGCCGCACGCGCCTCTGTGCTTCTCCTACGAAACCGGAAAGCACGATTACGCGCATCCCTGCCGGGACTGGCGCGTCTGTTACTGGCTCAACTGGTTTTATCCCGTGCGGGTGAAGACGCTCGCACCCGACGAAACCATCCCGATGCGCTTCGCCGACTGGCAGGCCGGTCACGACCGGGCGTTCGAACGCGCGCTTGCGATCGCAACGGGCAAGGACTGAGCGGGCGAGGCCGGGCGCGCCCCCTCCGCCTCGCCGCTCCGCGGCGAAAGCCCCCTCCGTCAGCGCGCGTGAAGTACGCGCGCTGCCGCCTCCCACCGTTCCCCCGGCACAAGGCCGGGGTCACGGGGGAGGAAAGGTTTTCGCGCGATGAACATCGCGCTCGGCACCCCGCAACAAGTGCGGGGCAAGCTCTCCCACCATTGCTTCGCAATGGGGAAGAAAAATAAGCCGCATTGCTGCGCCCGCACACGCTGTTCCGCAGATTTTGTCAGGAACCCGGCGCAAGCGCTTCCGGTTTAGCATTCGTGGAGGAGAGCGTCCGAACATCGCGATCGAGCCTGGCCCTCGATCATTTGCGCGCGATTGCGATCCTCATAGTCGTCGCGGTCCATGCATTCCTCGCCTATCTCGGTTCCGCGAAATCGTCGGCGTTCGACCGGCCTCCCTACACGTGGCGCGCGGTTCCGCTCGTTGATCACGCGCGCTGGTTTGGCTTCGACATCTTCGCCGCTTCCGCGGACGTCTATCTGATGGTGTTGCTGTTTTTCCTCTCCGCGTTGTTCACGGCGCCAAGTCTTTCGCGGAAAGGAGCGAGAAATTTCCTGCGCGAACGCACGCTCCGCCTCGGGCTTCCCTGGGCGTTCGGCGTTTTCGTGTTGATGCCGCTTGCGCTTTATCCCGTCTATCGCACGCGCTCCGGCGATCCGGGGGTTCTCGCCTATCTGCGCCATCTCCTGGCGCTGCCATTTTTCGATAATGGTCCGATGTGGTTCCTGTGGCAGCTTCTGGTGCTGACTGTGATCGCAGCCCTTCTTTGTCGCTTCGCGCCACGCGCGATCGAGGTCCTGAGCAGGCTCGCGGCGAATGCCGGTTCGCGGCCGTTCCGTTATTTCATCGGCCTCACGGCGGCCGCAGTGCTCGCCTACGTGCCGCTCGCGCTCGTTTTCACGCCCATGGCCTGGGCCGCGCGTGGGCCATTCTCGCTGCAGTTCTGCAGGCCGCTTCTTTATCTCGTCTTCTATCTCGCAGGCCTCGGTGTCGGCGCGCGCGGGTTTGACAAGGGCTTGCTCGCGTCCGACTCGGCGCTCGAGGGTTCGTGGGCACGCTGGCTCTTCGGCGCCTGCATCGTTTTCTTTGTGTGGCTTGCGCTGATGGCCGTCTCGGTAGAGACACGCGAATCGCCGCTCGCCCTCGAACTTGCGCTCGATGTCTCCTTCGCGCTCGCCGCCACCTCGGGCTGCTTTGCCGCGCTCGCGCTCGGGCTTCGCTTCGCCAGCACGCCATCGCCTGTTCTCGCGGCGGTGTCGAAGAACGCGTTCGGCCTCTACATCGTCCACTATCCGATCGCGGTCTGGCTGCAATATGCCTTCCTGGGCATCGCGCTCTTTGTGTTTGCAAAAGCCGCCATCGTCCTTGCGCTGACCTTGATTCTTTCCTTCGCCGCGATCTCGCTCATCCGCGCCATTCCATTCGGGTCGCGGCTTCTGGGCGAAGCGGCGGCGCAACCGGCACCGATGGCGGGCGAACTGCCCCGGCGAGCCTTCGTCTAGAGTCGGCTCGCGACAGGCTGGTGATAGTGCATCATGTCGCCATAACCCACGCCGAGCCTAAGCTCGCCTACTCGCGGCCGCTAGTCGAAATACGTACCGAAAACCACCATCACCGAGTGATTTGTGATCGCCTGGTAGCGAATCCCGAGATCATCCTTCGGTCCGTTTATCCAATAGAATCTGTAACGAATGCCCCAGTACGCGCTACCGGCAATGCCAGAACGGAATCCCGCTGTCGCCGTGAAAGCGGGCTCCGTACTTGCATGTTCGATTATCGCCGCGCCAGCGCCGACTCCGATGTATGGGCGAAACTGCCAGACTAGAGGCAGGCTGTAGTAAGCCTGTCCACTGAACATGTTCACGGTATTGCTGAGATTGATGCCGACCGCGTTCGCGTCGGCTTTGGTAAACGAAAGAGAAGCCGGCACGCCATTCACCGTCCCGGTGATCAAACCATTCGAGAAGACGGCGTCGACGATATCGTAGGCGACGCCCAACCGGAGGTCCGGAGAAAAAATTCCCGCATAGCCCAGCTCGGCTGTGCCCGTAAAACCGGTCTTGTAGTTCAGGTCAATGTGGCCTGTTGCGGTGTTGCCTTCGAAATTGATCGTGTAGGTGTCGGTGTGAACCGATGGAATGAACGACGCACCAATAGCCACTTCCCCATAAGGAGCAGGAAGCGCGGGTTGATCGTCTCCGCAGGCAGAAATGGTGCCGCAAGCCAGCACGCAAGCGGACAACACGCAAAGAAGATGCTTGTTCATCAGGCCCCCCAAGCTCAATGGCTTTGTGAATATAGCCCAAACGTTGCAGTGCGGCGCTCTCAAAGTGGGATGCTGCCGCCCCCTGGTACCCGGCAGGTGGACGCGACCGGGCTGGATGCTCGGCTATCTTGCCGCGTTCCAGCGCCGCGCCAGTTCAGCGTCGTCTCTCCGCTCGGCTAAAAACGATTCCACGACATCGAGTGCGGGATCCGGCGCAAGACCTTTACCGATGCGGCGGAGCTGCTGGTAGAACCACGCGATGACCGCAAACCCTTCCGGCAATTCGCCCGCTTTGCCGGGACGGCTTCCCACTTCGCCCAAGTGCATCAGGATTGTGTCTTCGTACCGGGCGAGTTCCGCGATCTCCTCCTCGATCAATTTTGCCGGTCCGTCCAGCTCGGCACAGAGCGGACGCGCAATGCCGATCACGTCGATCCCGGCATCGAGCGCCTCGAGCATGGATGTGGCGGAACGGAAACCGCCGGTCACCATCAGAGGCGGCGTGCGTGCTTCGCGCATGATCTTTGCGAAATCGAGGAAATAGGCTTCGCGGGCACGGGTGGTGGCACGCTTGGGCTGGGCACCGGGTGCGCCCATCATCGCGCCGCTTTCGTAATTGCCGCCCGAAATCTCCAGCAAGTCGACGGTTGCATCGCTGAGCCAGCCTGCGAGCACGACCGCGTCCTCGAAATCGAACCCTCCTTGCTGGAAATCTGCCGAGTTAAGCTTCACCGAAATGGGGAAGTCGCTTCCCACAGCCTGGCGCACGCTGGCGATCGACTCGATGAGCAGTCGGGCGCGGTTCTCGAGCGTGCCTCCCCACTTGTCGTTGCGCCGGTTGGCCAGCGGGTTGAGAAAGCTGGAAAGCAGGTAGCCGTGCGCCGCGTGAATCTGCACGCCATCGAATCCGCATTCGCGCGCGC
>Ga0209060_10002481_pt1 | contig 17108 bp, 16 predicted proteins | sample Coa_R1_8_FD_187155 | JGI IMG/M metagenome (GOLD analysis project Ga0209060, IMG submission 187155) | Surface soil microbial communities from Centralia Pennsylvania, which are recovering from an underground coalmine fire - Coalmine... | ecosystem: Environmental > Terrestrial > Soil >...
CCAGGAGCTTTTCTTTGAACAAAAACTTTTCGTGTCGTGCAATGGGGTCGCGCTCTTCCCAATATTTTTTCATTTCGGCCGGAACATACTCCGCCGGATCGTGCTGCGCGTGGCCCAGACGGCGGAACGTCTTCGCCTCAATCAGAATAGGGCCTTCGCCGCTGCGCGCCAGATCGACCGCTTCCCTCGCTGTCGTATAAACCGCAGCCACATCGTTGCCATCGACCACAAAGCTCTTCACGCCGTACGCCTTCGCGCGGTCGGCCAGATTTTCCACCGGCACCTGTCTTTTCACCGGCGTCGAGTAAGCCCACAAATTATTTTCGAGCACGAGCACGAACGGCGCCTTCTGCGTCGCAGCGAAGTTCAGCCCTTCGTGAAACACGCCCGTCGAGCTGCCGCCGTCGCCGATCCATGTCATCGCGACAATCTTGTGGCCAAGATAACGCCCTGCCATCGCAACGCCCGTCATCACAGGAATTAGGTCGCCGAGCATCGAAATCGGCGAGACGATGTGAAGATTTTCCAGGTCGCCGAAGTGACTCGTGCCGTCTTTGCCTTTCGTCGGCGAATCGTACTTCGCCATATGCTGCATGAAAACATCGCGCGGCGGGACGCCTTTGACCAGCAACGCCCCGATGTTGCGAATCATCGGCGCCAGCCAATCTTTTTTCTCAAGCGCCGAGGCGGTCCCGACGGAAACAGCTTCCTGCCCCAAACTTGAATAGAGTCCACCGACGATTTTATTCTGGCGGAACAACTTCACCATCGTGTCTTCCACGGCCCGGTTCAGCCGCATGTAGTAGTACAGGTCCAGATGCTGCTGCCTTGTGAGCGTTTTCACCATTCGCTTCTCCGCCGCCATTCCTTACGCCGTCGCCGCGACCGGTTGCTCGACCGCTTCTAGCTTCTCGAGCAACTCCGCGCGGCCCATCTGCTGCAACTCAAGTCCAAAAACTTCGCCAAGATGCGTCGCCAACTTCGGCTTCACTTCGTCCAATTTCACGCCTCGTTCGAGCAATTTCTCAAGCGAGGTCGCCTTACGGTCCGCAATCCCGCAGGGCACGATCAGATCAAAATTGCGCAAATCGGTCGAAACGTTATACGCAAGTCCGTGCGAAGTGACCCAACGGCTGATGTGTATACCGATCGCCGCCAGCTTTTCCGAAGCTTTTCCTTCGCCAACCCACACTCCCGTTTTTCCGATTTCGCGCCCCGCCGCAATTCCAAATTCCGCCGTGGCGCGAATCATCGCCTCTTCCAGCATCCGCACGTACCAAACCACGTCGCGGCGAATCGCGCCCAGATCCAAAATCGGATACGCCACAATCTGCCCCGGCCCGTGATACGTCACGTCCCCGCCGCGGCTTGTTTCAAAAAACTCCATGCCTTTTTGTCGCAGTACATTTTCGCTCGCAAGCAAATGCTCGCGCTTTCCGTTGCGTCCCTGCGTAATCACATGCGGATGCTCACAAAAAAGAATCACGTCCTCGATCGCGCCCAGCTTCCGCGCCGCCACAGTCCGCTTCTGCAGCGCATAAGCTTCCGCGTACGGAATCAATCCCAGATCGACTTGGAGCGCGCGCGTCACGTTTTCCTAGACGTTGATCTGCAATCCGCGCACGCTGGCAAACGCGTCGCCCATCGCTTCCCAAACCGTCGGGTGTGCGTGGACCATGTTCATCAGGTCGTCGATCGTGCCTTCGAGGTTCAGCACCGCCGCCGCTTCCGCCAAAATCTCCGTCGCAAGCGGGCCGATGATGTGAATGCCCAGCACTTCGCCGTACTTTTCTTCGCTCACAACCTTAATGAATCCGCCGTGATTGTTCAGGATGGTCGCTTTGCTGTTGCCCACGAACGGAAATTTCCCGACTTTTACGGCGTAGCCCGCGTCGCGCGCTTGCTTTTCCGTCAATCCAATCGAACCGATTTGCGGTTCACAATACGTCGCATTCGGAATGCGATCTTTGCGAATCGGCTGCGTCGGCTTTCCGGCAATCGTCGTTACCGCAACAATTCCTTCCATCATCGCCGCGTGCGCCAGTTGCGGCAGACCCGCCACGATATCGCCAATCGCGTACAAGCCTTTTTCCGCCGTCTCCATCGTCGGCCCAACATGCACGAACCCGCGCTCGAGTTTTGCTTTGGATTTTTCCAATCCGCAGCCGTCCGTCATCGGCTTCCGGCCCACTGCCAACAAAAGTTTCTCCGCTTGCAGCGTCTGCGCCTTTCCGTCCTTGTCGGTGAAAGAAACCGTCACTCCCTTGGCGTCTTTCTTGACGCTCTCCACCTTGCAACCGGTCTGAATCGCAATGTTCTTTTTCTTGAACGCTTTCTCAAGTTCCGCCGAAATCTCTTCGTCTTCAACCGGCACCGCGCGCGGCAGCGCTTCCAGAATCGTCACCTGCGTGCCGAACGAGTTGTAAATGGACGCAAACTCGACTCCAACCGCTCCCGCGCCCACGACAATCAGCGACTTCGGAATTTCCGGCAGCTCCAGAATCGAGCGGTTCGTCAAAATCGTTTTGTGATCCGGCTCGATACCCGGCAGTGCGCGCGCTTCCGAACCGCTCACCATCAGAATGTTCGAAGCTTCAATCGTCTCTTTTTTGCCGTCCTTCTCCACGCTGATCTTGCCGGGCCCTTCATAGCGGCCCCAGCCTTGCTTCCATTCGACTTTATTTTTCTTAAAAAGAAATTCGATACCCTTGGCATGCTTCTTCACGATCTTGTCTTTGCGCCCGAGCGTTGTTCCCCAATTCAACTTCAGTCCGCTCAATTCGATTCCGTACTCTGCGGCTTCTTTGCAGTGATCGTAAATCTCCGCGTGATGCAACAGCACCTTCGTGGGAATACACCCGACGTGCAGGCAGGTCCCGCCCAGAAACGGATCTTTTTCCACCACCACAGTTTTCAGGCCGAGTTCGCCCGCGCGTATGGCCGCAACATATCCACCGGGACCGCTCCCGATAATCGCCACATCGTACTTTGCCACGCTGAATCTCCCTTCGGCTGGAACCCGTTTCCGAGCCTGTTGCGCTCGTTTCGTGCCCGGTTTCGTTCTAGGACTGCAGTGCGGTTTATCCGCTCATTCTGGAGGTTGCCGTGCCTCTCCGTTCCTACCCCAGCACAAACGGCGCAGGCTCGGCAAACTTGGAATTTTATCAGTGGCGGTGCGCCGGAGCAAATCGCCGTTTTGCAATTCGTTCGGCCCCGCTTCGGCCAGCGCCGAGCTCCTGGCCTGCCACGGAGGCCAGCTTAGCATCCGGCCAATCTGCTGGAACGTCGCAGGCGAAATCAAAGCGAATATATTGACCAGGTAATAGTCCTCGGTCTTACGTATTAAGAAACCTTAATTTTTCTCTTGCTTTTCGTTTTACCACTTCGTATAGTGCGCGTCCTTTCATTTTAGCAGTCGGTCATGTGGAAATATAAGAAAGAACGGAGGCTTCCCATGGTCCTGCATCCGGGCGAACGCTGGCACTGCACGAACCTATCCTGCCGCTGCACCGTAGTCATAGAGACCGGCACGGCGCGAGAGGGCGCGAATCCCCGCTGCTCCTGCGGCGCGGTGATGAAAAAAGAGTTCAAATCGCCCGTGTTTTCTTATCTCGATTTTCTGCAATTCGATCCCTCGCTGGTCGCCGCGGAAAAGTCAGAGCGGGAATAATCTCATGCGCGCCGCACGACCCGGGAATGCTCGGCACAAGACCCTTCGCATTCAGGCCGACGTGCCACATACCTTCGGCCCTTTGCTTGTACCGCTTTCGCTGATCCTCGTCATCTGGGGTGGCTACAGCCTGAATCGTGCAGTGTCCCATCCGCTGGAGGCGGACGCAGCCGGAATCTTGTTCGCTTCTTCCGTACTTGCTTGCGGCCTGCTGCTGGCCGCGTTTCTGGCGCGGTCCGTGCATCTGTCCGTCGCGACAATTCGAAAGCCGGATGCAATCACCGTAACAACGAAAACAGGGCGTTCGCGCTCGACTCCGCCAAGGCCGCCAAAACCGGCTCCGGTTCCTCGTCCGTTCCATCGCTTCTACGTGGATGATGTTCGTGTCTCTCGCTGAACGCGCTTCTGAACGGTGCTACACTCTCGCCTCGACTGGTGACTTTTCCCGGAACGTTTCACTCGCGAGGCTCCCGTGCGCAAATGTTTCCTGCTCGTGCTCGGTATCCTGTTTCCCGTGGCCCTCGCGGCGCAAAGCTGCACCGGCGCCGCCGAATCTCTCTTCACTCTCACGCAACCCCATGATTATGTGCAAAAGCGCGTCTCCAGTTACGATCGCAGCGGCGGCAATGACGATGCTCGGCCCATCGCTCCTGGCGCCACGCTCGATCTTCTCGACGTAAACGGGCCCGGCGTTATCACGCACGTTTGGATCACCATCGCCTCGCCCGAAGAATTCCATCTGAAAAAGCTCGTCCTGCGCATGAATTGGGACGGTGAATCTTCTCCAAGCGTGGAAGCGCCCATCGGCGATTTTTTCGGTCTCGGCCTCGGACAATATTTTCTCTATCAGTCGGTGCCGTTGGCGGTTTCTCCCGATAAGGCGCTGAATTCTTTTTTCCCGATGCCATTTCAAAAACACGCGCACATCACGGTCACGAACGAAGGCAAGGAAAAGGTCTACGCGTTTTATTTCAATATCGACTACCGCGCCTGCGCGAAATCTCTCCCCTCAGACACGCTCTATTTCCACGCGCAATATCGCCAGCAATCGCCCAACAAAGGCTGGACTTCCGATTGGTCTTCGAACGGCGACGAAAAGGTGAATGCAAAGAAGAATCTCGACGGCCAGGGAAACTACGTTTGGCTGGACGCAACCGGACGCGGCCATTTTGTCGGCGTAACCATGTCCGTGCTGCAAAATCAGGATGGCTGGTGGGGCGAGGGCGACGACATGTTTTTCGTTGATGGCGAATCGCTTCCTTCCATCAACGGCACCGGCTCCGAAGATTATTTTCTCGGCGCGTGGGATTTCGGCTCTCATCCCTTCGCTTACGGCTCAATGGGCGCGCCTGTGAAGGGCGAGGAACACGCTGGCAGCCGCTCGTCGGTCTACCGCTTCCATCTCGATTCGCCCGTTCCGTTCACAAAGTCTTTGCGCGCCACGATAGAACACGGCCACGCCAACGTGCGCTCCGACAACTATTTTTCCGTCGCATATTGGTATCAGACCGAACCGCACGCCACTGCACCGGCTCTTCCCCCGGTCGACGCACGCATTCCGCACCTCTTCCAGGTCGGCGGTCCGGGAAACGCTCCCGGCCCTCACTGATCTTTAATTTGTTGGCCTCGGCTAGGCCCGCGGAATTGCGGAGAAATACTTCTCTTCTAGAATCCTGCGGTGATGCATTTCGTGTCCCGCAATGATGTACGCCAATGCGCGCGCCGAAACCGGATTGTTGCTCGCCGTGCCGCGCCGGACCCATCCATCGGCACTGAGGCTTTCCACCAACGTCATCGTAGCTGCGCGAACCGTCGCAAGTTCCGCCGCCAGGTCGGCTAGCGCGCGCTCGTGAAACGCGCCGGTCGCAATGTAATCGTCCTGCTCGAAACCCGGCAGCGGCGTCGCATCACCGCGCGCGATGCGCAGCAAGCGGTAAGAGAAAATTCGCTCGGCGTCCGAGATGTGCCCGATCACTTCTTTCACCGTCCACTTGTCCGGCGCGTAGCGAAAATTCCCCTCGCGCTCGCTCTTCGCCCCAAGCAGCTGCGTCATTTGCACGCGCTGCGCCTCCAGCGTCCCCACAATGTCGTCGCTTGCAATCAGCGACACGTATTTCTCGTAATATGGGGCATACTCATCGGATTGTGGCCGGGTTACAGCAGCGCGTTTGGGAATCATGAGATGAATTATACTCCCGTCTCGCGCCTGGAATGTGTACCCAAGGCTGCGATCGCCGCCGATAGAAAAGGGAAATTGGAATCCACATTGGCCTCTAGATCAGAATGGAATTTGTCGCGGCATGGGAGCGCGGATTGACTTTGCAACTGACAACTGCTCGCGTGGCGTTTCAGGGCGAACGCGGCGCCTTCAGCGAAGCCGCCGCCATCCAATTACTCGGCGACAAGATCACGACTGTCCCGCGCGCGACCTTTGATTCCGCATTCGATGCAATTCGCGAAGGCGCCGCCGATGCGCTGCTCGCCCCGGTCGAAAACACGCTCGCAGGCTCCGTCGTTCGCGTCTACGATCTGCTCCTCGAAAGCGATCTCACCATGGTCGCGGAAACCATTCTGCAAATCGAGCATCAACTCATCGGCTGCCCAGGCGCCACGCTTTCAAGCCTTCGCTCGGTGTCATCGCATCCCGTCGCTCTGGCGCAATGCGAAAAATTCTTTCTCGCCCATCCCAATCTCAAACGTGTTCCCACGGAAGATACCGCTGGCAGCGTGCGCGAAGTTATCGCGCGTGGTGACAAATCCTACGCGGGAATCGCCGCCCGCCGGGCTGCTTCGATTTATGGTGGAGTGATCCTCGCCGAAAATATTCACGACAACCCGGAAAATTTCACGCGCTTCGTTCTGCTTGTACCTTCCGCACAAGCCGCTCAGCTCACTTCTCCTAATGCCAATAAGATGTCGCTCGCTCTGCGCCTCGCTCACAAACCCGGCGCACTCCTCGCCGCTCTCGAACCCTTCTCTCGCCACGGCGTCAACCTGCAAAAAATCGAAAGCCGGCCCATTCACGGCCGGCCTTTCGAGTATCAGTTCTATCTCGACGTCGAAGCCAACTCGCCCACAGCTTTGGACGCGGCTCTCAAGGAAGTCAACGTCGCCACGACTTTTCTCCGCGTCCTCGGCCTCTATCCCTCCGCTCCCCGCTCCTGAATCTGCTGATCCCCTACGTCCAAGCGAATCGAGCGCGCCACCGCTCGTCTGCAGTCGCGTAGACGCACAATCAAAAAAAAGGCCGGCGTTGCCGCCGGCCTCTTCCTCTTTATTTCTTTGCTTCGTTACGTCGCTACTTCCTTAGCAGTAGCTGCACTCCGCATCGCCCATGCCGCCGCTCATGCCGTCCTTCATTCGCTTCAGGCGATTGCCAAGTCGCTCGGCCAATTGATGCCGCGCGCGCCACAGCCGCGCCTTCAGCGTATTTTCCGTCACGCCCAGCGTCTTCGCCGCTTCTCCGGTCGAATAGCCCTGCACTTCCCGCAAAACGAACGCCGACTTCAGCAGGGGCGAAAGTTCGTCCAGGTTTTCGTTGATGATTTCCCGCAGCTCCGTTCCCACGTACATCTGCTCGGGATTCGGACTGTCGTCCGCGAATCGCTCGCTCGCCGGCAACTCATCTTCCCGCGCCGGTTCATCGAGCGACACCGCCGGCCGCGCCTTCATGCTGCGCCGCCGCATCAGCGCCGCGTTAATCACGATGCGCGTCAGCCACGTTGAAAATTGCGAACGCCCTTCGAACCGCTTCAAGTTGCGGTACGCGCTCAGCATTCCTTCCTGCAGAGCATCTTCCGCGTCCTCCGCGTTGCCCAGCACCCGTAACGCCGTCTGGAACAGCGGCCGGTGATAGCGGCGGAACAATGCGTCGACGGCTTGCGCGTCGCCACGTTGCCCCGCGCGGATCAGCTTTGCCTCGTTCATTTCCATTCCCACTGCTGCTTGCGTAGCCATTTGTCCCCCCTACCTTACTGAAACTTTTTCCACTTCCCCGTTTGCGCGAACCCTTTTTAACCCGATTTAATGCACCGGCGCGTTCACCGCTCCCTTCGGCCTCTTCAAGAGCAACAGCACCGGCAACACCATGAGAAAAACGACGGCGAGCATTTTGTAGTTGTCCAAAAACGCCAGCATCGCCGCTTGTCGCTGCACAACGCCGTACACCGATCCCGTCGCCCGCGATGCGGCTTCGGGCCCCGTGGCACCCGCAGTGCTGAACTTCGCCGTGAGGCCGGCGATCATTTTCTGATACGCCGCGCTGAACGGATTCACATGCTCCATCAGCCTCGCCGTGTGTGCCTGCGTTCTCCGCTCGAGCATCGTCGTCACGGTCGCAATCCCAACGCTCGCACCAACGTTCCGCGCCAGGTTGATAATTCCCGTCCCCATATTCGTCTGCTCTTTCGCCACGTAAGCGAACGCAGACACGTTGATCGGAATAAACAGAAACGCCAGCCCGAAACTTTGCAGCATTCGCCCGTAGACCGCGTGCCGGTAATCCAGCTGCAAATTCCACCCCGCCATCACAAAAAGTGAAATCGAGCACACGATGCAGCCGAACGAGATCAGATACTTCGTGTCCACGCGCGACACCAGAAATCCCACCACTGGCATCATCAACATAATCACCGCGCCGCCCGGCGAAAGCGCCAAGCCCGCCATCTCCGCCGAATATCCCAAGAGCTGCTGCAGCATCTGCGGAATCAGCACCGTGCTCGAATAGAGCACGAAACCCAGAAAGAACATCGCCGTCGTCGCGATCGCAAAATTCCGGTTCTTCAACATCCGCAAATCCACCACCGGATGGTCTTGCCGCAACTCCCAGAAAATCGCCGCGATCAGCCCGACCACCATCAGCACCATGAAAATCTGGATGAATCCGCTCGCCAGCCAGTCTTCCCGTTGCCCCTTGTCCAGAATGATCTGCATGCTTCCAAGTCCCAGGCTGATTAATCCAATTCCGATGTAGTCGACCCGGAAGCCCTCACGCGCCTTCATCTTCTTCATATACGGCGGGTCGCTTACCAGCAATGACGTCAAAAGCAGCGAAATTATTCCCACGGGAATGTTGATGTAGAAAATCCACCGCCACGAAAAATTGTCGGTAATCCATCCGCCGAGCCACGGCCCGATCGTCGGCGCAACCACCACCGCAATTCCGTACACCGCGAACGCCATGCCCCGCTTTTCGAGCGGAAACGTGTCGTTCAAAATCGCTTGCTCGCTAGGCTGCAAACCGCCGCCGCCCGCGCCCTGCAAAATCCGGAAAAACACCAGTACGCCGAGACTCGGCGCCAATCCGCACAAAAACGAACTCACTGTAAACAGCGCTACGCAAATCATGTAGAACCGCTTCCGGCCCACCAGCGAAGACAGCCATCCCGAAAGCGGCAGCACGATCGCGTTTGAAACCAGATATGACGTCAGCACCCACGTCGATTCGTCCGCGCCCGCCGAAAGGCTGCCCGAAATATGCGGCAACGCCACGTTCGCAATCGAAGTGTCCAGCACTTCCATGAACGTCGCGAGCGTCACCGTCACGGCGATCACCCAGGGGTTGATCGACCCGTCCGGCATCCTCAATTTGGATAAGAACCTGTGCTCCACGTTCGTTCCCGTTTTCGCTCGCGTTCCTTACTTCGTTACAACCGTTGCTTCCACGTTCATTCCCGGCCGCAATACCGCGCCGTCCTGTGGAATTGGATCCAGCACGATTTTCACCGGCACTCTCTGTACAACTTTCACGTAGTTGCCCGTCGCATTTTCCGGCGGCAACAAACTCAGCACCGCGCCTGTCGCTCCCGCAATCGAATCCACGTGCCCGCTGAACGTCTTGCCGTACGTGTCCACTTTTACTTCGGCCTTTTGTCCCGCCTTCATCTTCTTCAGTTGTGTCTCTTTGAAGTTCGCCGTCACCCAGACGTTCTGCAGCGGCACAACCACCAGCAATCCTTGCCCCTGTTGCACCACTTGCCCGATCTCCACTTGCTTGTGCGTCACCACGCCATCCACCGGCGCCGCAATCGTCGTGTATTCCAGATTCAGCTGCGCCGCTTCCACCGCCGCGCGCGCCTGTTGCACTTTCGCAATCTTCGCGGCCGCATCCGCCTGCTTCATCGCCACTTGCTTTGTGTCTGCCTTCGCCGAAGCAACGCCGGCCTGCGCCTGCTGTACCCGCGCCTGCGCCGCTTCCAGTTGCGCCTTCGCAATCTCCACGTACCGTTGCGCCTGCGCGAATTTCTCTTCGTCCGCTTTCAACGCGCTCGCTGTCGCATCCGCATTCGCCTGCGCCGCGTCAAACTGCTGCTTCGAAATTTCGCCCTTTTCCATCAATGGCCGAAACCGCGCCAGATCCGCCTGCGCCAACTGCGCATTCGCCCGGCTCTTCTGCACGTTTGCCTGCGCGAAAGCCAAATCCGACGTCCGCGCCTGGTCGTACGTAACTTGCGCGCGCATCACGTCCGCTTGCGAACCGAGCAATTGCGCATCCGCGCTCGACGTTCCGCTCGCTACGTTTTCCCGCGTCTTGGGAATGTCCACTCCCGCCGATTGCGCTTCGCTTTCCGCCAACGCCTGCTGCGCTTTCGCTTGATCCAGCGCCGCTTGATAATCGCGCCCATCCAGTCTTACCAACGGCTGCCCCGCCTTCACCGGCTGGTTGTCGTTCACCAGCACTTCCGCAACGCGGCCGTACACCTTCGCCGAAATCGGCGTGATGTGCCCGTCCACTTGCGCGTCATCCGTGCTCTCGCGGTTGAAGTAATAAACAAAAAGCCCCGCAACGATCACGAACACGGCGATTCCGCCAAACGTCAACAGCCGCTTCAACTTTGTATTCGGCTGCGCCGCAATTTGCTTCTCGTCGTCCAAACGAATCTCTTCCGTCGTCCTCGGCTTCACCTTTGCCGCGTTTTCCAGCCCGACTTCTATCTCGATGCTCATCCCCGTGTCCTCTTTGACAAAATCCTGTTCTTACTTCGCGTACGTCTTTTCCATCTGTCCGATGCCGCGCGCATAGTCCGCCCGCGCCTGATTGAATCGGTACAGCGCAATAATCTGGTTGTCGTTCGCGCGCGCCAGCGCGTCCTGCGCTTGAATCACTTCAATGTTGTTCGCCACGCCCGCTTTGAACCGGTCGCGCGCCTGATCCACTTCTTCCTTCGCCAGTTGCACGCCCAGATTCGCCACCTGCACTTCGCTCCGCGCCGATTCCAGATTCAACAGCGCCGTCTTCACATCCAGCGCAATCGAATTCCGCAAATCCGCCTTCTGCTCTTCCAGCGACTCAATTTGCAAATCCGCCTTAATAATCTCCGCGTGAATCCGGCCGCCCGTAAACAGCGGCATATTGATTCCCGCCTGGTACGTGTAAACCGGAATGCCCGTCGTCGAACTCAATCCCTGGTACGCCCAGTTTCCGTCGAACCGCAACGACGGTAGCCGCTCCGCTTGCGAAGCTTGCTTCTCGCGCCTCGCCGATTTGATCTGTTGTTCCAGCGACTTCCACTCCGCGCGTGCAGCCAGCGCCGCGTCGATGCTCGAATCCATCTCCGGCTGCGGCGTATCGAAAAAACTCAGCGAATCGGCCAGCTCGATCTTTTGCCGCGGGTCCAGGTTCAAAAGCCTGCTCAAGATGTAAAGCGAAGCGTCGCGGTCGTTCTCCGCCTGAATCAGCGCCTGCTTTTCGTTCTGCAACTCCACATTCGCTCGCAGCGTGTCGATTCCCGTCCCAACGCCTTCCTTTTGCAAATCCGCTGCCTGGTCATAGAGCGCCTGCGCCAGCTCCACCCGCGATTGCGAAGCCGTTACGTTCGCCACCGCCCGCAGCGTTCCGATGTATTGCGACACAACCAGCAAAATCACTTGTTCCCGCGTCGAATCGCTCGTCAGTTTCTGCGCTCCCGCCAACTCCTTCGCCGCCTGGTACCGCCTCCACAGCGTCAAATCGAAAATTGGCGACCCAACCGCAACACCCGCATTGAAAACTTGAAACGGTCCCGAGTGCTCCGGAATTCCCGGAATCTTTTGCCCAAATCCCGTTTCGATGTTCTGCCGCCGCGCCGAATCGGAAACCTGCAGATTCGCGTTCGGTAGCAGATTCGACCGCGAAATATTCTTGTCCTGCTCCGCCTCGGCCGCCGTCAGCACCGCAATCTGCGCCGTCGTGTTCTGCTTCAACGCCAGAGTTACCGATTGTTCCAGCGACAGCTTCAATGGCTCCGCTGACGGCGCTTGTTGCGCCATCGCCGGTTTGCCCACCGCGAGCAAGCTGAAAAGAATCGCGTAAAAAAAGAATCCCGGCCCTTTGCCTCTCCGCTCTGTGGACTCGCCCTTCTGGTCCGCCATGATCTCTTTCACGATCGCCTGGTTCAGGCAGCCCTCCGCCAGCAGCTGTGCGCCTTCGCTGTGCATCGCCTTCAGCAGAATCTTTCCCGCGCCATCAATAAAAATCACGCCGCAGAGGTTCACGTGATATTTTTCGTCCGGCCCCGCCGCGCGTAACTCTCGCCAGCACTGCTCCAGCGTCGCCACTCGCGGACCAGACAAACGTCCCTCTACACTAAGGACCGTCCGGCCCCGCTTTTTTTCGGTCGTGATTCTCAGCATAAATTCACTCGATTCCGGTACGGGTAATTGCACTCTGCCCTCCAAATCAAATCAAAGTTCAGTAATATGTAAAATACTGAAAATAAAGACTATAGATTAAATAGCTGGAATTATTGGTGTTCAAAAAAGCCCATATATGGGCTAATGTTGTAATAAGGGCTACAAAATAATGCCCACTAATGGGCTTAGATGCCGTCCCTACTTCACTACGAACGAATCTACTCTCAACCCCAACGGCAGCCGCTCTCCCGCCTTCAACTCCACCAGCGTCTCCAGGATCTTCGTATCCACATGCTCGCTCGGCTCATCCGTTCGCACATTCTTCTTTCCCAGAATCCGTCCCACGCGAATCACCGTCCCTTCAAACTTTTGATCGCCATAAGCCTCGGCAGTCACATACGCCCGCTGTCCCACTTTCAGCTTCGCCACATCTGTCTCGTCCACATCCAGCCGCACGCGCAATACGGAATCGTCGGCCATCGTGATCACCGGCGAATCGAATTGCGTCGAAACGCTCTCCCCGGTGTGCCGGAGTTTGCGCAGAATCACGCCATCGATCGGCGCCCGGATAAAAGTCTTTTCGAAAACGGCTTTCGCCTCATCGACCTGCGCCCGCGCTTCCGCAACGCTCGCTTCCGCTCGCGAACGGTCCTCTTCTCTCGCTTCGGCATCCACCAGCGCAAAGTGCTGCGACGCCTGATCGAACTCCGCCTGCGCCACGCGATACGCCCTCTCATAACGGTCCGCTTCATCCCGCGAGATCACTCCCTTCTCGGCAAGATTGCGCCGCCGCTCGGTCTCGCTCTTTGCATTCTCCAAAACTGCCTTTGCGGCCTGCTTCGCCGCCTCCGCTTCGCGACGTTCTTCTGCGCGCGATCCGTTCACGATGCGGCGCAGCTCCGATTCCCGCAATACCAGTGTCGCTTCCGCGCTCGCCACTCGCGCGCGATAGTCTGAATTCTCGAGTTCCGCTAGCACCTGGCCGCGCCTCACGCGATCGCCTTCTTCCACGCTGACGCCCTTCAGCCGGCCGCTCAGCTCCGAACTCACGCGCACCTCTTCGCTCACAGCTTCCACCCGCCCCGGCGCCGCAATCAACCCATCACTCGTATTTTCCCCCGTGGTAGCCGCGGCCGATACCGTCTCCCCTCGTCCGCGCAAGACAATTCCCGTCGTCGCCACCAAAATCAGCGCCGCCACTCCCATCCCAATCTTCATCATCTTTTTCATTGCAGCCCCTATCCCTCTTCTCTTCTTTCTCTTTCTTTTCTTTCTTTAGGTTTCTGTCTTTCTCTGTGCCCTCTGTGCCCCTGTGTTAAATCCGCTCTTTTCTCTCTCTTCTCTTCTTTCTGCCTACACCATTGCCACCGCTATCGCTTTCTCCGCCGTCTCTTGTCCGCCCTCTTCCCCTACGATCCGTCCATCCTCCAGATGAATGATTCGATCTCCATACGACAGCACGCGCGGGTCGTGCGTCACCATCACCACAGCCCGTCCGTGTTCATGCGCAAGCCGTTGCAAAAGTTCGATCACGTTCTTACCGCTCGTCGAATCGAGCGCCGCCGTCGGTTCATCCGCCAGCACGATGGGCGGATCTCCCGCAAGCGCTCGCGCAATCGCAACCCGCTGCTTTTGCCCTCCGCTCAAATCCGCTGGATAGGACTTCCTTTTGTCTGCCAGTCCAACTTCGCGAATCAGTTCCTCCGCCTTCGTTTGCGCGTCCGCCCGCTTCACCCCTCGAACATCCAATGCCAACGCCACGTTCTCAACCGCCGTCAGCGCCGGAAACAGATTGAACCCTTGAAACACAAAGCCAATCGCATCGCGCCGTATCCGCGGCAGCTCGCGCTCGGGCAACGAATCCACCGGTTCATTCAGAATCTCGAGCGACCCATTCGTCGCGCGCAGGATGCATCCCAGAATCGAAAGCAGTGTCGTCTTTCCGCTCCCCGACGGCCCCATCAACAACGTCAGTTCGCCTGCGCGTATCTCCAAATCCACATCGCTCAGCGCGCGAAACGCCGTTGTCCCTTCGCCATAAACTTTCGTAATCCCCGTAGCCCGGATCACTGTGTCGACTTTTGCGCCGTCCATATTTTTTCCTTGCCTCAATACCTCTTTGCTTCGTCGTTTCCTACCCGCGAAACACCATCGCCGGATCGATTCGCGTCACTTTGTTGATCGAAACCACCGCCGCCGCGATGCACATCAGCACCGCCAGAAAAAACATGCCGACCTTCATCTCCAGCGGCATCAGAATCACCGCTCCGCCCTTTTCGCTTGCGGCAACAAGGAAGTGCGCGAAAATCATCGCCAGCGCGTAGCCGAGCACGGCGCTCCACACCGCTTGTTCAATCAGCACTCGATATAAATACGCGTTCGTCGCGCCCATCGCCTTCAACGTGCCGTATTCGCGAATGTGATCCACGGTCGCGGCGTAAATCGTTTGCGCAACCACCGCAACGCCCACGATCAAACCCATCAACGCCGCCGTCAGCACCGCCAACCCCGCGCCGGTCGTGAACATCCAGTAGAATCGCGTCCTCCGGCTGAATTCCGCCGTTGTGTAAAGATCGACGTCGCTCAAACGCTCTCGCAGATTTTTCTTCAATTCGTCCAGTGAAATTCCCGGTGCCGCTTTGACGAGGATGTAACCAATGTCGCTTTCTTTGGAAGTTGGATTCGTGTAATCAAGCGAGTTTTTGAACGACGCGTAGACGAAGGGCGACGTCGTAAACGAACGGATCCCTCGCGTAAAACCCACAACGCGCGCGCGATGATCGCCAATCTCCACTCGATCGCCGATGTTTTGCACGCCGAGTTTTTCCCGGTACACCTCATCCACCAGAATCGCGTCTTCTTGCTTCAGATCCGCTGCGCTACCGGCCACCACATTCCATGGCTGGCCCAGTTCGCTCCCCGGCCGTACGCCAATGATTTGAATATTTTCGATTCGTCCATCCGGACGCTTCCAGCGCGCGAATGCCTGCATGTACTTTTCCGCCTGCGCCACGCCCGGCGTCGCCAGCGCTTGATAAAACTTTCGCTCGGAAAAAACCCGCCCTGTGTCGAAATAACCGACGCCACGGAAAACGATCCACAAATCCGCTTTCGCGTGATCGATGTTGTTCGAAGTCGTCGTCGTGAATCCAAGAAAGAGTCCAAACTGAATAATGATCAAAACCAGTGCGAACACGATTCCCGTCAGCGTCACACCGAACCGCACTTTGTCGTGGAACAGGTTTCTTCTCGCCAACAGCCCCATGAACGCCTTCCCTCTTATGGGATACGCGCGACCTCGAAAAAAGTAACATCGCTCTGTTACTAAACACTGTTAATATTCGAAGTAAATTTTTTTCTCGCGCTACTCCTGGTTTGAAAATCTACCTAACATACACATAATAAGCATATTACAGGAATCACTCCTCATGGACTTGCAGCCCCGCCACCAGCGTATCGACCACGCCATGCAGCAGCCTTTTCCGGTCTACCCAAGGAAAATGGCTGTGCGTAATTAAGAGCGATGTCACGCCATGCATCCCGGCCCAAAGCGTCTGGCTCGCCAACTCCGCATCCTTGCTCTTGAATTTCCCCGCGGCAATGCAGTCGTAAACGCAACGCCGCAGAAAATCGAAAGCCTGTATGCCCGCCGATTCCGGCTTGATGTACTTTTCCGCGTCGAATCCTTCCGGAATCGGCGTCATAAACGTAGACCGGTAGTGGTGCGGATTCTCCAGCCCAAACTCGATATACGCCAAAAGGCCGCGTTTTAGGCGCGCAATCGGGTCTCCGGGCTGTTCCAGGATCTTCGAAAGACGCTGCATCAGCTTCGAAAACGTTTCCTGGCAAATGCTCTCGAGCAGCTCCGCCTTATCCTTGAAGTAGAGATAAATCGTCGTGGGCGAATACTCGATGCGGTCGGCAATCCGCCGCATGGACACGTTTTCGAACCCTTCTTTGACGAAAAGCTCGCTTGCTGCGTCCAGAATCTCCTGGCGCAGATACCGTTTTTCCCGAGCTCTACGTTCCCGAACACCCATTGGCGGACAGTCCTCACTTACTTAACACTGTTAATTTAGGCCAGTTGGCCTGGATTGTCAAGTCTTACTGCAAGTCGTCCTAGTGCTTGACGGCGATGGCCTGCAGCTCGAAATGGCCGCCGCGCAGAATCGCCGCGGCTCCGACAAATTCCCGCGCCGGGAAGTCCTTCGTGAAATAGGTCTTGTAGATTGGATTGAACGTATCAAAGAGCTTCAAGTCCGTGCAGGAAATCTGTACGTAGACCAGATCGTCCATCGTCATCCCGGCTTGCTCGAGAACCGCCTTCTCGCTATCGAGTAGAAGTTTGATCTCGTCTTCAATCTTTTCCGGCGCCTTGCCATCCTTGTCCAGCCCGATCCGCCCGGCCATGTAGAGCGTGTTGCCCACAAGGATCGCATCGCTGAAGGGGGCGGAAATCGTTTTGCCCGGAAGATTGATCGCTTTGCGCGTCGACTGCGGCAACGGCCGCGAATTCGCTTTGAGTACCGTGAAAACTCCCACCATCAAGACAACTGCGAGAATTGCCATTCGTCGATTCATTGGACCCCTCCAAAAGTGATGCGGGAGTTTAGTCCGTTCGCGCAGCCGACTGCAATCAAAAGCTTCCGGAGAGTGAAATCCAGCCGATATGAATGAAATAAAGCGAAAGCGAACCGACCACCAGCCAAAGCAGAACGCCTTGCGCCAGCGGGCGCCAGCCAACCTCCTTCAGCGTGTTTTTTGAAATGCTGGTGCCGATCAGAAAAAGAGTTGCGGTGAGTCCCAATTTTCCCAGCGTGAAGAACTT
>Ga0209060_10002482_pt1 | contig 17106 bp, 14 predicted proteins | sample Coa_R1_8_FD_187155 | JGI IMG/M metagenome (GOLD analysis project Ga0209060, IMG submission 187155) | Surface soil microbial communities from Centralia Pennsylvania, which are recovering from an underground coalmine fire - Coalmine... | ecosystem: Environmental > Terrestrial > Soil >...
CCCCTGGGCGAGCGCTGAAACGATGGGAGGCTTGGGGATGCTCGATCTCGGCATGCAGATTCTGAAAGGATTGGCGGTCGTGGGCGGGGCCGCGGTCGGATGGCTGGGGTGCGGATTCTTGCTTCGGCTGATCGTGTGGTTGTCCCTGCAAAGGTCCACGCCCCGCAAGGTCCTCGTTCCGATCCGAGCCCTCGGTGGGCTGACTTTGGGGCTGGCCGTCTGGGTGTGGGCGTTTGCATCCGGCGGCCGGGGACCGGGATTGGGCGGCTGGTTCGGTTCCGGTCAAACAGGCGGACCATCCGCCAGTGCGCCGACCGAACCCGGGCCAACCAGCACGCCGGCCACCCAGCCCGAGACGGCCCGGCCGCCGGTTCCCGAGCCTCCGCTGGCCCAAGCGTCGGACACCTTGCGGATCGAGATCCTTGGTGGTGCCCGAGTCAAGGATGAGCGGTTCTATTTGCTCGAAGGCGAGAAGGAGCCCCGGACACTAACCGAACTCCGCAAAATCATTCAGGCACGGCGGCAAGAGCCGGACAAGCCGCCGCTCCGAGGGATTGTGATTCTGATTTACGCAGCGAGCGTGGCCCGGGACCACCCGGCGGTAAAAACCCTCGTGAAATGGGCCGAGGGAAATGGCCTGAGCGTCACGTTTCCTCCTCCTGACGGCGCGGCTCCGTGATGCCCGTCGTGGCTCATCCGGACTGTGTCCGGAAATAGGATAGGCGACCATGCCGGAATCCAGCACTCCTGCCGCCGCGACGCCGACCCTGGACCCGCAGGCGCTGCGCATCGTTCTGTTCGGCATGCCGGATGCGGGTAAATCGTCGCTCCTGGGCGCGCTGGCCCAGGCCGCCAAGATCCAGGAGCAGTTGCTCAATGGCCATCTGACCGATTTGGGCGGTGGTTTGGGAGAACTCCAGCACCGTCTCTACGACGAGGCGCCGATCCAGACGCTGGAGGAAATCGTCCCGTATGCGGTGGCGGTGGAGCCGTTGGCCAAGCAGAATCCGGGTCCGCATACCGAAGCGGTGCTGGTCGATTGCGATGGCCGGGTCGCCCAGGAGTTGATGAACCGCCGTCGCCAATTAACCCCAGACAGCTCCACGGTGAGCCTGGCCCAGGCTGTTTTGGGCGCGGATTCGCTCCTCCTGGTGATCGATGCTTCCGCCCGTCCCGGTGCGATGGACGCCGACTTCCGAGAATTTGGCCGCTTCCTTCGCTTGCTGGAGCAGAGCCGCGGCCGCCGCAATGACGTCGGCGGCTTGCCGGTATTCTTGGTGTTGACCAAGTGCGACCTCCTGGCCCAGCCCACCGACACGGCCGCCGCCTGGATGGAACGCATCGAAGAACGCAAACGCCAGGTCGCCACCCGTTTCCAGGCATTTCTCGCCCGCCAGGAAATGGGCGGCCCCCTCCCCTTCGGGCGCATCGACCTGCACCTCTGGGCCACGGCCGTCAAGCGTCCGCCCTTGGCCGGGACCCCGGCCAAACCGCGCGAACCCTATGGAGTCGCCGAACTGTTTCGGCAGGCGTTTGCGTTCGCGCGTGCTTTCCAGCAGCGGCGGAGCCGGTCTCGACGGCGGCTCGCCTGGACCGTCGTCGGCGGCGCGGGAGTAGTGGCGGCTCTCGCTGCGCTGACGACCGGGCTGCTCATCCATCGTCCCCACGAAGATCCGGGCGTCCAGGAATTGGCCACCAAGGTCGAAAGCTACCGCGCCCGTGAACCGCAGACTCCATCGAGCCGGCTGCGCGAGCCCCTCCAGCGCAAAATCAGCGAGTTGTTGGAACTCCAGGAGGATCCCCACTTTGGCGGGTTGCCCCCCGACAAACAGGAATATGTCCGGACCCATTTGCAGGAACTCCAGGATTACCGCGCCTACGAAGAAAAGCTCCGGGCCTTGCCGCGGATCGACCGCGTGCGCAGCGCCCACGAGCTGGAAGAAATCGAGAACCGCGTTACCCACTTGGCCTTGCCGGCCGAACACCAGCCGGAGTGGAATCAAACCGATGCGGCCTTGCTCCGGGCCCAGCTTCTGGCGGATGTTCGTGCAGTGCGCCGGGCGGTGGTCCAGATGGAGGAATGGTTCAACGCGCTCATCCGCCGGGGCCAAGAATTGTGGACCTTCGCCGGAAGCAAACCGGGCGCACCCTTATCCTGGCCGGACTGGCACAAGGACGTGCGGACGCTCCTTGCCGAAGCGGACGCTCCACCGCATCTTCCCGCGGAGAGACTCCCTTCCGCTTCCCTGACCTATGCGACGGTCCTCCAGGTGGACCAGGTGGCCTCGGCACGCGACCATTGGGAAGGGGTCCGGCGGAAATTGGAGCGCGTGCGCGATTTGAGCGCTGCCCTGGGACTCTCCGGCACGCCGCCAGGCCAGGGGCCCTTGGACCTCCCGGCCGGCTTCGTGGCGGAGCAGGCGGCCGGGCGGATGCAAGAACTCGAAACGCTTTTCCCACGCTTTGCCCAAGAATTTCAGTTGGCCGATTTGCCCGAGGCAATCGTCCCGGAGATTCGGCACATAGCCCATACCCGCTATGAGCGTGCGCTCAAGGCGGGGCAAGTAGTCGTTCTCCGCCATTACCAAGAAGTCAGCCCGGCGGGGCGGGAATCGCTCGAAGGCTGGCGGCGACTCTTGCCGTGGTTGTCGGCCCCGGAAGATTTGAAGGCCTGGCGAGTGTTGGCCAGCATCCTCGCACGGCTCCAGGATCCCGCGGCGGCGGATCCGGTCCGCGCTTTGGAGGCATTCCTTCAGCGCGATCACTTCGACATCGCCGTGAAGCGATTGGCCGTCGAGGTCGCCGACGACTTGAAGGTTCGGCCGGATGGGAAGCTTGTGTTCCACTATTTCTCGGGGGGCGATCAGAAGGCTTCCCTCAGCTTCGAGCTGACCGGCGAGGAAACGCACGATGCTCGCCGCCGGGTGACCCGGTATGGGTTCCAGGCCGCCGGCGATGGCAGCCTCGTCTATAAACCGGGCGACACGCTGTGGGCCGACCTGCCCGTGCAAAATGCGGGCTCCCCCGGTTGGCTGCTGACGTGGGCTCGCAATCGGTCACAAGTTTATCAGTTCGAGCGCCTGCTGCGGCCGCCGCGATTGCATCCGAAAGACAAGGCCAATACGCAAGGAGAGGTCCAGGAAGGGATCGCTCTGGAGTTTCCTCCCGAAGCGGGCATCCCGAAGATGCCCGACTTGATGCCCGTGGTCCCGCTCGCACGGGACGGTGCCGACCGTTCCGAAATCCCCTCGACGCGCTCGCCGTGATCCTGCTGGTTTGCCTGCGATGGGAGAACATTCCTGGGATGTCGTGGTGATTGGCGCCGGCGCGGCCGGGTTGCTGGCGGCCAGTCAGGCTGCGGAACAGGGCCGGCGTACCCTGCTGCTGGAAAAGAATCGCAAGCCTGGCGTCAAGATCCTCATGTCGGGCGGCACCCGCTGCAATCTTACGCATGCCACCGATAACCGAGGCATCGTCGAAGCCTTCGGGCCCCCCGGCCGATTTCTCCACTCCGCCTTGGCGGCCTTGGGAGTGGAGGAGACCATTGCGTTGTTCGAGTCGGCAGGAGTGCCCACCAAGGTTGAAGAGACTGGCAAGGTCTTTCCCGTTAGCAACAAGGCGACCGATGTCCTGGATGCGTTGCTGCGCCGGCTGCGCACGAGCGGTGCCGTGCTCGCACTCCAGGAGCCCGTGCTCGACATGGCTTGGACCGATCCGGGCTTTTCCCTCACGACACCTGTGCGCGTTCTGACGGCTCACCGCGTGATTCTGACGACCGGTGGGCAATCGTATCCGGGATGTGGGACCACCGGAGACGGCTATCCCATCGCGGCCCGATTCGGACACACGATTGTGCCGCCGCGACCGGCCCTGGTACCAATCACGGTGTCAGCGCCCTGGGTGGCAGACCTCCGTGGGATTACGCTTCCCACTATGGCGCTCCGCTTGTTCGACAATCAAAAATGTCTGGCGTCCCGCCGCGGATCGTTGCTCTTCGCCCACTTCGGTTTAACGGGACCCGCCGCTCTGGATATCAGTGGAGTTATTAGCCGGCACGCTCGCCCCCAGACGCTGGAGCTGGAGCTGGACCTGTTGCCAACATTTTCCGAGGCGGCCGTCGAGGATTATCTTCGCAACGAGTCCATCGCTTCGGGCAAGAAACAGCTCGCCGTTCTACTTGCTGAAATGCTCCCGCGGCGGCTGTGCGACACGATCTTAACCTTGGCCGGCCAACCAGTGGAGCGTAAGGCCGCTGCACTCAGCCGTCCGGACCGGGCCCGGCTGCTCCAAGCACTCAAACGGTTGCGCCTGGGCGTCACCGGTACGCTCGGCTTCGGCAAGGCCGAGGTAACAACCGGCGGCATTGCCCTGGATGAAGTCGATTCGCGAAACATGCGGAGCAAGCGCGTACCCGAGCTCTTCATTGCAGGGGAGGTGCTCGACCTGGACGGGCCGATCGGCGGCTACAATTTCCAGGCGGCGTTCAGTACCGGTTGGCTAGCCGGTTCGGCGGCGGCACAGGCGCCCTAGGATTCGAACTCGCACCATTGCAGTGCACAAGCCGGACGCGCCCGCGAAGGTCCTTCGCTAAGGGTTAGAGCGACTTCACCAACCACGCACGAATTGAGGTGAGCCATATGGAAAAACACAACCACAGTCCCGAGGCGGCTGAGCGGCAGTTGCTCCGCGACATCCAGGAGCTGACCGGCCGCCAGTTTGTGTACGAAGATATGTGGTGTGGCATGGTGCCGTTTGACGGCACGCTTACCGAGCTGCAGACCGGCCCGCCTGTCGCGTTCGCCGAACTCACTTGGCGCGAGCAGGCTGATGTCCTGCGCGAATTCATTCATTGGGACCATTACTCTGAGCGGGCCCGGGATGACGAGTACTGCATCCGGGAGAACATCGAGGCCGGCAAGCCGTCCGAAGCCTGCCTGGAAGGCACGTCGCTGGGTCCATCCGTCTCTCGCAACCAACCGAAAGGCCGCCCCCATGAGCGACAACCGACCTGCCCACAAGATACGCGGCAGCGCCGGCAGCGGCGTCGCCCTGGCCCTCTGGAAGCACGACAGCGACAAAGGGCCGTGGTATACGGCCACGCCGGCCAAATCGTACAACGACGAGGCCGGACAATGGCATGACACCACTTCTTTTAAGCAACAGGACTTCCTCGAACTCTCGGAAATGTTCCGCGAGGCCCACGCCTGGGTCAAGGAGCAGACCCGGGCCCACGCCGCCCAGCACAGCCAGGAGGCCGATCCGCAGGAGCCGGCTCCTGCGGGCCATCCAGGCCTCGCTGCCCGTGAGGCCGAGCGCAAGCACGCCGGCGGCAGACAGCGCTAGTCCCTCCGACCGTTCCTGCACAACCTGGCTTCGCCAGCAGGATCAAAAGTGCGGACGAAAACCGGTACAAGGAGCCTCTTCCACTTGCCAAAACTCCGGCCGCACGGCACAGTGGGTGAAACGTTCCCCTGGCAGGATGCCGACCATGGCCAACAAACGCCCCACCGCCAAGCCGAACCCCACGAAACTGCCGCCCCAGAGCTACCCTCTCCCGGTTCGCCTCGCCGACTTACTGCAAGGTGGCAAGGTCGAGAGCGACCGCCTGGAGTTCAAGCAGGGCTGGAATCCGCCGGCGATCCTGCGCACCATCTGCGCCTTCGCCAACGACTTTCATAACTATGGCGGCGGCTATGTCCTCGTCGGCATCGCCGAACAGGAGGGCAACCCGGTCCTGCCTCCGGCAGGCATCCCGGCGACGCAGATCAACCGCGTCCAAAACGAGCTGCTGCAATAGACGAATCTCATCCAGCCGCATTACGCTCCGATCCTTGCCGTCGAGGAGATCGACGGCGTCTCCGTCCTGGTCATCTGGTGTCCCGGCGGTCAAGACCGGCCGTATCGCGTGCCCAAAGACGTGACGGCCAAGGAGAAGGACTACGCCTACTACATTCGCCGCTTCGCCAGTACGATCGTCGCCAAGAATGGCGACCTGAAAGAATTGCTGGCCTTGGCCCCGGCCGTGCCTTTCGATGACCGGCTTTGCCACACCGCCGAACTGGCCGACCTCAGCCTGGCGCTGATCCGCGCCTATCTGCGTACCGTCAGCAGCCGCCTCTACCGCACTGCCGAGCGCATCCCCTTTGCCGAGCTGTGCCGCCAGATGGCCATCACCGGCGGACCGGCCGAGGCTCCGCGGCCGCGCAATGTCGGCGTGCTGTTCTTCAACTCCGAGCCGGAGCGCTTCTTCCCGACCGCGCGGATCAAGGTCGTGCATTTTCCCCAAGGCGTGACCGGGCCCATCGAGGAACATACCTTCAGCGGTCCCTTGGATCACCAGCTCCGCACCGCCTTGCGTCATCTGCAAAGTGCGGTCGTCACCGAGCGCGTCACCAAAGTGCCGGACCGCGCCGAGGCGATGCGCGTGTTCAACTACCCGTATGCGGCTCTGGAAGAGGCGCTGGTCAACGCTGTCTACCACCGCAGCTATGAGCTGCGCGAGCCCATCGAGGTCCAGGTACTGCCCGACCAAATCCTCGTGCTGAGCTACCCCGGCCCCGACCGCTCGGTGGCGCTTGCGGATTTGCAGAAAGAACGCATCGTCTCGCGGCGTTACCGCAATCGCCGCATCGGCGACTTCCTCAAAGAACTCGACCTGACCGAAGGACGGTGCACCGGCATCCCCAAGATGCGCGAAGCCATGGCCCACAACGGCTCGCCGCCGCCGCAGCTCATTACCGACGAGGAGCGCACCTTCTTCCGCCTCGAACTGCCGATCCACCCCGCGTTTGCCCAGGCTGCAGTTGAGGCCGGAGTTAAGGCCGGAGTTGAAGACCGAGTGAGCGTATTCACCGACACCGAGCTACGCATTCTGCGGGCTTTGCTCCGTGGCCCTCGCGCAGTCAAAGATATCGTCACCGCTCTGGGCCACAAAACGGCCAGCGGCAGTCTGCGCAAAGCACTCGACCGCCTGGACGCGCTCGGCCTTATTACCTTGACTATCCCCGAGCGCCCGCACAGCAGACGGCAACAGCGCACGCTTACCGACAAAGGAAAACGCACCATCCAGTCGATTGGCGAAGTTCGATAAAGGGGTTTTTTGCAGAGTATCTCTAAAAATCCGCTTTGATCGACCAGGCGCATTCGCCGTCGTCGGTAGCCAGCCCCCCGCCGGTGCAATAGCCTCTTTCATCGTAGCCGCCCACCTCGTAGTCGTAGAGATAGATTTGGTCGGTAATAAATGCCCGCCCGGTAGTGAGGCTGCCGTCGTCCAGCTTGGCGTCGATGGACAGCAAGTCGGAGGGAGGCGGCGCGCAGCCGAAGACGACGACCTGCACCCCCCAGTCTGCAAGGGTGCATGCTCCGAGCCGGATGCGGTGGCCGCCCGGCTCGTAGCCGAATACGACGCCCGCCTGGCCTGCATATACATGGGCCGAGGGCTTGTAGTTTCCCGCTCTCAGCGCCTGCTGGTAATAGGCGCCGCCGCCATGGTTATTGGTGGCGTCTGTTTCATCATAGCGGGGCAGCTTGACCAGCCCGGCCGCCGCCAGATGATCGTAGGCGTGAAACCACTCAGGCGCCTGAACGCCCCAGAGTTGGCAATAGAACCCATTGAGATAAGGAACCTCCGACGGGGTAGCGCCGTCGCTGGTGCAGTAGCCCGCAATCCGCCCATCCCCGTTGCCGTTAGTCACGTTTGCGAAAAAGGCGGTGGCATTGTAGCAATCTCCGGACAGGCAGCTATATTTGGTCTGGGATTCATTGACTGCGGTGTTGATTTCGCCGATTTGCGTAATCTGGGCGCGCACCGCCGCCACATGGATCAGCTCCCGCCCGACCAGCACGCCGCCGATAATCAGCCCGATGATGACGAGCACGATCGAAAGTTCGATCAGGGTGAAACCGTGGCGGGAGGGGCGATGCATCCATCAAGACTACCCCCGTCCCCGTTAATTTTTCGTTAACGATAAATGCGTTCCGCGACCACCGCCTCGCGTACGTATAACCGGCTCCTCAGATTTCGCTCCAACCGCTGCCAAGGTGCACGTTATCGTGGCCGTGACCCCTTAGAAGGTGCCGGATGGCCCGCGGGTGTTGCTCATGGCCTCGTTACCAGGTGACAACCTGATCCTGTGTCGCTGTAACAAAGACAGGCGAGACCTGTTACTGGTTCGTGGAGGCTAATACGACGCAAGTACACCTATTTGCCGGCCACCACGTTGCCGAACGCGATGTCTTTGGCCGGCTTCGTGGGCAGGGCGGATTCGCCGACCCAGGCCTTTTCCTGGGCAGCGACCGAGCGCCGGCTGCAGCCAACCCATTCCGCACGCAGGAGCGTTCGTGCCACTCTCTTTTATCCTACGACCGTCGGCCAGACCAGCGGTAGTCCATGAACTGAGCGTTGCTTGCATGAACCGCATCCGGCATGATTTGTCCTCGCTCACTGAGGAGGGTCTCGAAGGAGGGTCGCATAAACGGTGGTGCAGAGCGCGGGGATTACCGAGTTGCGCCTTGCCGTTGTTTTCTGTCCGTTTGCTACGGGATGCCCGAGCTGGTGGCCGGAAACGACGCTTTCGGGGCATCCAAGGTGGCATCACTGCCAACAACCGTTCTTCAATCGAGGCAAGACGTTGCGCCGAATGGCTGATGCCTTAGCGTGCAATAATTTCCCTTCCGAGGAGTGACCCCTGCCAAGCGATACACGCGCACCACGCTCTTGTACTTTCCAAGATCGATAGCCAGAATAGGTTCGGTGGCAGTCGCGGACTTGGTCGTGTTCGTCTGCATGTGCAAGCTCCTCGTGGGGTGACGGGGTTTGGTCGCGTGGTAACTTCCAAGCTACCACACCCCACGGCTTGCATGGATTCTTTCGGCGATCGGAGGGTTTCGACGTGGGGAGGCCACAATCCGTATTCGTGAGCTACAGCAACAAAGACCGTGAGATTGTGAGGGCGGGCATTGAGTCCCAACAGGATCTCAACTACGCCGCTTTCATCGACTTTCGTGATACCCCGCCTGGACTGCCCTGGCTGGAGACACATTCCGACGTGATTCGGCATGCCGCCGTGCTGGTTCTTTGCTGGAGCAAACACGCGGCGGGTTCGGAACACGTCGAAAGGGAATGGCGGCTTGCCTTCGCGACTCGTGTCAAGATTCTTCCTGTGCTGCTGGACGACACCCCGCTTCCCGAAGAACTCGGCCACATCCATGCAGTGACCGGACTCCGTCCCTTAATCGCTGATCTTCGCTGGTGCTTGCGTTTTCCCGTGCTCTGGCGGCTATTATGGTGGAAGCGTGCCCAATTGACAAAGGCGTTGACCAGGCTCGTCATCGAAGAGTTGAAGTGGGGTTACATGAATGAAGCCCATCGCGTCGCCCGTGCAGCAGTCGCACGCGGAGTAGTACCCGCCGCACGGTGCCCCCGATGTAAAGCGGTCCTGCGCACAATGATGGCAAAACAGTGCTCTGCATGCGGGGAGGATTGGCATGATGGTTGTGCCCTCGGCAGCAAAGGTGCTGGCACGATCCGTGAGGATCGCAAGACGCCGGGGTCGGTTCTCTGAGCGCCGCACCGGGACAGCTACAGTCAGCGCTTCTGAGCAACTTATCTGGCTGAGGTTGGAGCGCCGGCGCGTCCGAAGAACACGTTCGGGAAGAGGCGGAAGCAATAATGGATAGCACCAATATCTGCGCTGTCACCTTCCACCTTAACCCGGCCCGTGAGTAGCATTGGAACAGAAAACCGGCACAAGGAGTCTTTGCCAGCCTATTTGCCAATTTTTGACGCCAGCGGCCTATCCGACTGACCTCGTGGCCGCGTGACCAGTGCCACATAGGGTCTCGCGAGAGCTGTTCACTCACACGCGGCAGAAACCGAGAATTCCCGGCGCTTGCGGCGCTTACGCCGGTTTTCTGTTCCAATGCTACTCGCACCCCATGTAATGGTCGAGAGCTTCGTGCGCGGGCTTGGTGAGCAGCAGCTCGCGCGTCACTTTCTTACCCTTGCGCTGGATGTTGCCCAGGTACTTTCCCAGGAGGGCCCGCCGCCTGCTCAGAGTCCCGTGGCAGTGATGATTTCCTGCGCCTCCGCGATCCAGAAGGCGGCCAGCGTGGGATCGATCTGCGTGCCGCTTAGGACGGTCACCTGCATTATGAAGAGATTTAACTTCTTGACGCCAGTGGCATTGTCGGGCACGTTGAACGCGGTGATGGCGTCCTGGAGCTTCTTGAGGAGGTCGTTCTGGATGCCCCCGGTCGCGATGCCCGTTGGGGGGATCACGGCGTTCACCTGGTTGTACAGGTTGGTCGTCGCGTCGGCGTAGCTGAGGACGGTCTGGGTGAAGTTCCCCGACACGCTGTCGATAAAGTTGGCATTGGAGCTGGTGTAGGATGCTTGCACGGAGTGGGGGCCGGCCGCCAGGGTGATGCTGAAGCTGGTGGCCGTTCCGTTACTCAGCACAACCGCCGCGCCGAGGTTGCTGCCATCGACCTGGAACTGAACGGAGCCGAGCGGGATGCCGACAGATGGGGAGACCACTGCCACCGTGGCCGTGAAGGTAACCAATTGGCCGTCGATGGAGGGGTTGGGCGACGCGGTGACCTTTGTGGCGGTATTGGTAATGAAGTCGAACACTTCGTAGCCATTGTTGCCGCCCTCGCCGATGTAAACACTGCCAGGCGTGGACCCGCCGTCGATGGACCCTGAGGCGGCCGTGAGGTTCTGGGCCGTGAGGACATTGTGGCCGGAATTGCCGAAAGTGCCGTTCGCGCCCAGGGCCACGCTGACATTCATCATGCTGACGCTGTCGTGGCCTGTGCCAGCGCCGTGGGTGCCGTTGAAGAGAATGCTGCCGGCAGTGGTCGCGATGTTAGTGAGCTGGACCTTGTCCGTGCCGGAGCCGGTATCGATCTCGATGTCGCCGGGGAGGGCGAAGCCAGCCGTGGGGCCCAGGTTCCCCAGCAGAATGGTGTTGCTGCCGTTGCCGTCCGAGATGAACAGACTGTTGACGGGCGGCAGCGGGGGACTCATACTTCCATCACCGGCCAGGACGAAGTTCGCAAAGGCGCTATTGCTGGCTATGCCGTTGATCGCCGTGTGACTGCCCGGAATCGGGGTAACCTGAAGCACGGCGCCCAAGATGCTCGCACTCTGATTGATCTGGAAGCCGTTGTTAAGATTGTCGCCGCTGATGAAGACATTCCCGGTGCTGGGATCCTCAACGGCCGTGATCAAGCCAGATGGCACCGTCCGATCCTCCAGGAACTCAAGGGTGAGCGTTCTTCGACAGTTTTGCAACATGGCTACGTTGCCTCCTAGAGAGAAAAGGCTGGGCGAACGGGCGGCTTGACTGCGTGGCAAACCTCGTCTGAGCGAGCGAAGCCAGGAAGGAAATACCATGATACTTGACTCCTGATTCGGAGGCGGTCCGCGGTACAACAAAAACGCCATCGCTCCGGGGGCGCAGACCAATTGCCCCGGCGATGCGTGGGTCGGTGAGCGCTTTGCTTGGTGGTGAGCACTCACCGGCTTCCTTTCTTAGTTCCGTCCGACATATGCTTTCGACACTTCGTCAGTGGTTCACTTACGTTCGTCTTGGCGACCTACCGGTAGTGAGGAGGTCCCCAAGCCTAGCGTTACCAGCCCAGCCGTACGCTTAAGGCGCGGTGTGCACGCTGCTCTCATCGTTCTGGTTGTCGAGTTCCAAGAGCCTTCCCTCTGCCGTGGCCAGTTCAGCCCCCGCCCACATAGCTCCAAAAGGCATCCAGGGCCCCACGGCTTTGCTCGCGGTCTGGAACTGATGGCCGATGCTGTGCAGGCGGACGGTGCCGAAGATTTTCCCCACAGTCCCATCATGGAACGTGCCCATCAGGTAGAGCACGCCGGCAATATCAATATCCCCGGCGTACAAATCAGCTACATCGTGGGCGCATACTTTCCCAGGAGGGGGCGCCGCCTGCTCAGAGTCACGTGGCAGTGATGATTTCCTGCGCCTCCGCGATCCAGAGGGCGGCATCCCCGGAATCGATGAGACCGGCGTTTTCTAGGTTCATCACTTGCGATATGAAGTGATTTAACTTTTTGACGCCAGCGTTAATGTCGGCTTGGGTCAACGGGGTCGAATTGAAATCGCTCAAGGCGTCACTGAGCGTGTTGAGGAGGGCGGTCTGGTTGCCCGAGTTGGCGAAGCCCGTTCCCCCGGTCGCGATGCTCGCCTGGCCGATGATGGGCGCTTTTCCCACCTGCACGAGGAGATTGTTCGTCGCGTCGGCGTAGCTGACGGAGTTGGCCGTGCTCGTGAAGGTGGTAGAGACACCTTCGTGGTCGATCGTGCACGTGATGGTGTAGGGGCCCGCGGCGGCGTAGGTGTGATTCCCGCTAATGGTGAAGGCTGCCGTCGTGGAACCAGGGCTGCCGCTGTAGCTGAGCGTCCCTGTGCTCGTGTCCAGAGGGGGACCATCGCCCCAGTCGATGCTGGTTACCTGGTAGTGGTCGTAGATGGTACCACTCGGATCGAAGCCATTGGGTTCGGTCCCACCCGGATCGGTGAAGGTGCCCACTGCGCCGACATAGGGCGCACCGGCGACAGTGGAGATTTGCAGGGGCGTGCCCACCACCGCCGGATCGGACACGGTCACGAGGAAGGTCGCGGAACCAAACGTGTTCAGGTTGTTGGTGATCGTGACTGCGGCGAGATAGCTTCCCTCCTCGTAGTAGGTGTGAGGCTTAGGATCCAGCGCACCCTGAGCGGTGATCGTGAACGAAGTATGGGCGGTGTTGTCCTTCCAATCGACATCTACCGTCCACGAGGTGGCATTCGTTGTAGGGTCGCTGAACGAGCCCAGATTAAAGGAAGTCAAGGCCCCTTCCACCGCCATCGGACCGATCGGGGGGTTAACGACCGGGGCGTAAACAGTAACCGTCGGCGCCAGTCGGTCTTCGAGCCGCTCCAGCCGCGGCTTGAAGCACTGCCGAAACCGGTCGCGCTGGCTCTGTTGGTACTCGAAGCTAAACCACCTGCGGAGACTAGGAAGCATGACTGGTTCCTTTCAACGGGTGCGAGGAATAAATACAGGCCACCGCCTGGTCACACCGAGACTCAGCGGCTGTGGCGAACGACGAACGCGAACATGAGCGTATCTTGATTAACTCGTACACGGACCCGGCAAGCTGGTCTCAGCCAGCTCAAACAGGATGCTCGTGTGTAGCAGGGGAAGGAAAGGAGAACGCCTACTTCGCCGCGTGCAGTCGTGAGAACTGTTCGGTCCTCCAGTGGCTCGACACACAAGGTTCTGCGCAACGTGGTGGCCCCCCAGCGGGTTGGTATTCCTCTTCCAGTCCCGGTCGGCAGGCCGTGCGTGGAAAGGTTCCGTTGGCCGCTGTCTTGGTCAGGCCCTGACCTGCGTAACTTGTCGAACGCTCAGCACGATATGCGAGGAGCTGCGCAGCATAAGCTTCTGCATCAAGGCGAAGACAGCCGTAGTGACTCGAGCGATTCTCTTCGATCTTACAGAAGCTTAGCCTTAACGCAAGGATAAATCGGATAGTTTTTCTGGTTCTTCCGGGAAGACAAAAGGCGTCGGGAGTCTGGAGCAGCCGACAAGGCCGCGATCTTGCAGGTGAAAGTCCTGCCGTTGCAAGTGCCCGATTTGACGTCCCGCTTCCATTTGCGGCCCCATTGGACGGGACGCACCCGCATCAGGACATCATCCCGCGAATTACCGTGAAAGATTACAGGGCGCGTTTGTTCTCCTTGCCAAGTCGCGTGACATAATGCACCTTATGACAAACGAATACCGCCGGGAACCGCCGCAACCCGTGTCCCGGTACCGGTAAAAAGGCAAAACTTCATTTGTCATAAGGAATTTTCCCCATGCCCCGACCGAAAACCACCCCCTGCCCCGCGCCGGACATCCACCTCCCCGTGCCGCTCCGGCCGAGGGGCCAGAGCCTGATCGCCGAGATGCTCCAGGGCGAGGACCCAAGCACCCTCTCCGCCTGGCGCCGCGTCTACCAGGAGCTGGAGGGCAAGGCCAAAAGCGACAACACCGGCGAGGCCAAGCGCCGCGACCTCGATTTGTTCTTTCGTTACTTCGACCAGCACGTCGGCTCCGACCAGGCCGACGACTGGACCAAGTCGGTCACCGCCGGCTTCCTCCGCTGGCTCGAAGCCACGCCCATCGAGCGCCGCCAGGACAAGAAGAAACGCAAGGCCACGACCGTCAACCGCGTCTTCTCGACCCTGCGGCATTTCGCCCTGTGGATCCAGAACCGCCGTGTCTTCCTCGCTGGCAATCCCTGCGCCGGCCTCAAGGAGCTGCTCACTGACGAGCCCACCTGGAAGGGACTGGCCGACACCGAGGTCATGCGCCTGCGCTCCGCCGCCGAGCAGCTTCTGCAGCTCAAGACGCGCGGCCACCAGCAGCCCGTCCGCGACAAGGCCGTCTTCCTGCTGCTGCTCAACACCGGCCTGCGCGTCTCCGAGCTGGTCGGCCTCGACCGCGCGCAATACAAGGGCAAGCATCTGGTCGACGTGAAGCGGAAAGGCAAGCTGCGCACCGCCAGGCTCTTTATCCCCAAGGACGCCCGCGAGGCGCTCGACGCCTACCTCAACGAGCTGAGCGGCGATCGCGGCAGTCCCCTGTTCTGCACCCGCGCCGGGAACCGGCTCACCCGCCAGGACGTCGATCACCTGCTGCGTACGCTCGCCGGCCAGGCCAACGCCACCATCCGCGACAAGAGCAAGCATGTCACCCTGTCGGCGCACACGCTGCGGCACACCTTCCTGCGCAAGGTCGCCCAGGAGCACGGCGTCGAGTTCGCCATGCAGATGAGCGGCCACGCCTCCAGCAAATACATCTGGCGCTACGTCAAGCCTAGCGACGAGCAGACCGAGCAGGCGCTAGAAAAGCTCTTATGACCTGTATCGCCGGCGGTTAGATTCAATCCGTGCTGGAGCTGCTCTGACTGGCAACAGGGAAAGTTTTCATGCCCCGGAATGGGACCGTGGCCCATAGAATGAGGCTTGACTCTTGACGCTGTACCCCAACAATGGACAGGGGGAATGCTCCGATGCCTCCAGCGAGCGCAGCTACCGACTGCAACCTTCTCTTCGGCATCCTGGCCGTGCAGATGGACTTCATCAGCCGGGACGCACTCATCGCGGCGATGAACGCCTGGGTACTGAACAAGGCCAAGTCCCTGGGCCAGATCCTCGTCGAACAAGGAGCCCTCGGCAGCGACGCGCATCCCTTGCTCGAGGCACTCGTGCACAAACACCTGGAGCTGCACGGCAATGACCCGGAGCAAAGTCTCGCAGCGCTCGATCCTGCCGGCTTCGTGCGGGAGGACTTGCGTCAGATCGCCGACGCCCAACTGCACGCCACGCTGACGCGACTCCCGGTTGGTTCCCCGGCCGACGATCCGTACTCCACGCGGCAGGCCACGCCGGCATCCGCAGGGACGCGCTTCCGTATCTTGCGGCCGCACCGCAAAGGGGGCTTGGGCGAGGTCTTCGTTGCCCACGATGAGGAGCTGCACCGCGAGGTCGCCCTGAAGGAGATCCAGCCCCAGTATGCCGATCACCCTGAGAGCCGCAGCCGCTTCTTGCTGGAGGCCGAGATCACGGGGGGATTGGAGCATCCGGGCATCGTGCCGATCTACGGCCTGGGACAATATGCCGACGGCCGGCCGTTCTACGCCATGCGCTTCATCAAGGGCGAAAGCCTCCATGATGCGATCCAGCGCTTTCACCGGGCCGAGAATCCTGGCCACGATCCCGGCGAGCGGATCCTGGAACTGCGGAACCTCCTGGGTCGGTTCCTTGATGTGTGCAACGCGATTGCCTATGCCCACAGCCGCGGGGTACTGCACCGGGATTTGAAGCCGGGCAATATCATGCTCGGTCCCTACGGTGAAACGCTGGTGGTCGATTGGGGCTTGGCCAAGCCAGTGGGGCGGTCCGACGCCTGCGCCGCGTCAGAGGAACGGAGCCTCCGCCCGGCCTCGGCCAGTGGCTCGACATTCACGCAGATGGGCTCCGCCGTCGGTACTCCGGCCTTCATGAGTCCGGAGCAGGCGGCGGGGCAGCTCGACCAGCTCGGTCCGGCCAGCGACGTCTATAGCCTGGGGGCTACTCTCTATTGCCTTCTGACCGGGCGTGCGCCGTTCCAGGAACCCTGCGTGGGCCTGCTCCTGGAGCAGGTCAAGAACGGCGACTTCGCCCGGCCAGGCCACGTCCAGCCAAGCGTACCACCCGCCTTGGAAGCGATCTGCCTCCAGGCGATGGCATTACGGCCGCAGGAGCGTTACGCAACCGCGCTGGATTTGGCGGCGGACATCGAGCACTGGCTCGCCGATGAGCCAGTGACGGCGTATCGCGAGCCCTGGTCAGTTAGGACCGGGAGATGGATGCGGCGGCATCGGCCCCTGGTGGCCGGTGCGGCCGCCCTGCTGCTGGCGGCGGTGCCGTTGTCGCTCGTCATTGCCGTTAACCGCGAGCAGGCCCGCCAGCAAGCCGAGGCGGACAAGCATGAAATCGCCAGGCAAAAGAACCTCGCCGAGGACAAGGAAAAGGCCGCCAACCAACGAGAGGCCGAGACGAAGGCGGTGCTGAAGTTCGTCGAAGACCGTGTGTTCGCGGCTGCGCGGCCAGAGGGGCAGCGGGGTGGTCTGGGCTACGAAGTCACGCTCCGGCGTGCTGTGAAAGAAGCCTTGCCGTTCGTGGCCAAGAGCTTCACGGACCAGCCATTGGTCGAGGCCCGGCTGCGGTGGACACTGGGGACGTCCTTCTGGTACCTCGGCGATGCAAAGACCGCAGCGGAGCAGTTTGAGAGAGCCCGCGCGCTCTATGCCCGGCACCGCGGCCCCGACCACCCCGACACGCTCACGAGCATGACGGGCCTGGCCAACAGCTACGCTGACCTCGGCCGGCATGCCGACGCGCTCAAGCTCCGCGAGGAGACGCTGACGCTCCTGAAGGCCAAGCTCGGCCCCGACCACCCCGACACGCTCACGAGCATGAACAACCTGGCGAACAGCTATACCGCCCTTGGCCGCCACGCCGACGCGCTCAAGCTCCGCGAGGAGACGCTGACGCTCCTGAAGGC
>Ga0209060_10002483_pt1 | contig 17104 bp, 30 predicted proteins | sample Coa_R1_8_FD_187155 | JGI IMG/M metagenome (GOLD analysis project Ga0209060, IMG submission 187155) | Surface soil microbial communities from Centralia Pennsylvania, which are recovering from an underground coalmine fire - Coalmine... | ecosystem: Environmental > Terrestrial > Soil >...
GGTTGGTCTGCACTACATCGACTTTTCGGAAGCGCACCACTGAAAACACGAAGCTTGCTCGATTCCGATGCTCACAAATCACAAAATTCGTCCCGACCGTGACGAACTTGGGTTAGGTCGCGGCCCAGCATCTTGCGGACTTTCTTGAACACCTGCCGCATCATGAACGAAGTCTGTTTCGGATTAATGCCTTCGATTCTTGCCATGCTGTACTCCCCAATGTGGGCTCTCCTGGAATTGTTCCGTCAGTCATTCGCGCCTGTCGACCTGTCACATAACTCCATTGTGATCCGTCATGGTCTGGACGAAACGGGTTATCGAGGATTTTTCGTTTGAATCTGGTTGAGGGGGCTTGCGTGTTACACGCTAAAGCTGCAATCAGTCAAATTCTGCCCGTGATGGGGGCTGGTCCTGACTGATGTGGCCCGCTGCAATTTCGGCGCCCAAATAGTTTTCACCGTGAATGGGAGTGGCCGCCATGCAGCGGAGCAGTGCAAGCTGGCCAACGCGGGTGAGAGCACCGACAATAGGCCCTTGGGATGGTTTTTCGACAGATTTGCGTAAGGGAAAACCGGATGCCGGATAATCCTCAAACGTACGGAGGGACGCAAAGAAACGAGCTGTTTCCTCCGGCCACGGCAATCGATAAGCCAAAGTTGCGAGCGTGTGGCGGAGCATCTGCCGGCTGGTATCCATAAGCGAATAAGCTTATGACGGCGATTGTGCTACTCCTTTTCAGATTCTTCCTCAGGGGGAGCGGCGGCTCGCTCCGCAGCCTGAGCTTCTTCCGCCGCTTTGCGTCGCCGCTCGATGCGCTTGGCGCGGGCTTCAGCGCGCTGCGCAAGCACCTCAGTTCCGATCAGTTCCAACACGGCGGTGTCGGCGCCGTCACCTTTTCTCCATCCTGTATGGATGATGCGGGTGTATCCGCCGTTCCGCGAGGCGTAACGCGGGGCGATTTCCTCAAAGAGTTTTTTCACCGCGACTGCGCTTAGGCAGTAAGCGGCAGCCAACCGGCGCGCGTGCAGATCACCGCGCTTGCCCAGACTGATCATTTCTTCCGCAAGCCCCCGCGCCGCCTTGGCCTTGGCCACGGTGGTTTCGATGCGTTCTTCCAGAATGAGGGAAGTCACCAGGTTGCGCAGCAAAGCGCGGCGATGGGAAGTGTTGCGACTGAGTTTTCGACCGTAATTCCGATGACGCATGATCCGTTCCTGTCTCTAAGGCTGAGGCGAGCTTTCCTCCTGGGCTGGCGACTGCGACGGTGGCTGAATCTGAGAGGGTGGAATGGGATTGCCTCTTTCATCAAACTTCATGCCCAGGCTCAGCCCCATGAGTCCCAGAATTTCCTTGATTTCGTTCAAGGATTTGCGACCAAAGTTCTTGGTCTTGAGCATATCCGCCTCGGTCTTTTCCACCAATTGCCGGATCGTCTGAATATTGGCGTTCTTTAGGCAATTATAGGAGCGGACGGAAAGCTCCAGCTCTTCCACCGAACGGTCCAGGTTTTCGTTCCGGATCAGGGGCGACCTTTCGGCGGAACCCGCTTCCGCTTCCTGGGGTTCCTCGAAATTGATGAAGATGGTCATGTGATCCTTCAGCAACTTCGCAGCGTAACCGATAGCGTCCTGAGGCGAGATCGACCCATTGGTCCAAACATCCAGGGTGAGCTTGTCATAATCCGTCATTTGTCCCAGTCGTGCTGCCTCCACCGTGTAATTCACTTTGCGGATGGGCGAGTGTACTGAATCAACCGGGATGTAACCGATGGGCAGATCTTCGTCAAAATTCTTCTCGGCGGAGACATATCCCCGCCCGAGTTGCACTCGCATTTCCACGTGGAGGCTCCCGCCTTCGCTGACGGTGGCGATGTAGACATCCGGGTCAAGAATTTCAACATCCGGGTCTTCCTGGATCATCCGCGAAGTCACCTCACCCGGCTGATCCACGTTCAGGTACAATGTTTTGGGGTCTTCGACGTTCATTTTGAGCGGAATCTGCTTGAGGTTCAGAATGATATCCGTCGCGTCTTCCACCACACCGGGGATGGAAGAAAATTCGTGCATGACACCCTCAATCTTCACAGCGGTAATCGCCGCACCCTCAATGGAAGACAGCAGGACGCGACGAAGGGCATTCCCAATGGTTGTCCCGAAGCCTCGCTCGAAAGGCTGCGCCTGGAAGCGCCCGTACTTGTCGGTCAGCGTTTCCACGTCGCAGACCAAGCGCTTAGGTTTCTGAAATCCTGTCCATTGCATTGTTTAAACACCTCCTGCGCGGTGCGAAAACCCGAAAATAAAAATCTGAGAATCCCTGGAGAAATTTCGAAGCTGCTCGCGGGTCCGCAATGCGTGTTGGCGAACAAGGATCAACGCGCCACGATCCTCAGTCCGAGTTTTCGGGTTTCCATTTTGCGCGCTCTTACTTCGAATAAAGCTCGACAATCATCTGCTCCTGGATTGGGAAGTTGACATCCTCTCTCTTGGGGAACGAGACAATCCGTCCCTTCATTTGTTCACGATCGAATTCCAACCAGGAGGGCAGGCTGCGGTTGCCAGCCAGATCCAATGCCCGCTGAATGGAAGCCAACTGGCGGCTGCTCTCTTTGACGGCAATCTCTTGTCCCGGAGCAACCTGGAAGGAAGGGATATTCACCTTTCGGCCGTTGACGAGGATGTGAGAGTGTCGCACCAGTTGGCGCGCTTCAGCGCGAGAAGAGGCGAGCCCCAGACGGTAGACAGTATTATCCAATCGCCGTTCCAGCATCGAGAGCAGATTTTCACCTGTAATCCCTTTCGCCCGCGCCGCCTTCTCAAAATAAATCCGGAATTGATCTTCCAGGATGCCGTACAGGCGGCGGACCTTCTGCTTTTCGCGGAGTTGAAGCCCGTATCCGATCAGCTTGGGCCGGCGGGATTTGCCGTGCTGGCCCGGCGGGAAATTGCGCTTCTCAATCGCACACTTGTCCGTCAAGCATCGCTGCCCTTTCAAAAAGAGCTTCATGCCTTCCCGGCGGCATAATCGGCAGACTGCATCACGATACCTTGCCAAACGATCCTCCCTGAAACTTCGATTGCATCATCACGTTCATTGAGCCATTCCGTGAAAGCCGAACTGCAAAATCTACTCTCTGCGGTTTCATCATTCCCCAAAATGACTCAATGATTTAATCATACATTGAATCAATGCTTTAGACTCTCCGCCTCTTCGGAGGCTTGCATCCGTTATGAGGAATCGGGGTCACGTCCTTGATATTGCGGACCTCTAGTCCTACAGACGCTAATGCTCGAATGGCCGACTCGCGCCCTGCTCCAGGCCCTTTCACGCGCACTTCGACGGAACGCATGCCGTGATCGCGCGCGGCTGAAGCGGCGCGGATTGCCGCCTGCTGCGCCGCGAACGGAGTTCCTTTTCTGGACCCTTTGAAGCCGAGCGCCCCAGAACTTGACCAGCACACCAGCCGCCCCTCCGGATCCGTGATGCTCACCAGGGTGTTGTTGAAGGTCGCCTGAATGTGAACGATCCCCGCGGGCACAATTTTCTTTTCTTTTTTCTTGAAGACTTTCTTTTTGCCTGCTTTCGCAGGCGCTGCTTTTGCCATGATCCTTTTATCCTTATCAGCCGAGGATTATCTGCCCGGAGCTCGGAGCGGGCGCAGAATCCGATCAGGTCTTCGCAGTGGCCTTCTTCTTATTGGCGATTGTCCCCTTGCGTGGCCCCTTTCGCGTCCTGGCATTGGTATGTGTTCGCTGGCCTCGAACGGGCAGATTGCGCCGATGCCTCAGGCCGCGATAAGAGCCGATTTCGATGAGCCTCCGGATGCTCAGAGCAACCTCTTTTCGCAGATCACCCTCGATATTGCCTTCATCCTCGATAATCTGGCGGATGCGGGTCACTTCGTCGTCCGTCAGATCTCTCACTTTCTTGTCTGGGTTCACTTTCGCCCGATGGAGGATCGAGAGTGAACGTGCGCGGCCGATACCGTAAATGTAAGTCAGACCAATCTCAGCCCTTTTTGAAGGCGGCAAATCAATTCCAGCAATACGTGCCATAAGATCCTCAGACTATCTGATACCGAATTTCAGGCTTCAGGTTTGAATGATTCTGCGCATCGAGTCTCTCAGCTCCAGGCGCCATCGGCTGATGGTCGAAGACTGCGACCCTCATTGCATGCCATTTGAAACCTGCTTTTCACCCCTGTCGTTGCTTATGCTTGGGATTTTCGCAAATCACGCGCACTACCCCCGCGCGCTTGATGATTTTGCACTTGCTGCAGATTTTCCGAACCGATGAACGCACTTTCATACTCTGTTGATCCTCGGTGGTGCTGTCGACCGAAACACGCCCCTCTCTCGGCCTCCAGCCCTGAGCTGTCCAGACCCTCGTGCTTATTTATAGCGATAAACGATGCGCCCACGCGTGAGGTCGTAGGGTGAAAGTTCGACCGCGACCTTGTCTCCAGGCAAAATGCGGATAAAATTCTTCCTCATCTTGCCCGAAATATGAGCCAGCACCCGATGCTTGTTTTCCAGTTCCACACGGAACATTGCATTCGGCAGAGGCTCAATCACCGTGGCAATCACCTCGATCGCTTCTTCTTTTGCCATATCCCTCTTAAGGTCAATCTTGCGACGAACGGAATCGTCGAAGAACCTTTTCAGACCTTCCAACGTTGGTGGTGCGTCGGAAAGTATGGATCTGACCCCGTCGGATTCAAAGCTGGGTCAGCACGTCCGGCCCATTCCGAGTGATGGCCACCATATGCTCGAAATGGGCGGAATAAGCCCCGTCGGCCGTCACCGCCGTCCAGTGGTCATCGAGCACGCGCACATCGCTCGTGCCGGCGTTCACCATGGGCTCAATTGCCAGAACCATTCCTTCCTTTAAAACCGGCCCGTGACCTGCCCGACCGAAATTGGGGATTTGCGGCTCTTCGTGGAGTGAGCGGCCAATTCCGTGCCCCACGAATTCCCGAACCACAGAATAACCGGCTTGCTCCGCATGGCGCTGAACCGCGGCGGAAATGTCCCCCAGGCGCTTTCCAGCCCGCGCCTGCTCGATCGCCAATTGCAGGGATTCTTCCGTCACCCGCAGCAAGCGTTTCAGGGAATCGGAAATCTCCCCCACCGGCACGGTTAGGGCGGAATCCCCATAATACCCGTCCACAATCACACCCATATCCAGGCTTACGATATCGCCATTTGCAAGAACCCGCTTGGATGGAATTCCATGAACAACCTCATTGTTGACCGAGGCGCACAGGCAGCAGGGATAACCTCGATATCCCTTAAATGCCGGCTTGATGCCCATCTGCTTGATCCGTCTTTCGGCGTACTCTTCCAGTTCCAGCGTCGTCGTTCCAGGACGAACTTTCTGCCGCATTTCTTCCAGTAATTCCCGAACGACGCGTCCGCTACGGCGCAGTTTCTCAATTTCCGCCGCGCTTTTACAGATAATCATGGCGCTCCAAGGAGATGAAGAATCGCTGACGTTACCGCCGCCGGCTCCGGGCCGCCGTCCACCTCGCGCAGAAGGCCTGAATCCCGATAATAATCGAGCAATGGTTTCGTCTGGGCTTCGTATTCCTGCAACCGGATCCGGATCGCAGACTCGCTATCGTCGCGCCGCTGAACAAGAGGACTGCCATCCTTATCGCACAGCTCATCCTTGTGCGGAGGATTGAAGTAAATATTGTAAATCGTTCGGCAGCGCGGGCACATCCGGCGGCCCGTCAGCCGTTTCATCAACAGGTTTGGATCGACCCGGATGTTGAGCGCTAGAGGCTCAAACCGGCCTCGCGGTCGGAGCCAGTGATCGAGAAAACGGGCCTGCTCCAGATTTCGCGGAAACCCGTCCAGGATGAACCCCTGGGCGCAATCCGGCTGGCTGAGCCGCTGCTCAACCAGGGCGCAAACAAGATGATCAGGAACCAGTTCGCCTGATTCCATGATGGACTTTACCTGCTTCCCGAGTCCCGTCCTCGCGCGGACCGCCTCTCGTAACATCTCTCCCGTTGAGATTTCCGGTATCCCAAACTTCCTGGAGATCCCGTGTGATTGCGTTCCCTTGCCGGCTCCGGGCGGTCCCAACAGCAAGAGTGCCAGAGCACGCCGCGGCGCAGCCTGAGGTTGATCAGGATGCAGCGCGGCGTCCACGGACTCGCCCTTTCTTCAAAAATCCCTCGTAATGCCGCATGATCAATTGCGCTTCAACCTGTTGCACCGTATCCATGGCAACCCCGACGACAATCAGCAGGGAAGTGCCGCCGAAATAAAAATGAACGTTCAGACCGTGAAGCAGCCAGGTCGGCAGATGCGAGTCAAACCAGGCACCTCCCAGCCACACCGGCAGGTGATTCAGACGCAGGCCGGCAAGCATGATCTCCGGAATCAAGGCCACCAGAGCCAGATAAAATCCGGCCACCCAGGTAATTTTGGTCAAAACATCATCGACGTAATCAGCCGTGCGCCGACCCGGTCGGATGCCGGGAATAAAGCCGCCCTGCTTGCGCACATTATCCGCCACTTCATCAGGGTTATAGATGATGGATAAGTAGAAATGCGCAAAGAAAATAATCAGCAGAATGTACGTCACCGTGTAAAGCGGCTCACCCCAGGCAAAGAGGGCGAGAAAGCCGTTTACAAACTTGCCGAACAACCCGCCTTTCCAGAACAATCCAATCGTTTGCGGAAAGGTGAGCAGGGAGACCGCAAAGATGATGGGCATGACGCCGCCGCTGTTCACTTTGAGCGGCAGATGCGTGGAAACGCCCCCCACAATCCTGCGCCCGACAATGCGCTTGGCATACTGAATCGGAATGCGCCGCTCGCCTCGCTCGAAAAAGACGATGAAGGCCACGATCGCCAGCATGAAAACCAGCAACAGGATCAACGTCAGCGGGCTCCAGATGCGGGTCACAAAAACGTTGCTGTAAAGGTTGCCGATGGCGCTCGGCAACCCGACGACAATGCCCGCAAAGATGAGTAACGACATGCCGTTCCCAATGCCGCGGGAGGTAATCTGCTCGCCCAGCCACATAATAAATACCGCACCAGCCGTGAGCGTCAGAACGGTGGTAAAAACAAAGCCTGGGCCGGGGTTGCGGACCATCGGAACGCCCAGGCTGGTCTCGCGCTGCAATGCGATGGCAATGCCCAGCGACTGAAAAGCGCTCAGACCCACGGTCATCCAGCGCGTATAATCGGTGATCTTCCTCCGCCCGAGCTCTCCTTCCTTCTGGAGCTTTTCGAGGGTCGGCGAAACAACCGTGAGCAATTGCAGGATGATCTGCGCTGTAATGTAGGGCATGATGCCCAGCGCAAAAACCGTCAGCCGGTTCAGACTGCCGCCGGAAAACATCGAGAGCAGCCCGAAGAGCGTCCCGCCCATCTGGTTGAAATATTGCTGGAAGACGGAAGCGTTGATCCCCGGAGTCGGGATAAAGGATCCCAGACGATAGACCGCCATCAGGATGAGGGTGAATGTGATCCGCTTGCGGAGATCGGTAATCTCCCAAAGGCTTTTCAGGGACTCCATCATGCGGAAATAACCTCAGCCTTGCCGCCAGCTTGTTGGATCTTCGCCAGAGCGGACTGCGAAAAGAGGTGGGCCGAAATCGTGAGAGGCGCTTTCAGTTCTCCATCACCCAGAATCTTAATCCCGTCTTTCAGCTGCTTCACGAGACCACAATTGAGGAGGGTTTGGGGCGTGACGGTTTCTCCGGGATTAAAATGCGCGAGATCGCGAAGATTGACGATGGCGTAATGCCTCTTGAAGATATGGGTAAACCCGCGCTTTGGCAGGCGCCTTTGAAGAGGCATCTGCCCCCCCTCAAAGCCCGGTCGGACGCTCGATCCTGCCCGCGACTTCTGGCCTTTCGAACCGCGAGTCGCCGTCTTTCCATGCCCGGAACCCATGCCAAAACCAATGCGCTTACGACGCTTGTGCGCTCCACGAGGAGGCCGAATTGTTCCGATGTGAGTGGACATAGCAGGGAATATCTTTCTCAGCTTTATAACCAGGAGTTAATACGCCAACAATTGCGTCATGACCGGGTTTCCGGGAGTTGTTGCGAGCGTCGCCTTAGAGAAAGAGTCGCTTTCACGAAGAGGCAGGGGAGCCTTCGGCGGTTTCAGGCCCTGCGACATCTTGAATGCCTTTCTCAGGAAGCTTTGCTGGTGCAGCCTCGGAGCCCCGGATGGTATATTCGGGAATGGATGCCCAGACAGGTTCTGGCGTCCGATCAACGATCTGAACCAGATGCGGAATTGAGGCCACCAGGCCGCGAACCGAGGGGTTATCCGGAAGCTCCACAACCTGATTCAGTCGGTGGAGACCCAGGCTCCGCACCCTGTCTTTTTGCCGGCGGCTGAAGCCGATTCCACTGCGGACCCATCGAACGCGGATTGTCTTGGTATCTTTCACCGAACCCCCAAATCCCAATTAAAGTTCTTCGCGTGACTTGCCACGAGCGTTCGCCACCTGGTCGGGGTCGCAGAGCTTCACCAGCGCGTCCATAGTGGCTTTGACAACGTTATGCGGGTTCGTGGTTCCCAGAGATTTTGTCAGGACGTTCTGAATGCCTGCTGCTTCAACTACAGCCCGAACCGCGCCCCCTGCAATCACTCCCGTTCCCTCAGGTGCAGGCTTTAGAAGGACCTTCCCGGCGCCAAACTTGCCAAGCACTGCATGCGGGATGGTTACAGGGGTGATGTTAACTTTGATGATGGATTTCTTCGCGGCTTCAATGCCTTTGCGAATCGCCATCGGCACTTCGCGCGCTTTGCCAGAGCCGTAGCCGATGTGCCCGCTGCCATCACCCACAACAACCAGAGCCGAAAAGCTGAGATTCTTGCCGCCTTTAACCACCTTCGTGACCCGATTGATGGAAATCACCTGGTCCTTCAATTGCAGAGTATTCGGATCAATTCGGTTTGCCAAACAAGAACCTCCTGCCTCTTTCCGTTAGAATTTCAACCCGCCCTCACGAGCGGCATCCGCCAGGGCCTTTACGCGCCCGTGATAGGCATATCCGCCGCGGTCAAAGACCACCCGTTCAATCCCGACAGCTTTCGCCCTTTGGGCCAGAGTCTGACCTACGACTTTGGCTGCGGCGATATTGCCTCCCGTCTTCAGGGACTGCCTCACTTCACGATCCAAGGAGGACGCTGAAACAAGGGTGTGACCCGATCGATCATCAATAATCTGAGCATAAATATGATTCAGCGATCGAAACACGTTCAGGCGCGGCCACTCCGAGCGCCGACCCATCTTCTTTCGGATGCGCAGGTGAATACGACGGCGTGTCGTGTCTCTCGAAACTAATTTTAGCATGTCCAGCTTAACCCGTTCTACTCTAGCGCTCTCTTACTGTTTAGCCGCTCCGGCACCTGTAGCCTTGCCCACTTTTTTCTTCAAACGCTCGTTCGTATAACGAATGCCTTTGTTTTTGTAGGGATCTGGAGGCCGCAGTTGTCGCAGGTCGGCGGCAATCTGCCCTACCTGCTGTTTATCAGCACCGCGCACGACCACGTGCGTCTGCTTTTCAACACTCACCGCGATGCCTTGAGGAATGGGAAACTCGATGGGGTGAGAATATCCCAGGCTGAGGACCAATTTGTCGCCTTTAACTTCAGCGCGATATCCGATGCCCACAATATCGAGATGTTTCTCAAACCCCTGGGTGACGCCGTGAACGGCATTGGCCACGAGACTGCGGACCAACCCGTGCAGCGCCGAGTCTGCGTTTCCGTCCCGTTGCGTCAGAAGATGCCCATCCTGTCGCATCACTCGTATTCCGGGCGGGAGAGTCACTTGTAAATTCCCTTTAGGACCTTTCACCGTAACTTGCGAAGGCTGAATTTCAACCGTAGCGCCTGAGGGTAAGGGAATAATCTTTTTGCCAATCCGCGACATAGCTTTAGACCGTAAATTCCGGGTTAACCCCGGTGATTGGAAAGCTTCGGGAATTCAGTCAAATCAGGAGATGTTGCAAAGCACCTCTCCGCCCACACCAGCCTTGCGGGCCTTCTTTCCGGTCATAACTCCTTTAGGGGTGGTTAAAATGCAGATTCCCATCCCGCCCAGGACTCTAGGGATTCGATCCACGCCTACATACACCCGGCGTCCCGGCTTTGAAACCCGCTCGAGTCTGGAAATTACACTCTCTCCCTCTGAGTCATATCGCAAGTTGATGCGCAGAACTTTTTTCTTGTCCTCGTCGGCGATTTTATAGCTGTTGATGTAGCCTTCCTCCTTCAGGATAGCTGCAATCGCCACCCTGAGTCTGGAGGCCGGCATATCGACACGTGCATGCCGCGCGCGAATGCCGTTGCGGATTCGCGTCAGCATATCTGCAATCGGATCGGTTACCGCTGCCATGGAGCTCCTGAAATGATTGCGATCAAAGGGTCAAGATTTCGCGCTTTCCACGCGCGTCATTTTTCATTTCTGATCGGTGATTCTCGAACGCTCTCAACTACCAACTGGATTTCATCACGCCGGGGATATCCCCGCGCAGAGCAAGTTGGCGAAAGCACAACCGGCACATCTGGAATTTCCGCAAAAAGCCGCGTGGCCGGCCGCAGATGCGGCAGCGATTGCGGTGCCGAGTCTTAAACTTCGGCTTCCGCATCAGTTTTGCCATCTGTGAAGTTCGCGCCAAAGAATTATCCTCCTGCCTGCTGGGGCTCGCCTTCCTCCGCCTCGGCGACGCTTCGGCGTCGTATTTCCTGGCGGAAGGGCATTCCCAGATGGCGCAGCAACGCGAGCGCCTCCGCATCGGTTTGAGCGTCGGTCACAATGGAGATGTTCATCCCTTTAATTTTGTCCACTTTCGCGTAATCCACTTCCGGAAAAACCAATTGATCTCTCAAGCCGACGGTATAATTTCCCCGCCCGTCAAAGGCGCGCGTTGAGAGTCCGCGAAAGTCCCGCACGCGAGGAAAGACTACGTTGGTCAGCCGGTCCAGAAACTCATACATCGAATCTCCGCGAAGCGTCACCATCACTCCGATGGGCATATTCTTGCGCAGTTTGAAATTGGCAATCGATTTTCGCGCCCGAGTGATCACCGGCTTTTGTCCCGTGATCAGCGAAAGTTCCTGGGTTGCTGAGTCCAGCAACTTGGCGTTCTGAATAGCCTCGCCCAAACCCATATTGACCACAATTTTTCGCAAGCGCGGAACGGCAGCAACATTCTTGTAATGAAGTTCCTTCATCAGAGCGGGAACAATCTCCCGGCGATATCGTTCTTTTAAACGTGGGACCATAAATTCAAGCTCAGAACTTCAAGACCAATAGTCTTTTCTATCGATCCAAAACCTGCTCACACTTGGCGCAAACCCGGACTTTTTTGCCCTCTGCCGTCTGGCGATGCTGAATCCGGGTAGGTCCACAATCCCCACAAATCAGGGCCACGTTCGAAATATGAATCGGCCCTTCTTTATCCAGGATGCCGCCTCGTATCTGCTTGGCCGGGTTCGGCCGCGTATGGCGCTTGATAATGTTGACATGCTCGACGTACAGACGGTTGCGACGCGGTTCGACCTCGAGCACCCGTCCCTCTTTCCCCTTGTCGCGGCCGGCAATCACCCGCACGGTATCGTTCTTACGGATGTCGAGCCCCTTCATCAAAGAACCTCCGGAGCCAGGGAGACGATCTTCAGAAACTTTTTCTCGCGCAGTTCCCGGGCCACTGGCCCGAAGACGCGTGTCCCTACCGGCTCGCCTGCGTCGTTAATCAACACGGCTGCATTTTCATCGAACCGGATATAACTCCCATCCTTGCGTCGCTGTTCTTTCCTCATGCGGACAATGACGGCCTTCACAACTTTGCCCTTGGGGATAGGGCTATCAGGGGCCGCTTCTTTGACCGAAGCAGTCACCACGTCCCCGAGACCCGCTTGAAGTCCGATATCCCCTCCGACCGGCAGAATGCAGGAAAGCCGGCGAGCTCCTGAATTATCTGCCACCCGGAGGATGGTGCGCATTCCGATCATGAGCTGCTCTCCGAACCCGCGGTTGCGGGGTTAGCGCGCGAAATAATCTTCAGAACTCGCCAGCGCTTACGTGCGCTGAGAGGCCGGGTCTCCTGAATCCGAACCCAATCGCCCACCTGACACTCACCTTTTTCGTCGTGAGCCAGAAATTTGTGAGAGCGCCGAACTACCCGCTTGTACAATGGATGAATGATCTGCCGCTCCACGGTGACCACCACCGTCTTCTGCATTTTATTGCTGGTCACCTTGCCGATTTTTTCCTGCCTTCTTCTCATAAGGCTTTACTCGGAACTCCTCTCGCTGCGCGGTTCGAATCTCGAATTACGATTTCTGGGCCTTGCCTTGAAGTTCCATTTCCCGGCGCAGCGTTTTCGCGCGAGCAATATCCTTGCGCAAGGCGCGAATTTTCACCAGCGTTTCGGTTTGACCGTTCAGCAGCTGGAACTTGAGGCGAAAAAGCTGATCGGAGAATTCGCGCACCTTCGCGTCAAGCTCCTCCGCCGTCCACTCCCGCATCTTTTCTGCCTTCATGCCTTCGATGCTCCTTAAACTAGGCGGCTCCGCGCCGGCTGACAAACTGGGTTGAGATTGCGAGCTTATGACTCGCCAGCCGCAGGGCTTCGCGGGCATCCTCCTCGCCGACGCCTTCCATCTCATAGAGAATCCTTCCAGGCTTGACAACCGCCACCCAGAATTCCGGCGCGCCTTTACCCTTGCCCATACGTGTTTCGGCGGGCTTCTTGGTGACCGGCTTATCAGGGAACACGCGAATCCACAGCTTGCCGCCTCGCTTGATGAAGCGCGTGATGGCGACACGGCCCGCCTCGATCTGCCGGGCAGTCACCCAGCCGGGCTCGAGCGCTCTCAAACCGTAGTCTCCAAAAGAGAGCGTGGATCCCCGCCAGGCTTTGCCGCGCATTCTTCCACGCTGCTGCTTGCGAAACTTGACTTTCGACGGCATCAACATCGAATCAAAACTCCTGCCTCAGATTCCTCTCTCGGAGACCCAACGTCCTTTTCTCCCCGGTCGTCAAACCGCTGGCGTCGCGGGAACTGGGATCGAAGACGGCTCCTCAACGGCCTTGCCAGGCCTGCGCTTCTGCTCGAGGATCTCGCCGTTATAAATCCAGCACTTAACGCCGATCACGCCATAGGTGGTCTTGGCCTCTGCCAGGCCATAATCAATATCGGCCCGCAAGGTGTGGAGAGGAAGGCGGCCTTGCAGATACCACTCTGCCCGGGCAATTTCGGCACCATTCAAACGCCCTCCGCAGCGAACCTTGATGCCCTTGCACCCAAACCGCAATGCTGAATCGACGGCTTTGCGCATGGCCCGGCGGAAAGCAACTCTCTTCTCAAGTTGCAACGCAATCGATTCGGCCACCAACTGCGCGTTCAGCTCCGGACGCCGAACCTCCTGAATGTTGATCGGAAGCACCTCGCGCCCCGTGCGCTTTTGAATTTCCTGGCGCAGACGGTCAATCTCCGCCCCTTTCCGCCCGATGATGATGCCGGGCCTGGCCGTGTGTATGGTGATCTTCAACTTGTTTCCCGGCCGCTCGATTTCCACCGAGGCCACCCCTGCGCTGTGCAACTCATTCTTCAGGCGTTGCTTCAGGACCAGATCCTCGTGCAATAAATCGGAGTAGCCCTTTTTGGCAAACCAGCGGGACTTCCAGGTTTTGTTGTATCCCAGCCGGAAACCGTAAGGATGGACCTTCTGACCCACGTTCTGCCTTCCTTTCAGAAAATTCCGAGTTTCAAGCCGCAGGCTCGCAGTGAAGTTTCAGCGTTCAGGCGCCTCAACCACGATGGTGATATGGCTCAACCGCCTTTGATAGCGATAAGCTCTTCCCATCGGGGCAGGACGGATGCGCTTCATCCGCGGCCCCTCGTTGACGAACGCTTCGGAGATCACCAGCTCATCGACGTCCAGATGCTCGGACTTTTCCTCAGCATTGGCGATTGCGGAGCGCAGCGTTTTTTCCACCTCATGTGCAATCCGCTTCTTGGTGAAACGAAGTATGTTAATGGCTTCGCCTGCACGTCGTCCACGAATTAAATCCACCACTAAGCGTGCTTTTTGCGGTGAAACTCTCAGATATTTTGTTGTGGCTCGCGTTTCCATATCTCTTGCCAGCTCTTCGACTTGATCGTCCGAGCGAGTCAATTAACCGGCGCTACTGCCTGCCGGCCGTGGCGCCGGTGCGGCGGCAGCAGTCCGTTCGGCTGTGACTTTAATGCTGTGGCCTTTAAATGTGCGCGTCGGCGCAAATTCTCCCAGCTTGTGACCGACCATGTTTTCGGTGATGTAGACCGGGATGAACTTCTTGCCGTTATGAACGGCAATCGTGTGGCCCACCATTTCCGGGAAAATAGTGGATCGCCGGGACCAGGTCTTGACAACCTTTTTCTCGAACCGCCGGTTCAGCAGTTCGATTTTCTTCATCAAGTGATCGTCGACAAAAGGACCTTTCTTCAGTGACCTTCCCAAACGTCCCTCCCTTTATTTTTTCTCACGTCGCTTGACGATAAAACGATCTGTCAGCTTATTGTTGCGCGTTTTATAGCCACGCGTAGGCTGACCCCAGGGAGTGACCGGATGGCGTCCTCCGGAGGTTTTTCCTTCGCCTCCTCCCAGAGGATGATCCACCGGGTTCATGGCAACCCCGCGAACCGCAGGCCGTTTTCCCAACCATCGCGTGCGCCCCGCCTTTCCCAGGGTGATGTTCTCATGGTCTAAGTTTCCGAGTTGACCGATTGAAGCCATGCATTCCACATGAATCTTTCGAATTTCCCCGGAGGGAAGCCGCACCTGCGCGTAATCACCCTCTTTGGAAAGCAACTGCGCAGCGCCTCCGGCACTCCGAACCAACTGGCCACCTTTGCCTTGCCGCAGCTCGATATTGTGAATGGTCGTGCCGATCGGGATATTCTTCAAGGGAAGGGCATTGCCCACCATAATATCGGCTTCCGGACCCGAGACAACCTGATCTCCCACCTTCAAACCCTGGGGGTAAAGAATGTATCGTTTTTCCCCATCTGCATAATGCAGCAACGAAATGTACGCGGAACGGTTGGGGTCGTATTCAACCGTCGCAACGCGGGCCACAATCCCCACCTTGTCCCGCTTGAAATCGATGATCCGGTAGCGGCGTTTGTGCCCTCCCCCGCGGTGCCGGATGGAGAGCCAGCCCCTGTTGTTGCGGCCGGAGATCCGCGTTTTCGGCTCGACCAATGGCTTATAAGGAGTTTGGGTCGTGATTTCCTCAAAGGTCAGCCCGGTCTGGAACCGCCTCGTTTCCGTGTACGGTTTGTAAGTTTTAATCCCCATAGACGATCAGCCTGTCAAAAACCACTCTCTGGTCCATCGATCAGGAGCCTTTGCGTCATTTCTCAGGCTAAATATTTTCTCCGTATTCAGGCATTTTTTCCCCTGGCCTGAGTTTGACATAGGCTTTTTTCCAATCGAGACGATAACCCGAAGTTCGCCCCCGTCTTCGCATCTTGCCGTGGAAATTGGCGGTGCGTACGGCTTCAACCCGGACTTTAAAGGCTTCCTGAACCGCGTCCTTGATTTCCGCCTTGTTCGCATGCGGATCCACCTGAAAGACCAATGTTCGGGATCGCTCTTTCACGAGCAAGCCTTTCTCGGTAATGATGGCCTTTCGCAGAATCTGATAGGGGCTCTTCCTCATTTCAGCGCCTCTTCCAGTCGAATCAGAGCTGATTCTGAAATCAGTAACCCGTCGTGACTGAGAATATCATATGGATGGACCTCGTGATGGCGCATCAAATCGCAGCCTTGAATGTTTCGGGTGGAAAGCTGAAGATTTCGATTTGCGGAATCATTAACGACCAGAATCGATTTCTCGATCCCCAGTTTTCGCAAAGCACCGCTGAAGAGCCTCGTTTTAGGTTCCGGAAGCGCAAAATCCTGAACCACCGTTAGCTTGCTCTCCTGGAACTTTGCGGCCAGGGCGGAGCGCAAGGCTCCGCGCAGCATCTTGGCAGGAAGCTGAATGGCGTAATCGCGCGGCTTGGGGCCGTGGGCAATGGAACCGTGCCGCCAGAGAGAGCTTCGGATGCTGCCCACGCGCGCCCGCCCCGTTCCTTTCTGTCTCCATGGCTTCTTACCACCACCGCTCACCTCGCCGCGACTTTTCGTGGAATGCGTGCCACGACGACGGCTGGCCAGATAAGCTTTGGTTGCCTCCCAAAGCAGGTTGTGGTTGGGACGGACGGAAAACACTGCGTCGGGCAGTTCGTGCTCTTTAACGGGTTGCCCCTCGAGATTTTTTACTTCAACTTTCGCCATAGATCGTTAAAAAGTGTCGGCAAAGGAATCGGCTTTGCTTTCCAGTCCGCTGCCTTCGACAGATTTTCTTCTATTTCTTCGGCGCTTTAGCTTTACGCACCACCACGTAGCCGCCGTCTGGGCCCGGCACCGCCCCTTCGACGACGAGTGCATGGTCTTCCGGCAGCACACGGAGGACTTTCAAATTTCTGACTGTGACCCGGCTGGAGCCCATATGCCCCGCTGCTTTCATCCCTTTCAGCACGCGCGATGGAAACGCGGACGCTCCAATTGATCCCGGGGCGCGATGAAACATGGAACCGTGCGAAGCTCCGCCTCCGCCAAAGTGATGGCGCTTATGGAAACCGGCAAATCCCCGCCCTTTGGAAATGCCAATCACATCCACGCGCTCATTGGGCTGAAATTGGTCGACCAGAACCTTATCGCCCACTTTGACTTCTTCCTCACCCGCATTCAGCCGAATTTCTCGCAGCAAGCGAGTCGGATTCGCTCCCGCACGCTTGAAATGCCCTTCAAGGGCCTTCGTCACTCGCTTGGGTCCCGGAAGTTCGACCAATCCCAGTTGAACCGCATCGTAACCATCCTTGCTGGCGCTCTTCTTCTGCACGACGACGCAGGGCCCTGCTTTCAGAACGGTAGCGGCCACGACGTCACCGTTCTCCTGGAAAACCTGTGTCATACCCAGCTTTTTGCCAAGAATGCCGTTTACCATAATGCAATGTCTGTTGCCTGCGGTTTATCGTTCATCTTTACGGCTACCGGAAAACGGACGGCCCGCTCCACCCCC
>Ga0209060_10002484_pt1 | contig 17098 bp, 17 predicted proteins | sample Coa_R1_8_FD_187155 | JGI IMG/M metagenome (GOLD analysis project Ga0209060, IMG submission 187155) | Surface soil microbial communities from Centralia Pennsylvania, which are recovering from an underground coalmine fire - Coalmine... | ecosystem: Environmental > Terrestrial > Soil >...
CGAGCGCGAACGGCTGCTGCGCGAACGATCCCACCTGGTCCGTCCGGTTCATTTCCTCTTTCTGCTGAATGAGAACAGCCGGCGCAGCGCCATGAAAGTGCGCGCCGGGCTCTGGCTCTATCGGCGCTTCGCGGGGAGGAAATCCACGAGCCTCACCGAGATGGAGATGGTGCGAGTGCAGCGTGCCCTCGACTCCGGCCACCAGTGGCTGATGCTCAACTTTGAAGACGCGCAGTGTGAGTTCCCCGAACGGCTCGTCGCCGAATGGGCGACGGAGGCCGCCGACGCTGGCGCCGTAATGCGCAATCATTGCGAAGTACTCGCTATCGATATTTCTCAGGGCAGGGCGCGAGGCGTGCTGCTGCGCGACCGCACGACTGGGAAAGATCAACGGGTCGATGCCGGATGGATTCTGAACTGCACGGGCCCATGGGCCGACCGCATCTGCCAGCGCTCCAACATCCGCACTGCGAAGCCGATGCTTGGAGGAGTGCGTGGTTCGCATATTGTGCTGCCCCGTTTCTCTGGCGCACCCAGCGCGGCTCTCTACACTGAGGCCGCCGATGGCCGCCCGGTCTTTGTCCTGCCATGGAACGAGCAGATTCTGGTCGGAACTACCGAGGTTCCCGACACCAGCGATCCGGCCAGAACCGCGCCTTCGCCGCAAGAAATCGAATATCTTCTTCGTACCGCGTCCGACCTCTTTCCGAAGGCCAAGCTCTCTGCGCAGGACATTAAGTTCGCCTTTGCTGGAATTCGCCCGTTGCCGAATTCTCCCGGAGACAAGCCCTCGGCGGTCACTCGCCGTCATTTCCTCCATGATCATTCTGGAGAAGGCGCGGCCCGCATGATCTCCGTGATCGGCGGGAAATTGACAACCGCTGCGTCTCTTGCTCGAGAGGTGGCCCGTAAGATCGGTATCTCGGTCCAAGAGCCCAAAGCCGTGACCGTCGGGCCAGGCAGCGCGCTCGACCCGGTGCTCGATCAGCAAGTCATCGAGATCGCCCGAGCAGGCTCGGTCAGCGAAGAGACTGCCCGCGGCATGATGGAATGGCACGGCCAGCGAGCCATGGATATCGCCCGCATGGCCCTCGTCAGCGCCGAACTCCGAGCGCCCATCTGTCCGCACACTCCGCACATCGTTGCTGAAGTCGTCGAAGCCTATCGCAAGGAATATGCCGTCAGCTTAGCGGACGTGTTATTGCGTCGAGTCCCGGTCGCTCTCGGAGCATGCTGGTCAGAATCCTGCAGCCGTGAGGCTGCCCTCCGCATCGGTGCCGTGATGGGATGGAATGAACAGGAATTCGGAGCCAACCTGGAGGCTTTCGAAACCGAACGCTCCGCCTTCTTGCAAAAGCCTGCTCGAAACTCTTCCGCACTGGAAGCGGCCGCAGATTAGAGACCTCTCGCAAATCATGGTTGAAACGAGCGGACTAGGAAAGATTTCTCAGCGCTCTCTGCGGATGTTCTCAGCGTACTCGGCGGTCAACAGCTCTTACCGCTGAGGTCGCGCCGAGAAAACCGAACAGCAAACAAAGTTTTGTGCTGCGGCCTTGTGAGCCAATGGCATCGACTGAACTGGCTTGGTGTTTTTCTACTCCGATCGAAACCGCCAACCGAGTCCGCGGAGACGAGCAAACAGAATTCAGATTTCTCAGCGTTCTCTGCGGACTTACCCAGCGTACTCAGCGGTCAAAAGCTTTTACCGCTGAGGTCGCGAAGAACTGCCGCAGAGGTCGCCGAGTAAAGGTACACAGCGAATCCACCAGTGGTTACTAAAGGTCCGGTCACGACCTCACGTCATCTACTAATGCCCTTCCCCCAAACCTAGACTGTCGCAGGCAAAGTCCGACTTCCGTTCGTTTGGGGTCGCAGTATGATCATCCTTCCTATCCGGCACGAGAACATGCAGGCCAGGCGATGGCCCATGATCACACTCGCTCTGATCGCTCTCAATACAGTCGTTTTCTTGCTTACGCTGATGACGACCAATGATCAGGGACCTCAACTGAGCGCACTCCGCGGAGATATCAGGATCCTTGCGGCCGAGCACCCGGAATTAAGGATGCGGCCCGAGGCTCAGAATCTGGTCGATAGCTTCAGGCAGTCGCATCCAGCTCAGTGGAGGCTTTTGCAGAACTCAAATCGCGAGCCAGTCAACGCCTATGACAGCCAAATAAAGGCGATGCAGGACCCCGAACAGTTGCAGAGCGAAATGGACCGACTCACCGGAGAATACGTGAAGCTCTCGTCCGCGTCCATCGCCGAGCAGTATGCCTTTGTTCCCGCGCATCCAAACCCCATCAGCTATGTGACGGCAAATTTCCTGCACGGCGGCTGGATGCACCTGATCGGCAACATGTGGTTTCTCTGGCTCGCCGGATTTGTGCTGGAAGATGTTTGGGGACGCTGGCTGTATTCGGCCTTCTACCTCGTGTCAGGGGCAGCCGCACTACAGATTCACGCCTTCGCGAATCCGGGTAGCGCTATCCCTGCAATCGGGGCCTCAGGCGCGGTTGCCGCACTGATGGGCGCCTTCCTGGTGCGATTCCCGAAGATGAAGATTGAAATGCTGTGGGTGTTGTGGCTCAGCATTACCAAGTTTTTGCGAACCGGAAATCCGTTCCGGTATTACATCTTTAAGGCCGCAGCTTATTGGCTCTTACCGCTGTGGTTGGCAATGGAGGTCTTCGAAGGATCGCTTTTTGGCTCGGCCAGCGGCGTCGCGCATTGGGCCCACGTCGGAGGCTTTGTTTTCGGCGCTCTCGCGGCTCTCGCGATTCAGTATTCAGGACTTGAGCAGAAGGCTAACAAGGCGATCGAGCAGGAAATTGGCTGGACCAACGATGCCGAACTAGAACAGGCCAGCCAAATGATGGAGCAGGGTCAGCTCGCCGAAGCACAAACTCTGCTCACCACCTACGTCGCAAACAAACCCAACTCGCTCGACGCGTGGGCTCTGCTACGTCAGGTCTATACGCGGCAAAGCAACACGAAAGACTATCTCGACGCCACCGTCAGAACCTGCAGCTTGCATCTGAAGGCTCATCAGGTGGAAGCGGCATTCCACGACTATGCGGAATTCATCGACGCTGGTGGCGGCAAGATACCCGCCATCAACTGGCTCGAACTCTGCAAAGGCGCTGAAGAAATGCATGAATACGACCGTGCCTTATCAGAGTACGAGGAACTGGCAAAGGCGTATCCGGCCGAGCGCCACTCGTTGACCGCTCAACTAAGCGCGGCGCGTCTCTGCCTGAAAAAACTCAATCGTCCGAAAGACGCTCTTGCCCTCTATCAGGCGGCGGCCAACTCTCCAATCCCGCATCTCGACTGGGACCAGATCATCCAGTCCGGAATCAAAGAAACAAAGAATGTGCTCGCCGGCGGCAACGCAGCCGTAGCCAGCGCCCAGTAAAGAAAGAACGTAGCTCCGGACGCATTGTTCCGGGATTGAGCTCAAAGGCGCGCAGTGAAGGCGGTTGCGTGCAAAGCAAATCCTGCTAGCGATCGCTCGTGCACATCGTCGGTAACTCCAGCCCCCGACAAGGCGCACTCCCGGGTATCTGATAGCATAGGTCTGCCTCTCCGAAGAGCGGTTCCTACCAAGTCGGAGCACTCCAGAGGCAAACAGGCCGAACCCCAGACTCGTAACTCCGTCACATAAGTTCGTTTTTGGAGGTTAGTTATGAGACGAATCACCGTCGCCCTCTTAGCCCTTAGTACGTGCTTCGCGTCCGCAGCGTGGGCTCAGAAGATAACCTGCCCGGCCCACGTCAACTGGACGGAGTTCCACACGATTGACATGGCGCGCTATAACCCGTGTGAAACCGCGCTTGGGGTCGACAATGTCGGGAGCCTCGCTTTGCTCTGGAGCCATTCCGCCGGCAAACAAAAGTATTTCAATTCCTCGCCCGCCGTAGTGAATGGCGTGCTTTACGTCGGATCGTACGACGGCAGTGTCTATGCGCTGAGCGCCAAGACGGGTACCGAGCTGTGGAGCTACACCACTGGTAACTTGGTGTATTCGTCACCCGCAGTGGCGAATGGGGTGGTCTATGTTGGCTCGTGGGACGGGAACGTGTATGCCCTGAACGCCAAGACGGGTACCAAGCTGTGGAACTACACCACCGGCAATTTCGTGGAATCCTCACCCACGGTCGTGAATGGGGTAGTTTATGTCGGCTCACTCGATCACAATGTGTACGCGCTGAACGCCAGTACCGGTTCCAAGCTGTGGAGCTACGCCACAGGAAGCAATGTAGAGTCCTCGCCCGCGGTGGTGAATGGAGTGGTTTATGTTGGCTCGGACGACGGGAACGTGTACGCGCTAAACGCCAGCACCGGTGTCAGGCAGTGGAGCTACACCACTGGTGGCGATGTGTTCTCGCCCACCGTCGCGAATGGGGTCGTGTATGTCGGCTCATATGACTTCAACGTGTATGCCCTAGACACCAGTACCGGCACCCTGTTATGGAGTTACAGCACTGGCAACCCGGTGGTTTCCGCGCCTGCGGTGGCAAATGGCGTGGCTTATATCGGCTCGGACGACGGAAACGTGTACGCGCTGAACGCCACTACCGGAGCCCTGTTGTGGAGCTATCCAACCGGTGGTTCCGTCTTATTCTCGTCGCCCGCGGAGGCGAATGGCGTGGTTTACATCAGCTCGTTCGGCCACAACTTGTACGCGCTGGACGGCAGCACCGGCTCCAAGCTGTGGAGCTATACCTTTCCTGGCCCTACTACGGATTCGGATTCTTCGCCCGCCGTGGCGAATGGGGTGGTCTACGTAGGCGCGACGGGCGGCAAAGTATACGCCTTCGGCCTGCGGCAAAAGTAGGGCTCGAGCAACTGGACATCCGATAGTGCCGGAAGCTTCACCTTGCCGTGCGGCCACCCGTCGGGCACGCAGAAATATTTCAATGCCTGCCCGCCGTGGCGAATGGCGTGGTTTACCTTCGGCTCGGACCACGGGGGAACATGTGCGCGCCTGAACGCCAGGGCAAGAATCTCGTTGCTGCTAAGCGTACACATTAATGAGCCAACCGTTCCAGCGAGCGGGACCGCCCGCATAGGAAAGGTAATGGGCGATCGCCGTGCTTTCAATAGGGCTGCTCCAGGCCCATCCAGAGACATACTCCACGCCCGAGTGTCCTATCTCGTCGCTCTGGGAATCGTCTACGGGCGTTGCATCGATACGATTCGTCTCGCCCCGGTGCGAGGAGGACGACCAATCGAAAACGGCGGCGGGAGCAGCAAGACTAGTTTGGTCGGCCCGCGTAATGAGCGCCCTCTGAGTTAGAGGCACGAGACTTGTCGACACGTCGGTCGCCTGCGACGGGTCGACCGGATTCACCGACGCTGGGGGAAGTTTGATAGACATGGGCAAATCAGTTTGCCATCTCTCAATCTATCGGCAGTTCCGGCCGATCTAAAGAACACGGCGGTACTTTAGCGGGTTCGGAACAATCGCGTTTGACTCTGAGATTTAGACTGCTTCTACGAAGCTAGCGTGCGGCCGAGTAGGCTGGTATCGTCGGAGATGATGCCGTCTACTTCGTAGCTTGCGAAACGCTTCATGTCCGCGGGATCGTTGACTGTCCACACGATAACTTTCTTGCCGGCTCCCTTGATTTTGCGGATCAATTCCGGTTCGGCCAGGTCGAGGCGTGGAATCACATACTGAACCGGAAGTTCGTTCCAGAGGCGGAGTTGATTCTTGAACTCGCAAATTAGGCCCAAGGGAACGGTCGCGTCCAGTGCGTTTACCGACTTCAACACTCCAGGCTGAAAGGATGAAACGACGAATCCCCGACGTGGCTTGTCCCGGAGGAACAGGTCAAGCGTGATCCTCTCCAGACCTTTCACCTTGAGTTCTATATCGAGAAACGACTCGCGATAACGCTGCAGAACATCCCGCAATCGAGGCAATTGGGAAAGCTGCTTCGCTGGTGTTCGGGAAACGTCATATCCCGCAACCTTCGGGTCGTGGCAGATGACCGCCTCTTCATCCTCACTGAGGCGAACGTCGAATTCGAATCCATCGCAGCCATCGGCCAGCGCGCGATCAAAAGACGCAATCGTATTTTCAGGAATCGACCGGACCGCGCGTGCTCCGCGGTGGCCAAGCAGTAGTGGCCGATCAATGTTGGCTCGATCAGACATCGATCAGTCGAGATCGAAGTCTCGAATCGGCTTGCCGGTGTCCGGAGACTCTTTGGCTTTCTTCAGTGCTTCCTGGAACTTCTTCTCGAGCAGGTCCGATGCGTGCTTTTGCGCTTCTACCGACTGCTGGAAAATGGATTCCCGACGGCTGTCCTGCTCGCGCATGGACTTGGCAGCCGCTTCCATGTCGCTGAAAGTCTTCGGCTTCACGGCCGCGGTATGCGCGATGACAGCACGTGTCTCCACATCGATCTTAAGCACCGCACTACAGCAGGGACATGTTACTTCGAAATTGGGCGCTTTCTTTGCCATTTACGCGAATCATACCAGCAAATCCGGCATTCGGTGCGAAGGCGCCAGACAGGCATTTCTGCAACAACTGAAATGAGTGAGTGAAAACGCTGCGCTAGCGGTGTAGCCGGATTGGAAAGATGTGGAGTAAGCCCAGCAGCTCCCATCCCAGCAGGAACGCTGAAACCACCACGACCATGACGGCCATCAACTCGCCAAAGCTCAGCCCGCGCTTTCCTGGCTCCATGCGTCGCGACGCGAGGCTAAGGATGTTCAGCGTCGCAAAGCCGAACACCACCGCCCAGAGAATGTTGTAGACATCCTCACGCGGTCCGCGATAGAAAACCGCAACAGCGACTCCAGCCAAAACCGCACTACACGCCCGCACGGCGGGATACACCGCAAACATCGCGCGAGTTGTGCGTCCAACATTTGAGATCAGCGAGACAGCGGGGAGCATAAATGGCCCTGACGACGGTCGAATCCCACGACCGAAGATTTGCATATTACATCTTTTTCACAGCACGACGTCAATGATTTGGTCGGCTGTCTGAACGTGTCGCATTCGGTAATATGGATGCATGGCGAAACGCCGTTACATTTTTTTTGACGTGGGCAACACCTTGCTCTTTCCGAACCGTGCGCGCATGCTCGCGCCTTTGCCCCAGGAAAAGCATCCTAGTTTAGAAGCATGGCAGGCTCTTGAGCGCCGCACGAAGAAGGAGTTCGACGACGGATTGATCAGCGGCAGGATCGATCACGGTTTCTGGTGGACGTTTCATACTCACCTGCTGAATCAACTCGACGCTTTTGATCAGTCAGTGCGCGACGAACTGGTCATCAATACGCAGAATTCCGCCAACTGGGATCAGATCCTGCCGGGGACTCGCGAGTCACTGGAACGAATCAAGCAGCAATATGCAACAGCTGTAATTTCAAATGCGGATGGCAGAATTGATGCCGTTCTAACCCGCTGCGGTATCTGCGATTGTTTCGCGTCCATCACAGATTCAGGCAATGTCGGCCATGAGAAACCGCATCCGGCGATCTTTGCCGCCGCACTGAAACAGATGAAAGCGGATCCCGCCGACAGCTTGTATGTTGGTGACGTGTACTCGGTCGATTATGTGGGGGCGCGGAATGCAGGAATGCAGGCTGTCCTGTTCGATGTGTCTGGCGCCTATCGCGGACAGCAACATCCCCGCGTCGAGTCGCTTTCCGAACTGGAAAGCTGGCTGGAGAGGTAGGTAGCAGTCTCATCCCTTCGAAGTGGGGTTCGTCATGTTCAACTGGACTCGCTTTGTTCTTTTCCTGACAGCAGCTGTCTTGCTGGCCGTTGCGCCGGGGCCGGGGATGCTTTATGTCTTGGCGCGCAGTCTAGCCGGAGGCAAGCGCGAAGGCGTGCTTTCAGCCATCGGAACGTTTTTCGGAGGCATGGTGCACGTCTTTGCCGCAGCGCTTGGCGTCTCAATCATTCTCGCGAAGTCTGCCATTGCGTTCGCTGCAGTGAAATATGTGGGCGCGGCATATCTCTGCTTCCTTGGTGTCCGAATGATTCTCGATGCTCGTAAAGATGCCGTCGAAATGGCCCCGCAAGACTTCGCGCCCAAGCGCAATCCGCTCTGGCAAGGCGTCGCCACTGAAGTTCTCAATCCTAAAACGGCGCTCTTTTTCCTCTCATTTATCCCACAGTTCGTGGTTCGGGCGAACGGACATGTCTTCCTGCAGTTCGTAACATTGGGAACAATTTCGGTCGCGATGAATACGACGGCAGATTTAATCGTGATCGCTCTCGCCGGACCGCTCGGAGAGAAGATTCGTTCTTCGGCCACATTTCGACAACGTCAACGAACGGCAACCGGTGCCATCATGATCGGCCTCGGAACCTATCTCGCAACGAGCGAAGGCAAATAGCGTGCGCGCGTACAGTCACGCACGAGGCGGGTAGAAACATGAATCGCTTGATTAGTCTTCGCACCGGAACACTTGCTTTGGGCTTCATTCTCTGTATCGCACCAGCCTTCGCACAAACCAGCCAGCCAATGCCGCGCATCGAAGGTGAGAGTTTTGCGGGGCAAAAGATCGTGTTTCCTGACGCCACGCATGGCAAAGTTGCCGTTTTGGTATTCGGATTCACCAAGGCCTCGAAAGTACCAACGACCGCGTGGGGGCAGAAGATCAATGCAGAGTTCGGCGCTCACGAAGGATTCGAATTGTATGAATCACCGGTGTTGGAAGACGTCCCGCGATTCATTCGTGGGATGGTGATCTCCAGCATAAAGAAAGGAGTGCCAGAAAATAGGCGGGCGCACTTTGTGCCCATCGTGCAAAACGAGGCCGAACTCAAGAAACTAGTGAACTACAAAGAGCCCGACGACGCCTATCTAGTCACGCTCGACGCAAGCGGACGGGTCGCGGCACAAATACACGGCCAGCTTAGCGATACCGCGTATGCACAGTTTCGTACCGACTTACAGTCGCTGCTGAGCCATTCGCAATAGCCTTCTACAACTCGATGACTTGATGGTCGTGGCAGTCCGAGTGGATGGTCTCGTAAATCTGATGTAGCAGATCGCTTCCATAGCGGGCCAGGAAGTAAACGCCTCCAACGCCGCGTTCCTGCAGGCCTTTGTCGGGATAGAGCGACTCACTGAGCAGTTCCGCGTGACGGGAAACGACCTCGCCCTTTTGCGCCTCCGCCCGCGCCGCCTGCGCGTAAAGCTTTTCCAACTGATGCTGCATCTTCGATCGCGACGTTTCTGCCGCGTCAACCAGAGTCTTATCGAGCTTCTCCAGCTTTTCCTTCACCAGAGAGAAGTTATCCTCGAATGACTTCGTGGCCTTCTCGAAAGCTGCCTGCAAATCCTGGGGCAAATGCCGGGCAGCGATCTGCTTGCGCACCGCCTCCGGACCTTCAAATATATCGGGCATCTTCAGTCCATGCTTCTCGAGCAAACGTTGCATCTTGGGTTCGATCAAGGTCGCAGAGAAACGCGGCACGATCGGCGTCACCCGTCCAAGGAGCGCTTCGTAGACCACTCCCGCCTGTCCGAAGTAAGCCGCCTCGGCCGCGCCGCCGGTGTAAGCAAGCGTGGGCAGGAGATAGTCCTCCACGATCGGCCTCAACAAAACGTTCGGGCTGAAATGCTCGGGATGCTCATTGATTTCAGCAATCAGCTCATCCTGCGTGAGTTTCTCAGCTGCCGCTTCCCCATCAATGACAAACTCTGTCACAGAGCCAACCACCCGCCGCGAGATGGGCGTGCGCGCTCCGTCTCTGGTAGTAAACAGCAGCACAGAAGACTCTGTGACTTTCACCTGCTGGTGGTAGCCAGCCCGTTCCAACTCCTTCCCTCTCTCGAGAAGCGCCGCCGCCAACTCGCCAGACCGTTGGACCGCCGCACGATAAATGGGCTGCGCAATACGAGAGAGTTCCGGATCAGACGGATCGAGGACGATCACTCCCCACTCAGCGAAAATCTGAGCATAGAAACGTGCGAAGGCCGTCCCCAAGGTCTCGCCAACGCGATAACAATCGCGAATACATTGTGCCGCCTCGGTCTCGCCAAGCAAAGCGACAGCCTGCTCGACGACCGGATTGATTTCCTCTCCAAAATGGACCGCGCCTACCTGCGCCCCTGCGACGCCGTGGCTGGGCGTACTCAGAACCTGGATCGTCCCATCCGCAGATGGAAGCGCAACGTGATTTACCTCGGCGAGATCGTGATCGTAAATGGCCAACCAAAAGACGGGCACCGCGTCGATCCCGGCAGCGGTAGCCTCATTCGCCAATTTCACGGCGGTGAGCGCTTTGTAAATGGCGAACATCGGCCCGCCGAAAAGTCCAACTTGTTGCCCAGTCACCACCGCGAATGCACCTTTACGCAAGCGATCGATGTTGGCAAGTGTCTTGGCCGAAGCGTTCCAAGATCGATTCTGCCGCTCCAGAATGCTCGCCACTTCTTCCCGCCGCGAAGATTCGTAACGGACTTGTCCCGCCTCGGTTTTCATCCACTCATGAAAGAAGGGTGACCTAGGGTAAAAAGGCCGGATATTCGGGGAGTATGCCAGGAGATCGATGAAAAGGCGCGTGGTATGAGGGATTTGCGAGAACGGAAGACAATGCGCCTTCACTGACAGTGCTCCTGACAGAGTGATTGCCGGCATACGAGGTATTGGACGCTCGAAGTCATGGATAGTGAGATCATCGCACATCCGCAAACATTTGCAGAGCGCGTGCCGTTGTTGAGATGCCCGAAATGCTACTAAGATGCAACTTTATCAATTGATTGGACGTGAGTGGTTTTCATTTTGCGATTGGCGTGAATTCCGAATGTTAGATCATCTGTCCTGACGCTCATCCGATGACAAAAAACAACCCCAGATGAGACGCGTTTTCAAGCGTCGCTGAGAGTCTCAGGGAAACGCAAAAATGAAGACATCGTGTATGCAAAATCCCGGACTCTTCATCCCGCGCTCAATTGCCGTATCAAGCCCTGATAGGAAGAAGACATCGTTTTTACAATGGAATGACAACTCCTCTATCTCCTGTTGAGCAACATATTGAGGCACGGTGGCCAGCCAAGGTGATGTCACCTTCCAGTCACGTCCACCGAATCAGGAGACATTATGAAGAGCGTTACTTTGTTTTGTTTGTCTAGCCCGAGGTCTGTATGCCTATTGCTGCTCGTCGGCCTGTTCATCGGCACGGCGCAAGCCGGCAACATCAAGGTCGTAGCTTCCACCGTTCCGAGTAATGGCGATGTCAATCCTTATGGCATCGTGGTCGCTCCGGTGACGATGGGGTCGCTCACCGCAGGAAACCTCTTAATCAGCAACTTCAACAACAGCTCGAATCTGCAGGGTACTGGCACTACCATCGTTCAGATTACGCCGAGCGGCACGCTGAGCCTTTTTGCGCAGATTGACGCCGGAAACCTGCCCGGCCCCTGCCCCGGCGGAGTCGGTCTTACCACGGCACTGGTTGCATTGCGGAGCGGATGGGTCATTGTCGGCAGCTTGCCTACGACCGACGGCACCTCCGCTACCGCCATGGCGGGATGCCTGCTCGTTCTCGACAGTAAAGGCAATGTCGCCGAAACGTTCTACGGATCGCTCATCAATGGACCATGGGATATGACGGCCTCCGACAACGGCAGCACCGCTTCCCTTTTCTTCACCAACGTTTTGAACGGAACCGTCGCTGGCGGCGGAAATGTCGTTCATGGCGGAACCGTCGTGAGAATGGATCTGAACATCCCCAAGGGGTCGCAACCGAACATTCAGGCGATGACGGTAATTGGCTCCGGATTCGCGGAGAGGACCGATCCCGCTGCTTTGGTCATCGGACCCACAGGTGTCGGCCTCAGCATGGGAGACCGCGGCGATGGCCACAACGGACAAGTCCTATATGTAGCTGACAGCCTCAACAACCGGATCGCATCGATCTCGAAGGCAACGACACGCACCACATCCGCGGGAACCGGCGACACGGTAAGCAAAGGCGGCTCACTCAATGACCCGCTCGGATTAACGGTCCTGTCAAACGGCAACATTGTCACCGCGAACGGAAACAATGGTTTTGCGGTGGAGACTACTGCTTCGGGACACCAGATCGCGAAGGTGCTTCTCGACAAGTCGGGAAATCCGCCGGGAGCGGGCGCTCTGTTCGGATTGGTGCCCGTAAACGGAACGGGACTCTACTACGTCGACGACGCCACGAACACACTCAACCTGTTCCAGTAAATTCGTTGCATACTCACCCGAATGGCGGGCCGGCATCGGCCCGCCAGTTGTTTTCACTCATTTTCAGTTTTCGCTTTCTCTGTTTTGACGACCCCACGACCTCAATTCTCAAAAAAAACACCGTGGTTGACTCTCCGTCGGAGGAGACCCATAATCAACCGACCCCGTATTAAGAATTCCGCAATGGACAATTAGTCAATATTTTAGGGCAAGGTGTAAAAGTTACTGAGCTGCTTCCTGTGCTATGCGCCCTATCGAAACTCACTCGTTGTTGAACTTCAAGAATTCAAATTCCGCGTTCCTCACCGCAATCCTGCTACTTCTTGTGGCTGTGCTCTGTTACCTGTCTGCTGTAGTCGCGGGTGCACTGTCGCTGCCTGGGACTTTGTCGCCGCTCTGGCCGGGTTGCGCATTCCTGGTGGCGATCTTGCTGTGCCTGCCACGGAAGGCCTGGGCCCTATTTCTGGCGGCGGGGCTCTCTGGATTTCTCGTCTACGATATGCGGTTCGGCCTGGCGCTGCGTACGATGCTCTTGCTATTTGCAGCAGATACCATCGAAATTCTTGTTGCGGCGTTCGGGGTGAGCTACACCTTGGGCAGTACTCCCCGCCTGAACACCATTAAACACCTGAGCCTCTATTCTCTCTTCGCCGTGATTCTTGCTCCAGCCTCGGGCGCATTTGTAGGCGCCATCGCACTCGGAACAGATTATTGGGCCATGTGGAAGATCGGCTTCTTCTCGGAGGCGATCGCACTGCTCACGTTACCTCCAGCCATTTGGGGCTGTGTAAATGCGGTATTCAGAGAAAAGGCAAAGTCAATGGCTTATTACCTCGAAGCATTGGTGCTGCTCGCAGCCCTGGTGAGTTTGGGGTATTTCATTTTCGTGGCTTCGAACGGTCAGAGCCATCCGGCGCTTTTGTATTCGCTGGTATCGTTTCTTTTGTGGGCAGCTTTGCGCTTTGGAAGTGTGGGCGTCTCCAGCTCGATACTGGTGGTTGCCCTTCTCTCGATTTGGGGTGCTGTTCATGGACGCGGCCCGTTCGTCGGGGCGGCGTCTCTCAGCAACGTACGGTCTTTGCAACTGTTTCTATTAGTCGCCGCCGTACCGTTTACCATATTGGCCGCAATCGTGGAGGAGCGAAAAGAGGCTGAACACGCGTTACGATCGAGCGAAGCCCGCGAACGCACAAGGGCAAAAGAACTCGAGACAATACTTGACGCCGTACCTGCGGCCGTCCTGATTTCTACTGATGCCAAGTGTGAACGTATCAGGCCAAATCGCAGTGCATGCGACCTCTTCCGTCTCTCCCCCGACGCGAATGCTTCCCTGAGTGCCCCCTTGGACCAGCGGCCGAAGTTTAAGGTTCTCGCGAATGGAATCGAGGTTCCATCGGAACAGTTGCCCATTCAACGAGCCGCAGCCGGGGCGACCGCTGCATTTGATGTATCCGAGTCGGTCGTTTTCGATGATGGAACGGAACGCAACCTAATCTCGAATGCTGCTCCGCTCATTGGCGAAGATGGCAAGCCTTACGGTGCTGTCGCTGCCATGTTGGACGTGACCGAGCGCAACCGGGCAGAGAAAGCATTGCGCGAAAGCGAGGAGCGATTTCGTTTGGCCGCATTCGCGGGAAAGATGTTCGCGTTTGAGTGGGACGTCGCGACCGACGTGATCGTTCGGTCCGGCAGCGTTTCCGCCGTACTTGGCCCCAACGCCAAGACGGTGCTTACGCGCCGGGACTTAGCGGCCGACGTGCACCCCGATGATCGAGAGCTCATGGCAGCTTCGATCCTCGAGCGGACTCCTGAGAGTCCCGATATCCAGGCCAGCTACCGCATGTTGCATTCCGATGGCACTTTCATTTGGCTGGAAAAGACAGCTCATGCCTTCTTCGACGAATCCGGCAAAGTGGTGCGAATGGTCGGCATGGTGGCAGACATCACGCAGCGCAAGCAGGCAGAAGAAGTGCTTTCCGGCATGAGCGGAAAGTTAATTGAGGCACAAGAGCGGGAGCGTTTCCGGATCGCCAGGGACCTGCATGACGACGTTGCTCAACGCCTCGCGCTTTTGACAGTTGGGCTCGAACAACTTCAACAAGATCTTCCCGCGCCGCCCTCCGACCTTCACCCCCGGGTGATCGCCTTGCGAGACCAGACTTCCCAAATCGCAAACGATGTCCAGGCGATGTCACACGAGTTGCATTCTTCCAAGCTGGAGTACCTGGGTTTGGTCGCGGCAATGAAAAGCTTCTGCGATGAATTCGGCAAGCAGCAGAAAGCTGAGATTGACTTCAGAAGCAACAATGTTCCGGCTCCCTTGCCGTCGAATCTCTCTCTCTGCCTGTTGCGGGTCCTGCAGGAGTCGCTACACAATGCCATCAAGCACAGCGGTGTCCGGCACTTTGAGGTGCAACTGGAAGGAGCGGCTTCTGAGATTCAGCTCACGGTCAGCGACGTAGGTATTGGCTTCGACACTGACGCCGCTATTAAGTCTCAGGGGCTCGGCCTCATCAGCATGGAGGAACGGCTGAAACTCGTGAATGGAGCGCTCGTGGTCGACTCAGGGCCGAAGCGTGGTACCACGATTCATGCGCGCGTGCCTCTCGGTTCGGCGGATGATTCCATGCGTATCGCTGGTTAGAAATCCGCAGTTCGCGTTTCAGTGAGTGTCCGCCTCCCGAAACTGATTCCTGCTATCGTTGCTACTCCGTAATTTTATGAACGAAATCTTTACTCCTCTGCAGATCACTCTGCCTTTAACGCTTGAGGGCTCCTTCGTGCGACTTGAGCCAATCCGCCGTGAGCACGCGGATCTTTTCTGGGATGTCGCGAAGGGCGAAGTCGAAGACATCTTTCGCTGGATTCCTTACCCAATGAATACGCGTGAGGATTTTGAGAAGCTCATCGATAAGGCCTTTGCAGAGCAGGAGCGCGGCGAGTCGGTGGTGTTCGCTACGGTCGAGCGTAATTCGGGCCGCACAATCGGCAGCACACGATTCATGAACATCGATCGGGTGAACAAGCGCGTCGAGATCGGATCCACCTGGATTGCTCCAGTATGGCAGCGCACGGCTGTAAACACGGAAGCAAAATACCTGATGCTGCGGCACGCGTTTGAAGTGTGGGGATGCATCCGGGTCGAATTGAAGACCGACGGGCTCAATCAAAAGTCGCGCAATGCGATTCTACGAATCGGGGCAAAAGAAGAGGGCACGCTGCGGCATCACCTCGTGACGTGGACGGGCCGCGTAAGGGACACCGTGTACTTCAGCATTCTGGATAACGAGTGGGTGGATGTGAGAAAGCAGTTAGAGGCCAAGATGTTAGGCGAAAGCGGCCGCCCGAGCTAAACAGTTTGCTGGAAAGACTCGGATTTGTATCAGGGTATCGCTTCAGCGATACCGCAGATCTGCCTAAAGCTATTGCCCCTTTAGGGGCTGGGAAAAACTTTGACGACGAGGAGAAGTAGACGCTAGCTTTACTCGCAGAAGACACGAACCTTTACTTTCGCGTACTGATCCTTCTGATCGACGTCCACCGTTAAGTCGTTCAACTGCTCGACGAGATCCTCGAGATTTTCCGGTTTGATCTGTGTCAGATCGATGGGCACGCCCTTTGCGTGCATGGCGTCATTGGCGCGGTGAAGCGCCTGCGCCGGAATCAATCCAGCTAGGCGAACTCCGGCGCGCAGCAACTGCATGGGCACACGGACGTTGACCTTGGTCGGGCCCTCGTGACCGCCATCGTCCTCCGAATCGACGACGACCCGCAGATACTTCGGACGCGGCCTGGAAGTCGCCGATGAGCCAGAATCCGCCGACGAGAAAGACGAGGCCGGCTGCTCCATCGCTGCGATGAGTCGTTCCGCTTCGTCGGCATTGATCTTTCCTTCCGACAACATCTGAAGAATTTGACGACGATGTTCGTTCATGACGACTCCCTAGAGAATGTGGAATGACATTCCGGCGCTGCGGTGTTCCACCTCAACATTTGTATCGGCGAGCGCGTTCAGGATCTGCCACATCACTGCGACTCCACGAAACGGATTCACCCGGCAGACCAGACAAGCAATGAAAATAAACGGCGATAACAAAACTGCGAGTGGCAGCAGCAAGAGCCAGATCAAAAAGAGCGGAATCCAAAGACGAAACGTACGGCTCTCCTGGTTACGCAAACTGACGACTGCCACGAACGGAATCATTTCAGCGCCTCCATCTCGCGGATCGCATCTTCCGCGCTGATTTCTCCCTGCTGCAAACGCGCAAGGATCTCGGCCTTCGAGGGGGTGGGATTGGTTTCAACGAATTCGAGACTGTTGGCGATGCGGGTCAGACGTGACTTGATGGTCGGATAGCTGACGCCGAAGACGCGCTCCATCTCCTTGATCGAGCCATGCGATCGGACGAAAGCAGTGATGAAGATCTGGTCGTCCATGGCGAGGCGCGCGAGCTGAGGAAGCTCGAACTGGCCTTCAATGGCGATGTCTTTTTCGGCTAGCCGCACACGCTCGACAATGATCGGCTGACCTTGCATTAGGTGCGTGAGTTCCTGCCAATCTTTCGAAGATTTGATTTCGTCGGGCATAATCTCCTAACTTCCTGCAGACTTTAATTAATTAAATTAATACTGTCAAGCTAATTGTTTACAAAACTTACATAAAGCATTATATTTGTGAATAAAATCGGGCCTTTATATCAACTTTCATGTAAGTCCTTATTTTGGAAGATTTTGCACTTAAGTCATTACCTGCCAAGATTTTGCGGACAAAAATGGTGTATCGGCTCGCATAACTTCTATTTATGCAATGATTTACGCCCTTAAATCGAAAAATGAGTGGAATCCAGATCTGCTCCGAATCCGAAGCAAGGAGTTCGGCAAGGTCATCTAACGAATT
>Ga0209060_10002488_pt1 | contig 17072 bp, 17 predicted proteins | sample Coa_R1_8_FD_187155 | JGI IMG/M metagenome (GOLD analysis project Ga0209060, IMG submission 187155) | Surface soil microbial communities from Centralia Pennsylvania, which are recovering from an underground coalmine fire - Coalmine... | ecosystem: Environmental > Terrestrial > Soil >...
CAGCTCCTGGCGCTGAGGGCTCCCCGCGCGGCGGCGGGGAGCCCGGCGTCGACGGGCGCCAGGCCGCGCGGGAACAGCTCGGCGGCGCCCGCGCCGGCCAGGGCGGCCAGCAGGCAGGCCGCCCAGACGGCCGACGACAGCGCCGGCACCGCTACTTCGCCGCGACGGCGGCGCTCGATTCGATCCGCAGGTCCGACTCGGGCGGACCGTCGGTTACCCAGGCGCCGGCGAGCTTGCGCCCTGCGCCGACGCCGTCCCAGTCGAGGATGGTGGTGCGCCCGGGGTCGGCGACCAGCTCGAGCTGACCGTCGTCGGCGTACACCAGCAGCTGGTAGCGCGAAGTAGGGTAGGGCCCCTCGCGCCCGTCGACGAGGCCGCACTCCGACAGCAGCACCGCGCGCACCCGCCCGGCGCCACCGTCGGCGGCGGGCTCGCGCATCGCCCAGGCGAAGGTCGTCGGCTTCTCGTGGTGGCACTGCGCCGGCTTGCGCGCCTCGACGTCGGCGAACGACGGGAGGCCGGTCTGCTCGACGAGAGCGATGCCGTCGCTCCGCAGGTACCCCAGCTGGTTCGTGAGCGGGAGGGCGAGCGCCTGCTCGCAGGGATCTTCCTCGCAATCGTTCAGGTTCGGCGTGCAGAGACCGTCGACCCTCGGGATTTGCCGCTTGTCCTGCGCGGCGATCCGCACCGGGGTCATCCCGGCGTACTTGGCCTGGACCAGCGCGGTGGCCGCGCGCAACGCCCCGGCGTGACGGCCCTGGGCGTCCAGCTTCGCCGCGCGCGTGAAGCTGGCCTCCATCCAGCAGTTCCGTGCCCCCTGGCACCGCTTCCAGAGGGCGTCGGTGCTCGGATCGTCGGGGCTCACCGTGGGGTGATCGACGATCTGATACTGCGCCGCGATCGGCAGCGACTTGCCGAGCTCGGTCTTGAACAGCCTGGCCGCCGCCGCGCGCTCCTCCTTCCAGGTCAGGATCTTCTGGAAGCGCTGCTTCTCGTAGACCGGGTTGTCCGAGGTCGTTGCCGTCACGTAGAGCTGCACGTCGGAGAGGCAGAGATCGTCGTACTTCTTGCCCGGGTAGACGGCCTTCACGCGCAGCTCGATGGCGGCGAGCGGACCGGCCGGCTGGTCGACGGCCAGCTCCTGCCAGCCGAAGCTGTCGGTGAGCTCGACGTCGACGGTCTTGTTGGAGGGGAGGAGCACGACGGTCAGCGTCTTGGCGCGCGAGTTGGCGGCGAACAGCTTCCGTGACTTCTGGTAGCCGTTGCGGATCTTCATCCGCACGTGCGTCGCGCCCTCCATCGGCGTCACGTGCATCCGGATCCATTCGCCGATCCCCTCGGTCTTGAGATCCCAGGCGGTGCGCGGATCGTCGTCGCCGACGTAGAGCGGGAGGTAGTTCTCGGCAAACCGGTTCCAGTCGTTGACCAGGTAGCTGCTCGCCTCGGCCGACGCGAGGTGGAGGCGCCGTTCGCGCGGCTGGCCCGCGGCGCGCGCGCCCGGGGCGCCGAGCGCAATGATCGACACCACCAAACACCACCGCTGCATCGACATTGGCGGCGACGTTATCACGCCGCCCGGACGCTCGACGCCGGCGTCAGGATCCCGACGCGTCGCCCACGCCGGAGCTGGGTGCGACAAGGTCGGTCGCGCGCCCACGGCTCCCTGCAAGTTGTTGTCGCGATCCGTAAGCGCGGCGACGTCTGCGGCGGAAAATTGCGCGGTCTCGAATCTTTGCTCAATACGAACGTTCCCGAGGTCGATGACAATGGACCGCGTGGGGACGGTTGATTCTTACGAGATAAAACCGGAGAAGTTCGGACGCTACGTCTTGCTCGACCGCATCGGCGCGGGCGGCATGGCCGAGGTGTTCCGGGCGGTCATGCCGGGCGTCGAGGGGTTCCAGCGCACCTTCGTGGTCAAGCGGATCCTGGGCGAGCGCGCGAAGTCGCCGTACTTCGTCGACATGTTCGTGCAGGAGGCGCGCATCAACGCGCTCCTGCACCACCCGAACATCGTGCAGGTGTTCGACTTCGGGAACGTGGGCGGGACCTACTTCCTGGCGATGGAGTACGTGCGCGGGCGCGACGTCTCCGAGCTCTTGCGCCGGCTGCGCAACTGCGACCGACCTTGTCCGGTCGCCATCGCGACCTTCATCGCGCACGAGGTGGCGGTGGCGCTGGGGTACGCGCACGCGCTGACCGGCGCGGACGGGACGCCGCTGCACATCGTCCACCGCGACATCAGCCCGTCGAACATCATCTGCCTGCGCACCGGCGGCGTGAAGCTGCTCGACTTCGGGATCGCCAAGGCGATCGGCGAGCCCGAGGTGGAGAAGACCGGACACGGGATGTTCAAGGGGAAGCTCTCGTACATCGCGCCCGAGCGGATCAAGGACCTGCCGGTCGACGGCCGCTCGGATCTGTTCTCGCTCGGCGTCGTGCTGTGGGAGCTCCTGGCCGGACAGAAGCTGTTTCGCGGCAAGAGCGATCTGCAGACGCTGAAGAACGTGGCCGAGATGGAGATCCCGGCGCCGTCGGCGCTGCGGCCCGACGTGCCGCCCGAGCTCGATCGGATCGTGCTGCGCGCGCTGGCGCGCGATCCGGCCGAGCGCTACCCGTCGGGGCAGGCGCTGGCCGACGACCTCGATCGGGTGCTCGAGCTCCTGCACCACCAGACGCGCGCGCTGCCGGACCTGCTGCACGAGGTCTACGGCGCGGAGCTCTCGTCGCGGCAGATCCCGAACACCGCGCTGACCAGCGAGCTGCTCGCCGCGTGCGCGGCGGAGACGTCGAACGTCTCGGCGGGAGGGCCCACCTACCCGGCGGGCCAGCTCCCCTCGAGCGAGGACGAGTACAGCATCTCGATCGGCACCGCGGTGCCGGTGCGGCCCAAGCCGGGCCCGATGTCCTGGGCGGCGGCGACGATCGGGACCGCGGCGCTGGTGCTGCTCGCGTTCGGGCGTGGCGGCGGCGGCCGCTCGCAGGCGGCCCCGGGCGCGACCGCGCCGCCGATCGTCGCGCCGGCCGCGGCGCCCGAGGCGGCTCCGCCCCCGGCCCCGCAGGCCGAGGCCCCGATCGCCCCCGTGGCCGCCACGCCTCCGCCGGCCGTCGAAGCCGCGCCGGCTCAACCGGCGGCGAAGCCGGCGCGCCACGCGCACTACTCGGGCAAGGGGCGCATCGCCCGCGGCCTGTCGGTCGATCCGTTCGCCGAGGCGGCGTCGCGGGGGGGGAAGTGACGCGCGCGCTGCGAACGGCGCTCGCCCTCACCGTCGTGGCGGCCGTCGGCTGGCCGGCCGGCCGGGCCCGGGCGGCGCCCAGCGCGGCCGACCGCGAGGCGCGCCACGACTTCGACGAGGGCGAGACGCTATACCGGGCGGGCCACTATGCCGAGGCGCTGGCCAAGTACCAGGCCGGGTACGCGGCCGTCCCGCTGCCGGGCTTCCTGGTCAACATCGCTCAGTGCCAGCGGCGGCTCGGCGATCTCAAGACCGCGCGCGCCACCTACCACGAGTTCGTGGTCGTCGCGCCCGACTCGCGCCTCGTGCCCGAGGTCCAGGCCCTCATCAAGGAGCTCGACGGCCTGATCGCCGATCTGGCCGCCGGCGGCTCCAGCGGGGCCGTGGCCAAGGCCGAGGCCGACGACGACGAGGTGCACGCGACGGATCCGGCGGCGCCTCCGCCCGCGCTCGCGCCCACGGCGCCGCCCGTGGTCGCAGCGTCGCTGGTGGCCGCGCCCGCCGCCAATGACGCCGACGCGCCGCCGCCGAGGCGCTCGCACGCGCGCTGGTGGATCTGGGGCGGGATCGCGGTGGCGGCGGTAGCGGGTGGGGTGGCGACCGCGGTGGCGCTGTCGTCGCCGGGCACGAACACCGTGCGCGCCGGCTCGCTCGGAACACTGAGCCGCTAGGACGAAACACGACGATGCAGCATCGCTTCTCTTCCGGGCCGCTCGCCTTGGCGGTGGCGCTGACGGCGCTCGCGAGCTGCAAGAGCGCGACCGACGTCGCGCCCTCGGGTGCGTTCGTCCTGAAGGTGTCGCTGGCCCCGGGCGCCCAGATGCCCGACGAGCTGCGCGCGTCGATCTACGACGACACCGGCGCCCTCTGGAGCGGCGCCCGCTTCCCCGCCTCCGGCCCGCTGGCCCCCGAGAGCGCCAGCGAGCTCGGCACCATCCTGATCCAGCCCGGCAGCGTGAGCGGCGATCTGCGGATCGACCTGCGCGGGCTCGCGGGCGGCGCGCTGGTCGACGAGGCCACGCTGAAGATCCCCCACGCTTCGTTCTCGGGCGGCACCTTCGACCTGGCGCTGTCGGTGCCGGTCCCGCCCGACACCGACGGCGACGGCGTCCCGGATCCGATCGACGACTGCCCGACCATCGCCGACCCGCAGCAGACCGGCTGTCCGGTCGACGCCGGGGCCTCGGACGGGACGACCGGACGGCACGACGCGGCCGTCGACAGGCCGTCGACGCACGACGCGGCGGTCGATACCGCCACGAAGCACGACGCCGCCGTCGACGTCCCGCGCGGCAACAAGGGGAACGGCGCCGGCTGCGGCGGCGCCAACGAGTGCTCGAGCGGCTTCTGCAAGGACGGCGTCTGCTGCAACAACGCCTGCGACCAGCCCTGCCAGAGCTGCTCGACAGGCATGTGCAACTCGGTCAAGAGCGGCGAGGACATCCCCGAGTGCGCCGCCCCCATGACCTGCAACGGCAAGGGGAAGTGCGTCTCCGCCGCCGGCGGCAGCGGCGGCTGAACCGAGCGAGGCTGGCCGCGCGCTCACAGGATCGTCCAGCCGAGCAGGAAGGTGACCGCGCGGAACTGGTTCAGCGCGGGCGCGATCTCGCCCCGCACGAGGAGGTGGACGCCCCCCGATTTGGAGAGCTCTTGCCAGGGGAGGAGGTTGATGCCCAGCTCGGGTGACCAGGTCACGCCAGCACCGTCGAGCGCGGCCCCCAGGCCTCCGAAGAGTGGAGCGAGGCCTCCGTAGCGGTAGCCGACCCGCGCCTCGACCTCATGCGAGCCGCCGCTGGGATCGAGGGTCAGTCCCAGGACGATGTGGTGATGCTCGCGAATGGGCAGTTGGCCCGACCAGCCGAGCACGAACTGCCCCCGCCCATCGATGATGCGCGCTCCCGCCTCGCTGGGGATGAGGAATAGCGGCGCGCCGACAGCGAGCACCTCGTCCGCCGTGAGATCTCCCTCGGTGATGCTCGGCATGTGCCCGGAAGCGTGGGCCGGCCTCGCCGCCGCCGTGGCGAGGCCGACGAGCGCGAGGCACGCCAGCCCCTTCGCCCGGGTGGTCATAGCAGCGTCCACCCGAGGAGGAGGCTGCCGCCCCGGAGGTGGCTCAGCTCGGGGTCGATCTCGGCGCGTGCCATGATGTGGAGGCCGCCGCCGGGGCCGTAGGTCTTTCGTGAGACGAAGTTGACGCCCAGCTCGGGCGACCAGGTCTCTTGTGTGTGGTCGAACGAGATTCCCAGGCCGCCGAAGACCCGCCCCGGCGCGAATCGATAACCGACGCGCCCCTGAACGTCGTGGGGTCCGCCGTCGGGAATCACGGTCAGCCCCACGACCACGCGGTGCTCCTTGGCCTCGGGGTCGGGGATCTGCAGCGACCAGCCGAGACCGAAGTGGGGGGAGTCGGTCACCACGACGCCGAGCTCGCTGGGGAAGAACAGCGCCGGGAGCGCAAACGAGCAGACGTCGCAGATCGAGGGCATGTGCCCCGAGGCGTGGGCCGGTCTCGCCGTCGCGGTGACGAGGCCGACCAGCGCGAGGCCGCCGAGCCAGCGCCCCCGCGCGCGCCGGCCACGGTCACAGGGGGCGCGCATGGCTCGCCTCCACGCGGACGGCGGCGGCGGTCAGGACGCCGGCCGGGCGCAGGTGATGGTGGACGACGACGTCGACGGTGTCCCAGCGCAGCGCGCCCAGCGGGACCTCGACGTCGGTGCCGCCGATCCGCTTGTCGCGCACCAGCGTCTCGGCGCCGCTGGGCCCGCGCGCGAAGGCCTGCACCTTGGCGCCGTCGAGCGGGTCGGCGAACCGGAGCACCAGCCGCTGGGCCGGCGCGCCGGGCGGGGGCGCCGGCAGGTGGACGACGTAGGAGACCGCGCCCCCACCGCCGGTGACGTCGATCCGATCCAGCGGGATCGGCGTGCTGGCCGTGACGGCCGGTGCGGCCGCGCGCGGCCCCAGCGACCAGTCGCGCGCCCGGCAACCCCCGAGGACCAGCGCGGCGCCGGCCGCCAGCGCGCAAACGCCCCGCCGGTTCACGACGCCTCCTTGGCGGAGCCGCCCTTGGCAGCGCGACGCGGCCCGGCGGCGCGGGCCAGCGTCTGCCCGCCGGTGAGCAGCAGGGCGCCGACGGCGCCCAGCACCGCCACGCGCAGCGGCCCGCTCAGGTGTGTGGTGTCGTAGGCGACGGCCTTGGCGAGCGCGAGGCCCGCCAGCGCCCCGCCCACCTGCACCGACGCGCGCTGGCCCCGGCCGCCGCCGGCCACGAACAGCCCGAGCCCCACGGCCAGCCAGACGATGGTGGGGACCAGGCGGCGCGCCACCGAGTCCGCGGCGATGCCGGTGGTCAAGAAGTGGAAGTAGAACGCCCAGGTCGCCACCAGGAAGGCGGCGCCGGCGGCGTACCAGGCCACGCGGCCGGGCAGCGCCGACCCTGGCCAGGCCTCGGCGTGCTCGACCTGGACGACGCCCACGATGCCCGCCACCAGGGCCGTCCCCAGCGCGGGGAGCAGGAGCGGATTCTTGTCGGCCAGAAACCAGCCGCCCCCGGCGAGCGCGGTCAGAAGGACCGCGGCGGGCGCCACCAGCGGCCAGCGGCGGGGCAGGCGGAACAGCGTGGCCAGCGTGGCGAGGCCCGCGGCCACCAGCATCAGCGCGGCCGGCGGCAGCGTCAGATCGCGCCAGAGAAAGCCGGCGCTGAGCGCGAGGAATCCCGCGCCGCCCAGCTTCAGCCAGGTCGAGTCGTCGATCCGTTTCGGGTCGGGGTCAGCTGCGGTCGTCTCGGTCCGGGTCTCGTTCGTCATGGGCAACCTCCGAGGACCACTCTGGTGCTCGGGGGTGAACACCCGTTGAACCGCGCGTGAACCAGCGCGGGACAGGTTGTGGCGAACCTGTGGCAGCCGGCGGCGCCGCCGTCAGATCGGCAGGAAGACGCGGAATTCGGCGCCCTGGCCGGGCTCGGAGACGACGTCGACGCGGCCGCCGTGCGCGCGCGCCACGCTGTCGACGATCGACAGGCCGAGGCCGGTCCCGGCGGGGGCCCCGGCCGGCCGCTGGGTGAAGAAGCGGCGGAAGATCCGGGCCTGGTTCTCGCGCGAGATGCCGGGCCCCTGGTCGCGGACCGAGACGACCAGCTCGCCGGCCGTGCGCCGGAGCCCGAGGACGACGCGCCGGTCGGTCGCGGGCTGGACCAGCGCGTTGTCGATCAGGTTGCGCAGCATCTCGGCGACGCGCGCCTCATCGAGCAGCGGCGCCAGGGCGCGGGCGTCGTCGGCGACCTGGGCCTCGAAGCGCCAGCCGCTCCAGGCAGGATCGCGCGCGTACTCGTCCGCCAGGGTGCGCAGGAGCGACGCGAGATCGACCGGCGTGCGCGCCTCGTGCGCCATCGCGTCCTCCATCCGGAGCAGGCGCAGGAGCTCGTCGATCGAGCGCCGCAGCCGCTCGACGGAGCCGGCGATGGTGGTGGTGACCAGCGACAGCCGCTCGCTGGTGGGCGGCGCGCCCGTCGTCAGCAGCTCGGCCGCGGCGGCGATGCTGGCCAGCGGGTTCTTGAACTCGTGCGCGATGTCGGCGCCCAGGTCGGCGGCGCCGCGGCGGCGGGCGTCGAGGTCGTCGGCCATCTCGGACAGCGTGCGCGCCAGCGCGCCGATCTCGTCGCGGCGGCGCAGCAGATCGGCGTCGGCCAGCGGCGCCGCCGGGTAGCGGCGCGCGGCCGCCGCCAGCCGCTCGAGCGGCCGGACCAGACCGAAGGCAAACCACAGCACCAGCGGCAGCGCCAGGAGCAGGGCGTAGATGAGCAGCTGGGCCAGCTGCCGCTGCACCAGCGCCAGCCGGCGGATCCCGCGGTGCGAGCCGGTCACCAGGTAGAGGACCTGCCGATCTCGCGGATGGAGCGGGGCTTCGCCCGGCGGAGTCGTCGCGGGATTCAAAGGTTGCGCCAGCGTGATGAGCAGCGCCTCGCCCCCGGGCGTCAGGTGGCGGCCGAACGCCCGCTGGCCGGCGAGCGCCGCGCGGACCTCCGGCCGCGAGGGCCAGGGGGGCCCGAGCGCGTCGGCCGCCTCCAGCGTCGCCAGGTGGTCGCGCGCGCCGACCAGGTGGGCGCCGACGGTGCCGATCGCCGAGTGCTCGAGGGGGACGTCCGCGGCGCGCGTGCGCGTCACCACCTCGCCGCGGCCGTCGAGCGTGGCGATCAGCGCGTGGTGGCGCAGCGCCAGCGCTGCGCGCACCTCGGGTCCCGCGGCCGCCGCGGCGTCGGCGGCGCGCCCCAGGTCGTCCCGCTGCCGTCGGGCCACCGTCCATTCGTACGCCTCGGCGGCGCCGATCAGCAGCAGCGGGAGGACCAGCAGCGCCACCGCCAGCCGGACCGACCGGGCGCGCAGCCCGCGGCCCCTAGTCCTTGTAGCGATAGCCGACCCCAAAGACGGTCTCGACCTCGGCGAACGCGGCGTCGACGTCGCAGAACTTCTTGCGCAGCCGCTTGATGAACGTGTCGACCGTCCGGTCGGTCACCACCGCCTCGTCGCCGCGCGCCAGATCGAGCAGCCGCTCGCGCGCCAGCACCTGGCCGCGGTTGCGCACCAGCGCCTGCAGGATCTGGAACTCGGAGCGGGTGAGAGTCACCGCTCGGCCGCGCCAGCGCGCCTCGAAGCGGGCGGGATCGAGCCGCATGGGGCCGGCCTCCACCACCTCGGCGCCGAGGAAGCTGGGCGGCGCCGCGGCGGCCGCCGGCGGCTCGAGCCGCCGATCGAGCGCGCGGATCCGCGCCACCAGCTCGCGGGTCGAGAAGGGCTTGGTCACGTAGTCGTCGGCGCCGGTCTCGAGCCCCGTCACGCGGTCGACCTCCTCGCCCCGCGACGACAGCAGGATGATCGGAACCCGGCTCTTGCGGCGGACGCGCCGGCAGACCTCCAGCCCGTCCATGTCGGGCATGAGGATGTCGAGGATCAAGAGGTCGGCGCCGCCGGCCTCGAACGCGCGCAGGCCAAGGAGGCCGCTGTCGGCGCGCGTCACCTCGAACCCCTCGTCGGCCAGGGCGGCCGCGAGCACCCCCGCCAGCGCCCGATCGTCGTCGACGATCAAGATCCGCCGGATCACGTCCGCAGGATACCATCGGGGCGGGCCGCGATGGGCCTATACTGAGGCCATGAGGCGGTGGGGTAGCGCATCGGTCGTGGTCGCGCTGGGCCTGGTCGGGGCGGCGCCGAGGGCGCGGGCCTGCTCGCCGGAGCTGCCTCCCGCGGCGACCGCCATCCCGCGCGCGGGCGCGACCGGCGTGTCGACGGCGACGTCGATCGTGGTGGTATCGCCGCGCGAGCCCTTCGGGGTCGAGGTGACGGCCGACGGCCAGCCCGTCCCGGTGTCGGGGTGGGGGGCGCTGGGCGCGGGCGTCGACGGCTCGGGCGGCGCGACCAGCTTCTGGCGGCTGTGGCTGGGCGGCGTCGGCGCGCTGCTGGCGGGCAACACCGACTATGTGGTGACGCTGCCCGGCGGCGCGGGGGCCGGCGGCGATGCCGGCGCCCCGACGCTGACCACCTTCTCGACGGCGGCCGGCTACGACAAGGCCGCGGGGACCCCTGCGAACGTGCGCGGCCTGCACCTCTGGCGTGTGCGCTATCCCGTGGCCGACATCGCCTCCGGCAACTGCGTCCTCTCCGAGTACGTCGGCTTCCTGACCGTCGACTACGACCCGGCCACCATCCCGAACACGGCGCCCGGTTCGGTGGTCCAGTCCTTCCAGCTGGCCCCCGACACGGGCGGCACGCAGCAGACCTTCGTCTACACGGGCGATGCGCCCTTCGCCGGGCTGGCGCCGGCGGGCGACTATCCGCTCCCGCTCGGCCAGTGGCAGCCCGATCTCGATCCCACGCGGCGCTACTGCCTCGGGGTGAGCTCGATCGGTGACGGCGACCTGGCGCGCCCGGCCACGGGCAGCAACACGGTCTGCGCGGACGTCGTTCAGCTCTCGGCGACCGGCGCGCCGCCCGCGCCGAGCGCCGGCGCCGGCGGGTCGAGCGGCGGCTGCTCGACGGCCGGCACGGGCGCGAGCTGGCTGGCGGCCATCCTCGCCCTCGTCGCGGCGGTGAGCCTGGGGCGACGGCCGCAGCGGCGGCGCGCGCCGCGCCGGCGACGCTGATCGTTGCGCGCGCCGGACGGCGCGGGCACGATGGCGCGATGTCGGAGAAGCGGCCGGGTCGCTGGGGCCGACGCCTGCGCATGTTGCTCGGTCTCTTCGCCACGCTGGCGGTCGTCCTGCTGGTCCTGACCTGGATCTCGACCGACCATTTCCGCGCCTTCGGCGGGGCGCCGGCGGGCGAGCGGCTGGCCCGCATGCAGGCCTCGCCGCAGTTCGCGGACGGCAAGTTCCACAACGCCGAGCCGACCGCGTTGATGGCCGCCCACGACTACCCGGCCGCCTTCCGCGAGTGGATGTTCGGCAAGCAGATGCGCGTCCCCAGTTGCCCGCTGCCGCTGGTGACCGACGCGGCTGCCCGGCTGGCGTCGCCGGCGGCCTCCGGGCTGCGCGTCACCTGGCTCGGCCACTCGACGACGCTGATCGAGATCGACGGTGCGCGCATCCTCACCGATCCGGTGTGGGGCGAGCGCGCCTCGCCGTCGCGCTGGGTGGGACCGAGCCGGCTGCACCCCCCGCCGCTGGCGCTGGCCGAGCTGCCGCCGCTCGACGCGGTCGTCATCTCGCACGAGCACTACGATCACCTCGACATGGGGACGGTCGTCGCGCTCGGCGCGCGCGGGGTCGTCTTCCACGTCCCGCTCGGCGTGGGGGCGCACCTCGCGGCCTGGGGGATCCCGGCCGCGCAGATCGTCGAGCACGACTGGTGGCAGGAGGCGACGATCGCCGGCGGCGTCCGGCTCGTCTCGACGCCGGCCCGCCACTTCAACGGGCGCGGCATCCCCTGGCGGGTCGGCGCGCTGTGGACCTCCTGGTCGATCGTCGGGCCGCGCCACCGGCTGTTCTTCAGCGGCGACACCGGGCTCACCACGGGCTTCGACGAGGTGGCGCGGCGGTTCGCGCCGTTCGACGTCGCGCTGCTGGAGATCGGCCAGTACCACGAGTCCTGGGGGACGATTCACCTCGGGCCCCAGGGCGCGCTGGAGGCGTTCGCGCGCCTCCGCGCCAGGACGCTGCTGCCGATCCACTGGTCGACGTTCGTGCTCGCCTACCACGCCTGGTCGGAGCCGGCCGAGACCCTGGTCGAGGAGGCGGCGAAGCGCGGGCTCGCCGTGGTGACGCCGCGCCTCGGCGAGCCGGTCGAACCGGTGACACCCGAGGGGACGCCCGCCACGACGGCCACCAGCGCCTGGTGGCGGGCGCTGCCGCCCATCGCCCCCAAGTGTCCGGAGCCCTCGACCGTCGCGCCTGCATCCGGGTCTGCTATGAACAGGCCCCGATGAAGTTGCTGGATCTGGGTTCTTCGGCCCGCGCCCGTGCCGTCGGTGCGGGCGGCGGCGTCGCCGTCGCGATGACCGTGGCGTTGCTCGCGGCGCCCGCTTTCGCGCAGATGGTGGCGCCGCAGCCGCCCGAGGCGGCGCCCGAGAAGGTGACGCTCTCCGACGCCGTGGCCCGCGCGCTGGCCCGCAACCCCAGCGTGGCGGTGGCCTCCGCCGAGATCGACCGCGCCGAGGCGCTCATCAAGGAGGCGCGCGCCGGCTGGTTCCCGACGCTGGGTGCCTTCGGCAGCTACACCCGCCTCGACCACGATCGCGTCTACAACGGGCTCAAGGAGGTGTCGATCAACGGGGTCAGCGCCAACCTGACCCTGACCATCCCGCTGGTGCAGGCGCCCGCCTGGACCAACACCCGGCTGGCCAAGGACAACCGCCGCATCGCCGAGGCGAGCGCGGCCGACGTCCGGCGCCAGGTGGCGCAGGCCACGGCGCGCGCCTACCTGACCGTCGTGGCGCAGCACCGCCTGATCGCCGCCGCCGAGACGGCGCGCGCGAACGCCAAGGATCACTACGACTACGCGCACACGCGCCTGCAGGGCGGGGTGGGGCGCAGCATCGACGAGGTGCGGGCCCAGCAGGACCTGGCCAGCGTCGACGTTCAGGTGCAGGCGACCTACGTGGCGCTGGCGCGCGCGCGCGAGGCGCTGGGCGTCCTGATGGCGGTCCCGGCGCCGGTCGACTCCGTCGAGGAGGTCGACCTCGGCGCGATGCCGTCGCTGCAGGCCGCGCTGGGCGAGGCGTCGCAGCGGCGGACCGACATCAAGTTGCTCGACGAGCGCGTGGTGACCGCCAAGCAGTCCTCCGACGACGTCTGGGCCTACTACGCGCCCTTCGCCAGCATCGTGGCGCAGCCCTTCTTCCAGGATCCGCCGACGCCCGTGCTGCCGCGGACCGGCTGGCAGGCCCAGCTGCTGCTGTCGCTGCCTCTCTACGACGGTGGCCAGCGCGGCGGCATCTCCCACGAGCGCGAGGCGCTGCTGGCCGAGTCGCGCGCCAACCTCGACGCGGGCCTGCGCCAGGCGCAGTCCGACGTGCGGGTCAGCTTCGAGGAGATGCTGCGCGCCGACCAGGGGCTGGCCTCGGCCCGCGACGCCGCGCGCCTCGCCCACAAGGCCTACGACCTGGCCACGCTCGCCTACCGCGCCGGCGCCAGCACCAACATCGAGGTGCTCGACGCCGCCCGCCAGGCCCGCGACGCCGACACCTCGACCGCCGAGGCCGAGGATCTTTCACGCCAGGCGCGCCTGGACCTGCTGGTGGCGGCGGGACGGTTTCCCTGAGTCAGCCCTTGGCGTGGCTTCGCAGGACGGCCTGACGGCGGCCGAGCGGCATCATGACCAGGCGCACGAAAGCGAACAGCGCGGCGCCGACGCAGAGGGAAAAGGCGAGGTGGTGGAGCGGCGACCGCGGGCTCGGTCGGCCGTGGCGAACCACGGCCGGGAAGACGAAGGACCAGTAGAACGAGCTGAACAGAGCTGGCCCGAGGAAGCACGAGACGATGAGCGAGTACCCGCTCCGCCCGCTGCGGCCGACCAGCCGCTTGCCGTGAAAGAGCTCGTTGGCGGCGATCTCCTCCAGCGTCATCCGCTTGGGTGCCAGCTCGCGGCGCGCGGCGAGCTCGGCCAGCGAGGCTTCGTGACGGCGGAGAAGCGCCTCGGGCTCGACGTTCCGCAGCTCGGTCCGCCAGTAGAGGGCCTCCTCGTCGGAGACGACGCGGCCGGTGGTGCCCGGGCAGGTCGTGCGCACCACGCCGTCGCCGGGGAGATACGAGACGACGCCGAATCTGACCGGCTCGTCGCGGACCAGGCGGTGAAAGCTGACGAACGTCCGATGCTCCCTGTCGGCCAGCCAGCGCTCGCCCTGGAGCGAGCGCCAGTAGGGCTTGAGGGGGCTCATGAACCAGCAGGTCTCGAAGGTCCGACCGAGCGGCCGAAACCCGAGCGCGGCGAACTGGCGAAAACGCAGCTGGTAGTCGGGATCGTCGGCCGAAGGCTCCGCCAGCGCCGGGTCCGTGTCGACGCGGTTCCGCAAGCGCACCGGCGCGATCGCGAACAGGAGGGCCGGCAGCAGGATGGCGACCGACGCGGCGATGGCCACGGCCCACAGCACCCGGTCCGGCGGCAGCACCCCACGATGGTAGGTCAGTTTTGCGAGCTGGCCAAGCGGGCGCCGAAGATCGCCGTCCCCACCCGGACGATGGTCGCCCCCTCGGCGATGGCGGCCTCGAGGTCGCCGCTCATCCCCATCGACAGCTCGCGAAGATCGACGTTCGGGCGCGCGATGGCCGCTTCGCGGGCGCGCAGCGCGCGCAGCGCCGCGAAGTGCGGGCGGGCCTGGTCGGGGTCTTCGGTCAGGGGCGGGATCAGCATCAGGCCGGCGCAGGTGACGTTGGGCAGCGCCGCGAACCGGTCGAGCAGCGCCGGCAGGTCGGCCGGCGGCAGGCCGCGCTTCTGCGCCTCGCCGGCCACGTTGACCTGGACCAGGCAGGCCTGCGGCGCGCCTCGCGCGGCGATCGCCTCCAGCAGCGCCGCCGAGTCGACGGTGTGGACCAGCGCCACCTGACCGGCGACGTACTTGACCTTGTTGCTCTGCAGCGGGCCGATGTAGTGCCACTCGGGCGGCGCGGGAGCGCCGGCCAGCGCGGCCCGCTTGTCGCGCAGCTCCTGGGCGTAGTTCTCGCCGAAGGCGCGCTGGCCGGCGGCCATCGCGGCGCGTACGTCGTCGGGGGGCATCTTCTTGCTGACCGCCAGCAGGCGGACCGAGCCCGGCGCCCGTCCGGCGGCGCGCTCGGCGGCCGAGATGCGCGCCTGGACGGCGGCCAGGCCGTCTGCGATCTCCTGGGCGCGTGTCATCTCTTCATGTCTTCCGGACGCCGCCGGTCCCGACGCCGAAGCCGGCGGCCGGGTAGCGCGGCAGCGCGCCCAGCGCCTGCAGGTCGGCCAGCACCTCGGCGAGCGGCAGGCCGATGACGTTGGTCAGCGAGCCCCGCAGCTCGGTGACGAAGGCGGCGGCGATCCCCTGCACGGCGTAGGCGCCGGCCTTGTCGCGCCCTTCGCCGCTGGCGACGTAGGCCTCGACCTCGGCCGGCTGCAGCGCGCGCATCGCCACCAGCGTGGTCACGGCGCGCTCGACGCGCCGGGCGCCGAAGCGGAGGGTGTAGGCGGTGACCACCTCGTGCCGGCGTCCGCCGAGGCGAAGCAGCATGGCGCGCGCCTCGGTGTCGTCGGCCGGCTTGCCGAGGATCGCGTCCTCGACGATCACGGTGGTGTCGGCGCCCAGAACCGCGAGATCGCGGCCGGCGGCCACGCCGTCGGCGACGGTGTCGCACTTGGCGGCGGCCACGCGGCGGGCATAGTCGAGGGGCTTCTCGTCGGCGTGCGGCGTCTCGTCGACCTCGGCCGGCGCCACCTCCAGCACGAGGCCGAGCCGCTCCAGCAGCTCACGGCGACGGGGCGAGGCCGAGGCCAGAACGAGATCGACGAGATCGGCGGCGGGCATCGGCGGGCTTTTACCACGCGCGCAACCGCGGCGGCCCGCGACCGACAACTGCGGACATGCGAGCCGACCTCTTCCTCCTGGGCACCGCGCTGCTGGCCGCGGCCTGCACGCCCCAGACCGACCTCACCAACGTCCCCGCCGACGGTACACCGGCGCCCACGCCCACCGGGCCCGCGGGCGCCACGCTGGTCGATCCCGCGGCCGGCGCGACGGCGGTGCCGTTGAACCTGGCGGGCGTCGTGGTCCGCTTCCCGGGCGCCGTCACCTGGGGGACAGGCAGCCTCGTCGTGTGCGACGGCGCGACGCCGGTCCCGGCCTCGCCCCCGACAGCGACCGCCTGCGCCGCTGGCGACGCGGGCGCCTGCTACCGCGTGGACCTGGCGGGCAGCCTGCCGCCCAGCACGTCCTGCACGGTGGGGATCGGCCCGGGCGCCAGCGACGCGACCGGGGCGCCGATCTCGGCCGGGACGATCGGCGTCTTTCAGGACGCCGACGCCCCCGACACGACGCCGCCCGTGCTCTCGGGCGTGGTCGTCTCGGCGGCCGGCCCCTGCGTCGACGTCAGCTTCACGACCGACGAGCCGGCCAGCGGGACCATCGTCGTGCAGGCCGGCGGGGTGGAGGTCGACACGCCCGCCGGCGCCGGCCTGACCAGCTTCGACGTCGGGATCCCGCTCGGCGCGCTGCCGCCGTCGACGGCCGCCACCGTCACGGTCAACGCCACCGATCAGGCGGGGAACAGCGCCGTGTCGGCGCCCTTCGCCTTCACGACGCCGGTGGCCCTGCCGCCGATCGCCATCACCGAGGTCCTGGCCAACCCCAAAGGCCCCGAGCCGCAGCAGGAGTACGTCGAGCTGCGCAACCTGGGCGACGCCGACCTGCCGCTCGCGGGGCTGCGGCTCGTCGACAGCAAGGGGGGTGACGACCTGCCGGCCGAGACGCTGGCGGCGGGGGGGTACGCGCTGGTGGTCACCGCCACCTACGATCCCGACGAGGGCAGCGACCCGGCCCCGCGGGCGGGCACCCTGCTCGTGCGGGTCGACACCCGGCTCGGGTCGGACGGCCTCTCGAACTCCGGCGAGGTGGTCCAGCTGGTCCAGGGGGACGCGGTGGTGTCGAGCTACGGCGGCTGGGTCTCGGTCTCGGCGGGCAGCTGGAACGGCAACGCGGTCCACCGGCTGGTCCAGACCGCCTGCGACAGCCCGGACGCCTGGAATCACACCCCGTTGCCGCCGACGCCGGGCTGGGGGCCGCCGTGAACGCACTGGCGCCGACCCGGCGGGCTGCTAGCGTTTCGCCCGATCCCGGATGCTCGATCTCGACGCTTACTTCGCCCGCATCGGCTACACGGGCCCGCGCGCGCCGACGCTCGAGACCCTGCGGGGGCTGACCGCGGCGCACGCGCAGGCGATCCCGTTCGAGAACCTCGACGTCCTTCTGGGGCGGCCGATCGAGCTCGCTCCCGAGGCGCTGTTCGACAAGCTGGTGCTGCGCCGCCGGGGGGGCTACTGCTTCGAGCAGAACGGCCTCCTGCTGCAGGTCCTCGAACAGCTGGGGTTCTCCGTCCGACCGCTGAGCGCGCGGGTGCGGATCGATCGGGCGCGCGGCGAGACGCCGCCGCGCACGCACGTCTTCCTGCGGGTCGCGCTGGGGGAGGAGGTCTGGCTGACCGACGTCGGCGTCGGCGGCCTGTCGCTCACGGCGCCGGTTCGCTTCGATCTCGAGGGAGAGCAGCCCACGCTGCACGAGCCGCGCCGTCTGGTCCGCGAAGGGGACCTCTGGTTCCACCAGGCGCGCCTCGGCGACACCTGGAGCGACGTGTGCGAGTTCACGGGCGAGGAGATGCCGCGCATCGACCGCGAGGTCGCCAAC
>Ga0209060_10002493_pt1 | contig 17039 bp, 15 predicted proteins | sample Coa_R1_8_FD_187155 | JGI IMG/M metagenome (GOLD analysis project Ga0209060, IMG submission 187155) | Surface soil microbial communities from Centralia Pennsylvania, which are recovering from an underground coalmine fire - Coalmine... | ecosystem: Environmental > Terrestrial > Soil >...
GCCGAAATCTTGAAGAGAAGGCCCACCGAGGTTGTGGCCAGCGCCAGGAAGACCACCGGATCCCAAGACGGCCGCATCGCAATCGCGGTGGTTACCTCCGCCAGCTTCGTAGAGCCCGCCAGGCCGTACATCACCGAGAATCCGTACGCCAGAAAGCCGCTGGAGAACGCACCCAACAACAGGTACTTGATCGAAGCCTCGTTCGAGCGCTTGTCGGCTCGCAGAAAACCCACCATCACGTAAAAGCACAGCGCCATTAATTCCAGGCCGATGAAGAGTGTGATCAGGTCGGTTCCCACCGCCAAGAAATACATGCCGGACTGCGCAAACAAAATCAGGCCGTAGTACTCGCCGTGATGCTCGCCGGCGATCTCGAGGTATTTGTAGGAGACGATCGCCACGATGACGGCTGCCGCCACGAAGATCCAGTTGTAAAAGAGGCCGAAGCGGTCGATCGTGACCGAGCCATGAAAGCCCGCGATCTCGGTCAGGCCGTTCCAAGCCAGATACGCCTGCTGCCGCCATAAGCCGTAACCGGCGAAGCCCTCCGCCAGCAGGACGAACAGGAGCAGCCACTTGCGCTGGCGCGGGTCGGGGAAGATCAGGAAGTCGAACAGCAGAATGCCGCAGCCAAACAGCGCCAGCAGGAGAGCCGGCAGGATCGTGAAGTGGTCGATGGCGGTGTAGAACTGGCTCATCGGATACCTCGTGGGGCTGCCTTCCAGCCGGCCCGGGGCAGGTCGGCGACCTGCCCCGCGTTCGTGTTCTGCACGCGCTGCACGATTTCGGAGACCGGCTGCTGCAGCACGTCGAAGTACGGCTTTGGATAAAGGCCGATCCAGAAGGCCCACAGAATGAGGGGCAGGAAGACGGCCAGCTCGCGGAGACTCAAATCCGGCAGGGCCACGTTCTTCGGATTCGTGACTTGCCCGAGCATCGTGCGTTGGTAGAGCCACAGGAGGTAGGCGGCGCCGAGGATCACGCCGCTGACGGCAAATGCCGCCCATGCTCGGCTGACTTCAAATGTCCCCTGCAGGATCGTGAATTCCCCGATGAAGCCGTTGAGCAGCGGGAGACCGGCGGAACTGAGCATCGCGATCGCGAAGACTGTCGCGAACCGCGGCATGACGTGGGCCAGGCCGCCGTACTCCGCGATCTCACGCGTGTGCCGCCGCTCGTACACCACGCCGATAACCAGGAAGAGCATCCCTGTGGAGATCCCGTGATTGACCTGCTGGATCACGCTGCCGGCCAGTCCGTTGGGCGTCAAAGCGAAGATGCCGAGCGTACAGAACCCGAGATGGCTCACCGAAGAGTACGCCACCAGTTTCTTCCAATCCTGCTGCATCAGGCTGACCAGGGCGCCGTAGATGATGGCAATGAGCGAAAGCACCACCAGGATCTGGACGATGGTGCGGTCGGCCGAAGCCTGCGGCAGCAGCGGCAGCGAGAAGCGGAGGAAACCGTATGTTCCCATCTTCAACAGAATGCTGGCGAGGATGACCGAGCCCGCCGTCGGTGCTTCCACGTGGGCATCCGGCAGCCACGTATGGAACGGGAACATCGGTACCTTGACCGCGAAGCCGAGGAAAAAGCCCCAGAAGACCACCTGTTCGAGCCCGAGCGGCAGCTGCAGCTTCATCAGCTCCGAGATCTCGAACGTGTACGTCCCGAATTGCTTGTAGTACTGGAAGTAGAGCGTCAGAATGCCCAGCAGCAGCAGCACCGAGCCCGCCAGCGTGTAGAGGAAGAACTTGATGGCGGCATAGAGTTTGCGCGGCCCGCCCCAGATCCCGATGATGAAGTACATCGGCACCAGCACCACTTCCCAGAACACAAAGAACAGGAAAAAATCGAGCGCCATGAAGACCCCGAGCATGCCGGCCTGCAGCAGCAGGAACATGGCGTAGTATTCCTTGAGCCGGTCCTGAATGGCGTTCCAGGAAGAAAGAATCGCCAGGAATCCCACGACAGTAGTGAGCATGATCAGCAGCAGACTGATGCCGTCGATGCCGATCAGATAGCGGGCTCCCAGCGAAGGGATCCAATCGGCGCGTTCGACGTATTGAAAGCCTGGCGCGCCGGTTTGAAAGCGGAAGACCAGCGGCAGCGACACGACGAAGCCGGCGAAGGCCGCCACATTGGCCCAGAGGCGGATCAGGTTCTTGTTCCGGCCGGGAATGCAGAACAAAATCAGCATTCCCGCCAGAGGCGTCCACAGCACGATGCTCAGCAGATGATGCTCCATAGTGTCACCGCGTCACGTAATATCCGAAAAATGCCAGGAACCCGATCACCACATAAAACGCGTATGCCTGCACGCGCCCGGTCTGCAGAATACAGACCGGATAGGACAGCGACTTGATCAGGAAAGAGGTGAGGCGCACCGCGCCATCGACAATCCAGGTGTCCCACCACATCGAAATTCGCGCTGTGAAGCGCGTCAGCCAGCCGGCGCCGTTGACACCGCCATCGACAACTCTCAGGTCGAAACGGGCGCACAGCCGGCCGAAGCCTTTGCCGACGCCATTGACGAATAGAAGATCGTATAGCTCGTCGACGTACCACTTGTGGTAAAGAACGGTGTAAAGCGGCCGGTAGCGCTCAGCGAGGCGTCCGGGGATATCGGTCCGGATGGCGTAAAAATATCGCGCCACCCCGATGCCGATGAGGGCGACCGCGACCGAAAGGCCCATCAACAGCCATTCGGTCGAGGCCGGATGCTCCACGGCTACGGCCGGGCCGAACGCCGGGGCGAGCCAATCCTCGAAGAGCCGGAAACTTTCACCCAGGTTCCACAACTTGGGCGTACCGAGCCAGCCGGCCAGGACGCTGCCGAGCGCCAGGATCGCGAGCGGCACCGTCATCACCGCCGGCGACTCGTGAATGTGGGCCGCTTTCTCCGGGGGAACACGCGATGCGCCGTAGAACGTCAGGTACATCAGCCGGAACATGTAAAAGGCGGTGAGCCCCGCTGTAATCAGGCCAACCAGCCACAGGATGGCGCTGCCCTGCAGCGCGCTGTATGCCTGCCAAAGGATCTCGTCCTTGGAAAAAAAGCCCGCCAGGCCGGGAATGCCGGCGATAGCCACCGACCCGGCGAGCATTGTCCAATGAGTAACCGGAATGCGTTGACGCAGCGCACCCATGCGGCGCATATCCTGCTCGCCGCCGAGCGCGTGAATCACCGAGCCCGAACCGAGGAAGAGGAGAGCCTTGAAGAAGGCGTGCGTAAACAAGTGGAACACCGCGACCCAATATGCGCCGACTCCCAGCGCCACGAACATATAGCCGAGCTGGCTCACGGTGGAATACGCAAGCACGCGCTTGATGTCGTTTTGCGTGAGCGCAATGCTGGCGGCGAGAATCGCCGTGAATGCTCCGACTACGGCCACGATGGCCGAGGTGGCTGGAGTGAGCTGGAACAACGCAGCCGATCGCGCCACCATATAAACGCCCGCGGTCACCATGGTGGCGGCGTGGATCAGGGCGGAAACCGGGGTGGGGCCTTCCATCGCATCCGGCAGCCACGTATACAGCGGCACCTGCGCCGATTTGCCGGTGGCGCCGATGAACATCAGCAGCGACATGGCGCTGAGGACGCCGAAGCCCGCTACCTCGGCATGGAAGCCGCTGCCCCGCAGCAGCGCGTTGATCTCGGTGAATCGCACGCTGCCGAGCACCCACAGCATCAGCAGCATGCCCAGAATGAACCCCGCGTCGCCCACGCGATTCATAACGAATGCTTTTTTTCCCGCATCCGCCGCGGATTTCTTATGGAAGTAAAACCCGATCAGGAGATAGCTGCACAGGCCGACGCCTTCCCAGCCCACGAACAGCAGCGCGTAATTGTTCGCCAGCACCAGCATCAGCATGAAGAACACAAACAGGTTCAGGTAGCCGAAGAAACGGTAGTAGCCGCTGTCGTGCGCCATGTATCCGATCGAATACACGTGGATCAGGAAACCAACGCCGGTCACCACCAGGATCATGACCGAGCTGAGCGGGTCGAGCAGGAAACCCCAATCCGCCTGGAAGACCGCGGTGTGGCCGTTCGCCATGTGAAACGGCAGCCCGGCGACCCAGGTGAATTGGATGACCTGGTGAATACGGCCGGGCGTCCGCGCCAGCTGCCACACCGCCGCGCTCGACAGCAGGAAGGAAAGCAAGACCATTCCCGGGCAGACCAGGCTGATCACGAATTTCAAGCGAGACCGGGAGCCGTGAGCCGGCGAGGGTGGGGCGGATAGCTCGGGAGCCATCGCCACATCGGAGGCAGGCTGCGGGTCGAGCCGCTTGCCGAATAACAGCATCAACACCGCACCCAATAACGGGAATAGCGGGATGAGCCCGATCTGGTCGAGAAAGTTCATGGTCACCACTTCAATAAATCGACTTCATCCGCCAGCACCGTTTCCTTGTTGCGAAACAGGGCGATCAGAATGCCCAGCCCCACCGCCGCCTCCGCGACTGCATCCGTAATCACGAATATGGCGAAGATTTGGCCGCCGACGGCCTGATACGCGTGCGAAAAGGCAACCAGGTTGATGTTTACCGCGTTCAAAATCAGTTCGATCGACATCAGAATGATCACGATGTTGCGCCGCGTCAGCACGCCGACCGTTCCGATCAAAAGCAGCGCCGCGCTCAGCGCCAGGTAATGAATGGTCGTGACCGGATACATTTTTCAAATCCTCTTTTTCGCCATGATTACCGAGCCCACGATCGCTACCAGCAGCAGCAGCGAAACCAGTTCGAACGGCAGCAGATACTGGGAAAACAGCGTGTCCGCCAAAACTTCCGTGTTGCCCAGGCCGGGCGCCGTCGCAGCCCGCGCGCCCAGTTCCGCAATCCGGAACTCAGATTTGCCGTGCAAAATGAAATAGCCGATTTCGATGCCCGCCGCCCCGACGGCCGCCAGCGCCACCAGCCACTGGCGGTTGAACTGCCGCTGCTTGGCCGCAATATCGAGATTGACCAGCATGATGACGAACAGAAACAGCACCATGATGCCGCCCACATACAGCACGATCTGCACGGCAAACAAAAACTCCGCTTGCTGCAGCAGGTACAGACCCGCTACGCCGAGTAGTGAAACGATGAGCGCGATCGCGCTGTGAACGGCGCTGCGCCGAGTGATGGTCAAGACGCCGCCGCCCAGCACCATCAGCGCGAAGATGTAAAACAAAACAGTATCGGCTAGCATTTGTACTCTGTCGGCTTAACGCCGTTTTCGAGCATCGGACGATCCCAGATCTGCCCCTCGCGCGAGTACGTGGCGATTTCGAATTGCTGTGTCAGCACAATCGCATCGGTCGGGCAGGCCTCCTGGCACAGGCCGCAGAACATACAACGCGAGAGGTCAAACGTATAGGTGACCAGCTCCTTCTTCTTGGTTTCCGGATTGCGCTCGCTGCCCACCACGATCAGGTCTTCGGGGCAGGCCAGCGCGCAGGCGCCGCATCCATTGCAAAGAGTCTTGCCGGTTTCCGGATCTTTGCGCAATCGCGGCGCGCCGCGGTACCGCTCGGCCACTTCCGGCCGCTGTGCGGGATATTGCTCCGTATAGATGTATTTGGGGTTCTGGCTGCGAAACGTGACGCGCAGCCCTTCGAACAAATCGGCCAGCAAGAGTTTTTTCAGCAGCGCGGGCATCATCGATCCACCTCGCCCAACACAATGTCCAGGGTTCCAATTACCGCCACCACATCCGCGATTAAAGCGCCGCGGACCATCCGGTCCAGCGCCTGTAGATTGATGAACGACGGCGGGCGCACCCGGACACGGTACGGCTGCGCCGAGCCGTCGCTCACCACGTAGAAGCCCAACTCCCCTTTGGGCGCTTCGATCGAGACATAGGCCTCGCCCACCGGCGGCTTGACCACCTTGGAAACCTTGGCCATGACCGGTCCTTCCGGCAGGCTTTCCGCGGCTTGGCGCAGGATTCGAGCCGATTGCCGCATCTCCTGAATGCGCACGATATACCGGTCATAGGTATCGCCGTTGGTGCGTGTCGGGATTTCGAACTCGTATTTGTCGTAGCCGGAATACGGCATCGCCTTACGGATATCCCACTGGACGCCGGCCGAGCGTAAGATGGGCCCGGTGACTCCGTACTGCTTGCACTCTTCGGCGGTCAACACACCCACGTTCCGCAGGCGGCCGATCCAGATGCGGTTGTTCGTCAGCAGTTCTTCGTATTCGTCCACCTTGGGCAGGAACATGTCGCAGAAAGCGATCACATCGCGCGCGAACCCGTCATAGGGCTCCGCCGGCAAGCCGCCGATACGGAAGGCGTGGGTGGTCAGGCGTGCACCGCAGTATTTTTCCAGAATCTTGATGCTTTCTTCGCGCTCGCGGAAACAGTAGAACACCGGCGTGATCGCGCCGATATCGAGGGCGTGGGTTCCCAGCCAAAGCAGGTGGCTGCCGATGCGGTTCAGCTCCGTCAGGATTACCCGAACCGCCTGCGCGCGCGGCGGCGCTTCCACATTCAACAGCTTCTCCACCGCGAGACAATAAGCCAAGCCATTGGAAACTGCCGCCACGTAATCCAGCCGGTCGACATACGGGTTGAACTGCACCCAGCTCCGGTTTTCAGCCACTTTCTCCACACCGCGATGCAGGTACCCGATTACGCAATCGGTGCCCAGCACCTTTTCGCCGTCCAGCTTGAGAACCACCCGGAGCACCCCGTGGGTCGACGGGTGCTGCGGGCCCATGTTGAGAACCAGTTCAGTGGTGTCGAGAAAGGTGGCTTCCGGCAAGGTTATTGCCCCCTTTCGATGCCCAGGTTCGCCTGGACCCAGCCCTGATCCTGCTGGAGCAGCGGATAGTCCTTCCGCAACGGGTGCCCGTTCCAGTCTTCCGGTAGCAGGATGCGGCGCAGATCGGGGTGGCCTTCGAATTCGATGCCGAACATGTCGAAGACTTCGCGTTCGAGCCAGTTGGCCGTAGCGTGCACTGATACGGCCGATTCGGGCCGGGAGGCAACCGGAACGGCCGTCTTGATTCGGATTCGTTCGTTCCTGGCGAAGCTGTAGAGGATATAAATAAGGTCAAAGCGCTGCGTACGTTTGGGCCAGTCGACTGCGGTGATATCCACTAGATAGTCGAAATTTGCCTCGTGCTTCAGATGCTTGATGATGGAAATCACGGCATCGAATTTCACCACGAGGAAATTCTGACTGGCGTAGGTAGACGCTTCCGAAATGGAATCCCCGAATTGCTCCTTCAGTTGGCGCGGCAGGTCACCGTCCCATGGCGTGGTCGCCATGATGGCAGGCGGTTTGGATGGAGGTGCTTTGGCAGGAGGAGGGGCGGCGGCCGGCGCTTCGGGGTGGGTCGGATTCGGCTGGTCGGGCATCGCTTCCCCCTGAAGCAATACATGTATCACCCCGCCTCAAATTAGTCAAATAAGGTGTTAATACCCGAATTACAGAATACGCCGGCCCGCCGGTGTGGTGTCGTAGCCGCCGAGGCTTTCCAGTTCGCGGCGGAACTTCAATCGGTTTAGCGTGTCAAGGAGGGTTTGGATGCCGGGAAGGTCCAGGTGCTGGCGACGGATGGCCAGATCGTAGCGCTCGCTGACCAAAGGAATGAATCCGAGACCGAACATGCGAGCGGCAGCGCGCGTGGCGATTGCGCAATCGGCGCCGCCGGAGTAGATCTGCCACGCGGCCGGCAAATGGCCGAGCGCGATGTCCTCATAGCCGGAGATTTTAGCGGATGTAATCCGGACTGCTTTCAATCGCGCATCGAGCAACAGGCGGCTGCCTGCGCCCGGCTCGCGGTTCACGATCGATACATCGTTCCGCGCAAAGTCCTCGATGCCCCGGATGCCCTTTGGATTGCCGCGGGCGGTGATGATGCCTTCTTCCCAAACCGCAAACGAGATGACCGCTACCGCGTTTTTCGAAAATAACCGGCCGATCTCCGGCAGGTTGGATTCGCCGCTGGCCTCGTCGCGCAAATGCGTGCCTGACACGTGCACCTGGCCCGCCTTTAACAACTTGAGCGCCTGCGAGCTGTTGCGATGGGCGAGCACGAGTTCGACGCCCGCGGGCTGAACATGCCGCGCCAGCACGGAAATGCCGGGATCGCATCCGGCAACCAGGATGCGATTGCGAAACGCGTCTTCGTGGAACACTTGAACTTGGGCTCGGCCGCGGTTGGCCGGGCGGCGGGAGACAACCGCATCGCTGGCCGGGAAATACCAGGGCAGCGGAGACGGGATGGACGCCATCAGGTGCCGGTCGACTCGGCACAGTTGGACGGCTTGGCCCGGGAAGGGAACGGCCGTGCCCGGGAGCAGCGCAACCTGCTCTTCGCGCAATTGCGGCGCCGCAGCTTCGCCCCGCAGCGTGAACAATTCCTCGACGCGGGCGCCCAACGCCTGTGCCATCCGAAGCGCCACCACCGTATTGGGTACGTATCCGCCCGCCTCCATCGCGTAAATGGTTTGGCGGCTGACCCCGGCCAGTTGTGCCAGTTCAGCGGCCGAATAACCACGGCTCTGTCGCAGCCGCGCCAGGTTGTTTTCAATCTCGGCACTCACTCTCGTCGTCATGTATGGCGGGGGCTACGGTTTTTGGAGCATCACTTCGGTGGACTTGACCACCACGTGCACGGAGTCGCCTTTCTTCAAGCCCATTTCCTCCGCGCTGGAGCGTGTAATCACGCTCTCCACCTGGCTCTCTCCGATCCGAACCACGACATGGGCCATGATCGTACCGAAGCGCACTTCTTCGATGATTCCGGGTAATTGGTTTCTGGCGGATAGCATACTTCTTGTCATAGCAGAATCGGCGTTCGGAAGACAGGTAAATTTTTGCGGGAGGTGAACGGCGGATTCCGGCTCTGTCCTGTTTGCGATATACTGTCGTTCTTACAAGACATGCCTCCATCGTCTGCGCGCTTCTGCCTCCTCGCCTGCTGCATCGCCATGATGGGCGGGCCGCTCGCGGCCCAGGTTTCCGCGGGAATTTCCGGAACCATCACCGACTCGTCCGGGGCCGTGATCTCGGCGGCCTCGGTCACGGTAAAGAATAGCGAGACCGGGTCGGCCCGCACCCTGCTGACCGATGGCGCAGGACACTACCAGGCCGACGCGCTTCCAGCGGGCCCGTACGAAATTCGAGCCGAGAAACCCGGGTTTGCGCCGTCAGTCCGCACCGGAATCCGCCTGGCGGTCGCGCAGCAGGCGACTGTCAATATCGGACTGCGGGTCGGCGATGCGAGCCAGGCCGTTACCGTCAACGCGGACGCCGCGCCGGTCAGCGTGACCACGGCGGACATATCCGACCTCGTAGGGCAGGAGCAGATCAAGGACCTGCCGCTCAACGGGCGGAGCTTCGACGAGTTGCTCACATTGAATCCGGGAGTGGTCAATTTCACTTGGGAGAAATTTGGCGGAGTGGGCGTTTCCAATTCGACCTCGGGAAATAACTTCGTGGTGTCGGGAAACCGCCCGCAGCAGAATCTGTTCCTGTTGAATGGCGTGGAGTTTACGGGCGCCGCTGAGAACAACATGCAGCCGGGTGGGGTCAGCCAGGAACTGCTGGGCGTGGATGCGGTCCGGGAATTCAATCTGCTCCGCGATTCGTATGGGGCCGAGTACGGCAAGCGCCCGGGCGCGCAGGTGCTGATCGTGACGCAATCCGGCCGCCGCGGCTTTCACGGCTCACTGTATGAATTCCTGCGCAATAACGCCTTGGATGCCCGGAACTTCTTCGATGGGAGTTCCACTCCAGGCTTCCAGCGGAACGAATTTGGCGGTTCGGCCGGAGGGGCCATTCAGAAGGACAAAACATTCGTGTTCGGCAATTTCGAGCAGCTCAGCCAGCACCTGCGCCAGACCGGCGTGGATCTTGTTCCCGACGACAACGCCCGGCGGGGGTATCTTCCCTGTAAGTTGGTCACGCCCGCTCCGAGCCCGTGCCCGGCCTCCGGCCTGGCGTTCGTGGGCGTTTCCCCGCTGATCGGCGCCTGGCCGGCGGCGAGCCCCGGAGCTCCCGATTTCGGCGGTATTTCCGAAGCGTTCAATAATCCGCTGCAAACCATCCGCGACGACTTCGGGACGCTCCGGCTCGATCACATTTTTTCGCAAAAGGACACGCTGAGCGGCGTATACACCGTGGATGACAGCGGCGACTACACGCCCACCAGTTTCAACCTGTACAGCACCGACGTGGCGAGCCTGCGAGAGCAGGTGGCGAGCCTCGAGGAGACGCACGTATTCTCGCCGGCCTGGCTGAACACGGTCCGATTCGGCTTTTCCCGGGCCGGCTATTTCTTTACTGGAGAGCCGACGCCGGGCAGCCCGGCCGCGGCGCTGCCCGGATTTCTCGCCGGAAAACCGATCGGTGCGATCGTCGTCGGGGGCAGCGCGGCTTCGAATCCCGCCACGCAACTCGCGCTGGCCGGCAGCAACAATGGAAGCAACCTGCCGCTTGCCCGCACGCTGTTCACGTATGAAGACCGCGTTTCAGTGGCCAGGGGGCGGCATCTGATTACGGCCGGTGCCTGGTTCCAAAGGCTGCGCTCGAACGAAATGCTGGCGCTCAGCCAGTACGGACAGGCGACCTTTACGAGCTTGCAGACGCTGCTCCAGGGAACCGCGGGATCGCTGCTGTACGACCCGGCGCCCACGCCGCTCGGCTGGCGTTCCTGGTACGGCGCCTGGTACGCCGAAGACGCCATCCGGCTCGGCCCGCGCCTGACCGTGACACTCGGCTTTCGCCATGAGTTCACTACCGGCTGGAATGAAGCGCAGGGCCGCGCCGCCACCTATACCTATCCGAACGGCGTGATCTCGACGCTGCCGAATGTCGGCGCCTCTGCGTTTACCGTCAACAATGGGAAATTTTTGCCCCAGCCCCGCCTTGGGTTGGCGTGGAGCCCGTTCGGCACCGACAAGCGGACAGTGATTCGCGGCGGCTTTGGCATGTACAACGACCTGCAGGACGCGCTCGGCTATCGCACCGACCAGAACGCGCCATTCAACCCGACCTACAGCCTGCCGAACGCGCTGGTATCGCAATTGCCGGTTTCTCCGTCGGCGCCCGTGCCCGCGACTGCGAAACTAGTGCCTGGCGGTGTTCAGCCCGATTTGCAGACACCGGTCCTGCTCACCTGGTCGTTGCGCGTCGAGCAGCAACTCAGCGCCAATTCCGCTCTCACGGTGGGCTATGTGGGATCGCATGGATACCACGAAATCCTCGGCATCGACGCCAACGAACCGTTTCCCGTGGTCTGTCCCGCGGCCCCGTGTCCCGCAACCTATCCCGCGAACTTCCCGGCCGGCGTGGCCGGCACGCCGGTCGCGGCGGGCACGTATTACCTCCCGAGCGCCACCAAAGCCAATCCGGCGCTGAACAACACCTGGACCTATTTTTCCCAGGCCGACAGCTCTTACCACGCGCTGCAGGTGGACTTCAATCACCGGTTTGCCGGTGGGTTGGCCTTGCGAGGGGCCTACACCTGGTCGAAGACCATCGACGACGGCGATTCGGTAAATGCCACCACCTCCGGAAATGAGCCGGCGCTGGCTTCGAATCCCTTCAATCTGCGCGCCGACCGCGGACTGGCCAACTTCGACGTGCGCCACGTGGCCGTCGTCAGCGGCGTCTACGCCCTCCCCTTCGGCAGGGGAAAACACTTCCTGCATAACGCCGGCGGCCTCGGAAACACGCTGGCCGGCGGTTGGACGATGAATTCGATTGTCACGCTCCAGGGCGGATTCCCGTTTACGCCGCAATTGAGCTACAACCCCTCCAACAACGGCGACACGCGAAACCCGGTGCGGCCGTTTGTCAATCCCTCGTTCACCGGCTCCGCCATTCTGGGTTCGCCAGACCGGTGGTTCAACCCCGACGCGTTTCTGGCGCCGCCCGCCAACAGCGGTTTCTACGGAAACCTGGGGCGCGACACGCTGATGGGGCCGGGTCTGGCGACGTGGGATCTCTCGTTTTTGAAGGACACGCGGCTGCGGGAGACCCTCAACCTCCAGTTTCGGGCGGAGTTTTTCAATCTTCTGAACCGGGCGAATTTCAATACGCCAAATGCGGTCGTGTTCACGCCGTCGGGGGTCTCGCCGACCGCCGGTGTAATTACCGGCACCTCTACCACATCGCGGCAAATCCAGTTCGGATTGAAGCTGCTTTGGTAGCGTTCTGCCTCTGAATGCCCCGGGGACGCCGTTCAACCCCGGTTCTGCGCCGATTACCTATGGAAACGCAACAAATCAAGCGACTTGTGGTTTAATTAAGAATTCCGTATGGCGCACCTGCTCCGCCGTCTCCGAAGAAACGGGATTGCCGCGCACCGGCGCGCGCGCGAGTTGCGTATGATCGGCAAGGCGCTGGTTTCGACCGACCATCCGATCCTGGCGCATGTGATCCCGATGCGGCGCTGCAATTTGTCGTGCGCGTACTGCAACGAATACGATGATGTCTCCAAGCCGGTGCCCGTCGAGACAATGTTCCAGCGGCTCGATCGGCTGGCGGATCTCGGCACCACCATCATTACCATCAGCGGCGGTGAGCCGTTGCTGCATCCCGAACTCGACCGCATCATCGCGCATGTGCGGCGCCGCGGCATGATCGCCGGGATGATCACGAACGGCTACCTGCTGACGGTCGATCGGATTCGCCGGTTGAACCGGGCCGGTCTCGAGCACATGCAGATCAGCATCGACAACGTGATGCCGGACGAAGTCTCCAAGAAAAGTCTGAAGACGCTCGACAAGAAACTGGTCCTGCTTTCCGAGCACGCCGATTTTCACGTGAATATTAACTCCGTGGTCGGTGGCGGGATTCAAAACCCGCGCGACGCGCTCGTGGTGGGTAAGCGCGCCGTCGAGCTGGGATTCACGTCCACTGTCGGCATCATCCATGATGGCGACGGGCAACTGCAGCCCCTGGGCGACGTGGAGCGCGAAGTTTACATGACGATGCGCTCGATGGAGAAGCGCAGTTACGCTCAGATCAATTATTTTCAGGACAATATCGCGCACGGGCTGGAGAACAAGTGGCGGTGCCGTTCGGGCGCGCGATACTTGTACATCTGCGAAGACGGCCTCGTGCATTACTGCTCCCAGCAGCGCGGCTACCCGGCCAAGCCGCTGATGGAATACACGCTCACGGACATCCGCCGCGAATACCGCACCGTCAAGGAATGCGCGCCGCGCTGCACCGTAGCCTGCGTGCACCAGGTGGCGTACCTGGATTTCTGGCGCGGCGAGCAGGACCTGACGCCTATCCCGGTTAGCGAAGACCCGCAGGGATTGGTGCAGATACAGTAAAGCCTCCGCTCAAATTTTTATCCGGGTAATATTGACAAGATGTTTTTACCCGGGTAATATTAGTCCCATGAGCTACACAGCATTCCAGGGGCAGCGCCGGATTGCCGCTGGGAGTCTTTCCGAAGTTGCTGTGCTTCTCAAAGATGCCCCACAGGGCGGGGAATTTCTGGTTTTCGACGACGCGACCGGCCGCCAGGTCGATCTTGATACTCGCGGGTCGGCCGAGGACATTGCCCTTCGATACGCCGGCGAGCCCGTCCCGGAGGCGCGCGGGCGGGGGCGTCCACGGTTGGGAGTTATCGCCAAAGAGGTCACATTGCTTCCGCGCCATTGGGACTGGCTCTCAGCGCAGCCGGGCGGGGCGTCAGTGGCCTTGAGAAAACTGGTGGACCAAGCGCGCAAGAGCAGCGGCGACCGGGACCGGGTACGGGGCGCCCAGGAGGCGGCGTATCGCTTCATGGCCGCCCTGGCCGGCAATCTTCCCGAATTCGAAGAGGCAACTCGCGCGCTGTTTGCGTACGAGCGGCGGCGCTTCGGCGAACTCATCGCGGGATGGCCTGAGGACATCCGCGATTACGCCATCAAACTCGCGTTCGCCGATCACGAGTAACCAGCCTTAGCCGAAAACTGAAGTCAATGACAACGCACAGGAGAAGTGTCTATGCCACGCATCTACAAATCGTCCGCAGGAGAGCGCCTCGTTAAAGAACGCTATCGCGCGTTCCTTCAACGGTGGCCGGCTGCGCATCAGCAGTTGCGCGTTCTGACAGGGCAGGGAGAGACTTTTGTCGTCGCGTCCGGCGCCGAGGGCGCCTCGCCACTCGTGCTGCTCCACGGTGGCGCGGCGAACTCCGCGATGTGGATGGGCAATATCGGCGCATTAGCCCGCCATTTCCGGGTGTATGCAGTCGATCTGATCGGCGAACCCGGTCTCAGCGCGGCGTCGCGGCCTCCGCTGGCGTCCGACGCTCATGCTCTATGGCTGGATGACGTGCTCGCCGCGCTTTCGATTGACCGCGCGTGTTTTGCCGGAGTATCGCTGGGCGGCTGGCTCGCTCTGGATTACGCCACGCGGCGGCCGGAGAGGGTGGAACGTCTGGCCCTGCTCTGCCCAGGCGGAGTCGGCCGCCAGAAAGTGGGCATCGTGTTCGCGACCATCTTTTTGAAAATGTGCGGCGCCTGGGGAAAACGGAAACTGTTGGAACTTATCCTGGGCCGCCCGCCCGCCGATCCGGCTCCGGCCGCTAAAGCGTTCATTGACTTTGTGCTCCTCATACACCGGCATTTCCGGCCGCGAATGGTGAAGCTCCCGATCTTCTCCGACGAAGCCCTGCGCCGTTTAAACATGCCACTGCTGGCGGTCGTCGGGGGCCGCGACGTGCTTCTCGACTCCGCGGAAACCCGGTGCCGGCTGGAACGAAACGCGCCGCAGGCCGAAGTCGTTTACCTCGCCGGCCCGGGACACCTGCTACCTGATCAAACCCGGCAGATCCTGGCTTTCCTGGCTCCCGGACTGAAGGGTGCCGGCTTCGCTACTAACAATCGTTAGTCTTGCGTTGTTAGCTCCCACGCAACACTATTAATGAGTTGGTCTGCTGCCGGAGTGACAGGCCGGCCCGGCGTTTAAACCCATGCTCAGACGCGTGCTCTGTGTCGATGACGAGCCGAACATCTTGAAGGCGTTCGAGCGCCAGTTCCGCAATGAGTTCGAACTGGAGACCGCGCTCGGCCCCGAAGCGGGACTACAGGTCGTCTCCCGGAATGGTCCGTTTGCCGTCGTGGTTTCCGATCTCCGCATGCCGGGCATGGACGGCGTTGAGTTTCTGCAGCGGGTCAAGCGCCTGGCTCCTGATACCGTCCGGATCATGTTGACCGGCCAAGCCGAGTTGGTCACGACCATCGATGCAGTCAACCGCGGAAGCGTGTTCCAGTTTCTCACGAAGCCTTGTCCGGCCGAAGTGCTGCGCCATGCCCTGGAGGCGGGGCTGGAGCAATACCGGCTGATCGCCTCCGAGAAACAATTGTTGGAGGAGACGCTGCGCCGCAGCCTCGGCGTTCTGACCGAGATTCTCAGCCTGTGTAATCCGCTCGCATTCAGCCGGGCGCAGCGCATCCGCCACTATGTCCATAGTCTGGCGGACCGCCTCGGCCTGGCTGACCAATGGCAGTTTGAAACGGCCGGCCTGCTCTCCCAAATCGGATGTGTCTCCATTCCACCCGAGATTTTGGAACGGTATCGCAACGGCGAGCGCCTGCATCCGGAAGAAGCCGGCATGATCGCGTCGCAAAGCCAGGTCGGTTTCGACCTGCTTTCGCAGATTCCGCGCCTCGAAGTCGTGGCGCAGATGGTGGCGCGGCAGCAGGAGGCTTGGAACCCGAAGGAGCGGCACCCGGATCCGGTCATGGTCGGCGCCCAACTTCTGAAAATCGCGCAGGACTTTGACGACGCGGTCGTGCGCGGCGCCCAGCCCGACGACGTGGTGAATAACATGTGGAAGCGCTCCGAATATAATCCCGCCTTCGTCGAGGCTCTGCAGCAGGTTCACGTCGCCCAGGACTCCACCGAAATCCGGGCGGTCTCGGTGCGTCAGTTGCGCACGCGCATGATCATCAATGCGGACGTCCTGAGCAAAAGCGGCTTACTGCTTCTCGCCAAGGGCCAGGAAGTCACGGGGTCCGCCATTGTGCGGCTTCACAACTTCGCGGCTACGATCGGCGTCGAGGAGCCGATCAGCGTGATCGTCCCGTTTTCGATCCAGTCGCGCTTGGGCGAGCGGAACCGGTACCCCCACAATGAGGAGCCCGGAATTTCCGAAACCCTGAGAAACGCCCCCGCCCTCTGAAGACGGCTTCCACTCACTTCCCGGGTTTGGTGCTGATCAGATGCTGTAGGTCTTTGTTATTTTCGTTGCAGGAATATTCGAGCAGTTCGGGCAGCCCCGGCGTCGGCTTCAGCGTGGTGAGCACGCGCTCCTGTTTCCAGGGCCGGGCGTACATGGACGGGTCATCCACGATGTAATCGTAGGCGATGGTGTCCGGCCCGGTGCGGCGGAGATGCTCGATCACGTGGAGTTTGTCACTGTGCTGGTGACCGGCCGTATCGAGCCATGTGCGGTCGTTCAGGCCGATCGTATCGATCGTGAGCGTGTCGCCTTCCCATCGGCCGACCGAATCTCCCATGAATGTTGAATCGGCGCGCTGGTTGTGCTCGCGGCCGTCGGTATAAATGGCCCGCCACATCTTCATGTACTCGAACAGCATCAGGAGCTGATTGCCGGTCTGCACGAACTGCACCGGGTACGGCGACTGCATGATGCGCGGGACGCCGGGATACAGACAAAAGCCGGTGGGATCGTCCTTCGAATCGTGGTTCACGTAGGCGGCCTTCCCGGCCGGCGTGTAAGGAACGGTGTCCTCCTTGCCCTGCGCCATGTTTGGCACGTAAGGGAGATTCCAGTATCCGGACAGGTCCCGCTTGTCGGAAGCGGATTCTGCGGCGGGGAGCACGGTGCAACACAGGCTTGCGATCAAGGCGCCGAGATAAGCAGCTCTCATGTGGAATATCATCGCAAATCGCGGCTGCAGCCGCTATCCTGGAACCGTGACCGCGGTGCAAATCCCGCTTTCCATGCTCGTCGTATTCACTTCGGCCAAGGTGATGTCGGAGATTTTCGAGCGGCTGGGTCAGCCCGGAATTGTCGGCGAAATTCTGGCGGGAGTGCTGATCGGGCCGAGC
>Ga0209060_10002495_pt1 | contig 17035 bp, 19 predicted proteins | sample Coa_R1_8_FD_187155 | JGI IMG/M metagenome (GOLD analysis project Ga0209060, IMG submission 187155) | Surface soil microbial communities from Centralia Pennsylvania, which are recovering from an underground coalmine fire - Coalmine... | ecosystem: Environmental > Terrestrial > Soil >...
CGCCGTCCGGAAAGCGCTGCTCGGCGCCGGTGGCACGTTCGCCGGGGAGACCTGGCAGCGCGTCGCCGCGTCGCTCGACGACTACGGGCGCCGGTGGGCGGCCATGTACACGGACGCCTGCGAGGCGACCCATGTCCGCGGCGATCAGTCCGCGGAGGTGCTCGACCTCCGGATGAGCTGCCTTCAGGGGCCGCGCGACGCCATGCGCGCCGTCGGCGACGTGCTCGCGCGCGCCGATACGTCGGTGCTGGTTCACGCCGTGAACGTGGTCCAGGGTCTCCCCTCTCTCGATCGCTGCGCCGACATTCCCGCCCTCCGGGCGGTGGTTCCGCCCCCCACCGATCGCGCGCAGCGCGCGCGGGTCGACGCCCTTCGGGCCCGCCTGGCCGACCTCCGGGCCTTGTTCGCCACCGGACGATGGGCCACGGCGGGCGCCGCGGCGCCGACGCTGGTCTCGGAGGCGCGGCAGATTGGGTACCAGCCGCTGCTGGCGGAAGCGCTGGAGGCGCAGGCCTGGGTCGAGGTGGAGACCACCAACGCCGGCGCGTCGCCCGCGCTGCTCGAGGAGGCGCTCTGGCTGGCGCTGGCGGTCGGGCGCGACGACATCGCCGCCGAGTCCGCGGCCCAGCTGCTGGCCCTCCATGGCTACCGGCTGGGCCGCCCCGACGAGGCTGCCCGCTGGGAGAAGGTGGCGACCGCCCTGCTCCAGCGCGTCGGTCCGGGGCACGAGCGGATCGCGGCCTGGTTCCACCAGGACCGCGGCACCGTCTCCGAGCGGAGCGGGGACTATCGCGCGGCGCTGGCAGACTTCAACGAGGCGCTCCGCCTGAAGAACAAGCTCGTCCCGCGCGACGCGGCCGATCTCGCCGCAACGTTGCTGTCGATCGCCAACGTCGACAACGACCGCGGCGAACACCAGGCGGCGCTCGCCGCCGCGGATGAAGCCGTGGAGGACTATCGAAGCGCCTATGGCCCCAGCAACCCGCAGCTGGCGAACCCGCTGGAGAGTCGGGGAGAGTCGCTGGAAGCGTTGGGCCGGTATCCCGAGGCCGAGGCGGATCTCCGCGAAGCGGCCGACCGCTGGTCCGGCTGGCTCGGCGCGGACCACGTGTGGGTCGCCTACGCCCTGACCGCCCTGGGAAAGACGCTTCTCCTCGAGCAGCGGCCGGCCGACGCGGCCAAGGAGCTGGAGCGCGCGCTTCGCATCCGCGTGCACGCCGACCCGAACCAGGAGGAGATCGCCGAGACGCGCTTCGCGCTGGCCCGGGCGCAGGTGGCGCTGGCCCTCCGAGACCGGACGAGCGACCCACCCAGCGCGCGAGAGCTGGCGCTCGCGGCGCGCGAGGCCTACCAGAGGTTCCCGAACCACCGCGCCGAGGTCGCCGAGATCGACGCCTGGCTGTCCGCGCGCCCGACGGCCGCGCTCGCCGGGAAATGACCCCTGACGCGCCAGCCAACCGGGGCGAGACCGGAGTACCTCGAGAAGACGCCGTCAGCTCGAGGTCGTTTCCCCGTAAGGCCCGCCACGCTTTCCATCGTTGACGTTGACTCGTAACGATCGTTCGTCGGCCAATGATTGACCGGTGACCGTCGAGCGTTCCTATAATCGCACGGGCCTATCAACCAGGAGGGCTTCATGCGTTCTTCGCTGCTGCTAACGATGCTGACCATGCTCATATCGTTCGGAACCGCGGGTGCCGCCACGATCCAGGCGACGAGCTTTTCAACGACTCACGCGGGCACGACGGCCGACCCGTGGCCAGGATCCGCAATCCAATCGGCAATCGCCAGCGCACAGGGCGGAGACGTCGTCGTCGTGGCAGATGGAATCTGGAGCTTCACATCTGCGCTTGGAAACACGAACGATGGATTCACGCTGAAGGGCCAGTCGCTCAACGCCAAGCTCGTTTTCAGCGGCTCTGGCTCGTATAGTCTCGGGTCTTCGAGCGCCTTGTCACACGATATCAAGATCTCGAGCCTCACCTTCGATGGCTCACAGATCTCGAGCTGGACCAATCCGGTCTCGATCTACAATTGCGTGGATTGTTCTTTCACGGGAAACACGGTCCTCGGAACCGCCAACACGAGCCTCGCAGCGCTGATCTTCTATGGTGGCGCCGGAAACAAGATCGCGTCGAACAGCATAATCGCCGGAAGTAGCGCCAGCGGTGGAGCCCAGCTCCAGATCAACCCGCTCGCTTCATCCATGGCGATACCCATCAACAGTGGATACGATGTTGATGGGAATTACTTCGACAGCGTCAACCTCCTCGTCATTGGCATCAGCAACCTCCACGTCCACGGGAATACAATCGTCAACAAGACGCTGGGGAATTACGTCGCGCTGTTCTTCACTTCGCAGTATGGGGGCATCACGCCTCCGACTCGAAACATCACAATCGACAACAATACGCTCGACGGTGGTTCCTCCAATTCGGTAGCCATCACCGGCTTACCCCAGGATCCGGGCGGGCAGGGCGCCATCGACGGTCTCGTGATCTCGGGGAACGTACTGAGGGGCACCGGGGTTGACCTTGCCATCAACAGCTATGTGGATTCGTGTTTTACGACCTGTACCTCCATCACACAGACGTTTGATGCCGTCGTCGTCAACAATAACCTCTGGTCCTATTGGACGGGCTCGAAGATCGACCTCCGGGGTGGAACGTACGGAGTGGTGAGTAACGTGACGGTGCAGGGGAACATACTCAACGGCGTCACCTCCGTGGGACCGAATGTCATCCAGACTGACGCCAATACGACCAATCTGAACAAGGCCAATAACTTTCCTGCGGGACTGTAGCGGCTCGGCCAGAACGACTGAGGCGGGGCTCGCTGTCAGCGTGCCCCACTCTGCCCCGCGACCACGTCGTCCTTACCCGGATGCCCCCGGCCGTCCTTACCAGAGCAACCCGACTGTCATGGACGGCTTGCGCGCGCGCGGGCGGTGGGGTCGAATCTCGGCGTGAGCGTGACGAGACGCACGAGGCGTGGCGCGTGGGCCGCCGCGATGCTGGCCTGCCTGACGGGCGGCCTGGCCGGCTGCTCGAGCGACAATCGCTCGGTGTCGAGCTGCGCGTCGTCGCCCGTCGCGGTGACCGAGCCGAGCTCGATCGCCAGCGGGAGCGAGAACGGCACCTGCGACGGCGCGCGCAGCCTGGTGACCTGGGGCAACGGCGCCGCGGGGAGCGCCTGCACCGATCCGACGCAGTGTCAGCCGACCTGCTGCGCCTGCAGCATGGCGGGACGGAGCGCGCTGACGTCCTGGTGCAACTACGGCGTCTGCGCGTCGCCCGCCGAGATCTGCTGCGCGCTGGCGGGCACGCAGACCAAGTCCTGCGGCTTCTGACGAAGGGCGCGCGCCGTCCGAGCGCCCTGGCCGGCGACGATCAGTAGGTCGCTTCCCAGGTGATGCTGTCGAGCAGGCAGTCGCTCACCGAGTTCTGGCAGATGACGTCGAGGTCGTAGGTTCCCGCCGGAACGGCGGCCGAGTCGCTTCCCGAGCCGGGGACGGCGTCGTCGATCACCGCGATGGTCTGGTCGAAGTAGCAGGTGTTCGAGCTGGGGACGACCCCCACCTCGTAGAGGTCCGTGCCGTACGCGTCGACCAGGGTGAACGAGACGGTGCTGGGCGGCAGCGACTGGGGAACGGCGTTCACGATGTAGCACTGCCCGGCCGCGATATCGATCTGAGTCGCGCCCGGAAGCGGGTGGGAGACCGGGCCGCTGCTGCCGCCACCACCACATCCCGCGGTCCCCACGGCCACAGAAACCGCCAACGCGAAAACGAACGTCCCGAGCCTCTTCATGCGCGCCCTCCAGTGATGTGTCCGCTCACGGTGCGGGATCGAAGCCCAACCCTCAAGTGAGGGCCGTCGCTTCAAAGAGGCGATTAGTCGCGTCACACTGAGGCGGGAATCCGCCCGCGTACGTCAGCCGAGATCGACCACCGTGTAGTCGCCGCCGCCGGTGGCGGTCGCCCGGTAGTGCTCGGTGCTCGTGGCGCCGCCGCAGCTGAGGTCGACCTCGAAGTCGATGGGCGTTCCCGAGCCGTCGGGCACGATCGTGATCACGATGTCCGTTCCGCCGCCCGAGCCGGTGCTGCTCAGGTCATCGACGCGGACCAGCGTCCCGCCCGCGGTCACCCGCACGCCGCCGACCTGGTAGCCGACGACGCCGTAGTTCCACAGCTTGATGGTGGCGTCGGGAATGGAGCCGTCGACGGTCACCACGATGTTCTCGGCGGTGATGCCCGTGAACGGATCGCCGTTCGCCGTGCAGTGCGCGGGCGGAGGCGGCACCGGATCGACGACGCCGTAGCCACAATGGACGGCCAGCACCGCGGCGCCCGCGGCGGTCTTCAGGCCCGAGAGGCGCTCGAGCATCGCGCGGGCGCGCGCCGCGACGCGCGCGCGAGGCGTCTCGGCGCCCGGCGACCGCGGCGTGGGGAGCAACTCGGGGAGCAAGGTCTTCCGGCCGCTCATGGCGTGACCTCCAGCTCCGGCGGGACCGCCCGCTGCAGCGGCGTCGCCACCCGATCGCCGAGATAGGTGAGCGGGAGGCCGCGACCCACCCGCGCCCCGAGCGCGGCGGCGAGGTCGAGCATCTCGGCGCGCACCTCGCCCTCGACGGCCCGGGCGCGCGCGGAGAGACGCGCCGCCAGCGCGCCGTCGCCCCCCGCCCCGCCCTCGACGTGGGCCAGGAGCTCGCGCAGCGTGGCGACCGAGTCGAGCGCCAGCCGGCGGCTGAGCGCGCGCCCGGCGGCGTAGACCCGCTCGTCGTGCGCGTCGGGGTGGAAGCGGCGGACGATCTCCAGATCGAACCGCATCCCCTGGATCGTGTTGGCCAGCGCCGCCTCGCCGAAGTTGCGCGGCACGAAGCAGGCCATCGCCAGCTGATAGAACCGCTGCACGTCCGGGCTGCCGAGGTCGTAGTCCCACTGCAGGTAGTCGCCGCGGCAGCGCCCCTCGGCCTGCAGCCGCGCCAGCAGCGGCGTGCCGGCGTAGAGCTCGACGCGGCCGAAGTTGAAGGGGAAGTCGGCGGCGTACTCCACGAACTCCAGGTTCCTGCGCACGCTGGCGAGCGTGGTGTCGGGATCGAACATCAGGATGTTGAAGCAGACGAACAGACCCAACGCGCGCGCGACGTCGATGGCGCGGTGGTTCTGGCTGGAGCGCCCCCAGCGTCGCAGCGTGACCAGCCCCTGGTCGGCGTCGGTCTCGATCCCGACATAGCAGCGGATGCACCCGAGGCGCTCGACCAGCACGCGGAAGACCTCGGGCGTCACGTCGCCGGGCCGCGCCTTCACGACGGTGGCGAAGTCGCGCAGCCCCTCGGCCTCGATGGCGTCGGCCAGCGCGTGCAGGCGGGCCAGGCTCTTGCCGTGGTTGGGGATGAAGAAGTTGTCGTCGTGGAAGACGAAGATGTCGATCCCCTGCCCGCGCCGCATGGCCGCCATCTCGGCCGCCACGTCGGCCGGCTCGCGCAGCCGGTAGCGCTTGCCGGGCAGCGTCTGCTCGTGCCAGGCGGCGATGCAGCAGAACGTGCAGTTCGCGTAGCAGCCGCGGCTCGAGACCAGCGGCGCGATCCCGTGGTCGAAGCAGCGCGCCGGCTCGCCGCGCACCGGCGGCGGCAGCAGCCCCAGGTCGGGGACCTCGGGCATCGGCGCGAACCGCGCCGCGCCGTCACCGCCGCGCGCGACGACGCCCGGGATCTCCTGCCAGGCGGCGCCGGCCGCCAGCGCCCGGCACAGCGAGACCAGCGTCGCCTCCGCCTCTTGCCGGCAGACCGAGTCCAGCTCGGCGAAGTCGCGCAGCAGCTCGGCGGCGGCGAAGGTCGCGAAGTGGCCGCCGACGGTGACGTGGCCGCGGTACCCGGTCTCGCGCAGGCCCATCACGAACGCCAGGAAGTCGGGCGCGCGCCACTGGAACGCCAGCGAGACGCCGACCAGCAGCGGCGGCCGCTCGGCGCCGGCGATCGTGGCGATCGCGGCCGGGAAATCGTCGGCGCCGTTGAAGGCGACGATGCGGGCCTCGAAGCCAGCTTCGATCAGGCTGGCGGCCAGGTAGCGGAGGCTGAGGTTCTCCTCCTGCTCCGGCCCGACGAGCGCGATCCAGTCCATCGCTCCCTCCCGAACAAGTTATGGCGATAACGCTAAGGCCCCACCATATCACGGGCGCCCCGGGAGCTCCTGGCAGTCCGTCGTCCCGTCCATCAGGAACGGCAGCACGGCCCGAGGGTAGAAACCCATCGCGGCTCAGCCTACGCCGGCCGGCACGAGCGGCGCGACAGCACGACCGTCCCCGGCCGTCCCTCAGCCCGCGGCGCAAACCGGGCGCCCCGCTCTGTGCCTCGGCTGGCCACGCCGCGATCCGTATCCAAGATCCAGGACAAGGACGGCGCGAGCCGTTCGGTTGGAGGTGTACTCATGAAGAAGCAGCTGATCGGTTTGGGCCTGGCGGGCGCGCTGTCGCTCGGCCTCGGTTGGGCGACCAGTGCGCGCGCCGACGAGGCGTCCGAGACGGCCAAGGGCGCCGGGGACGACGTGAGCAACGCCGCCAAGGGTGCGGGGGATGACGTGAGCAACGCCGCCAAGGGCGCCAGCGATGACATGAACAGCGCCGCCGACAAGGCGAGCGAGACCGCGAAGAAGACCGGCGACAAGGCCGACAAGGCAGCCAAGGGCGGCGCCGACAAGACGAAGAGCGGCGCCGACAAGGCCGACAAGGCGGCCAAGGGCGACAAGGGGGAATAGCGCGCTCTCGCTTCGGGTCGCTCCGTTTGGCGGGCGACCCGAGCCTGGCCTCTCGTCGGGTCGTCGCGGCCGCGCGCCCTAGAGTCGACGCGGCGCGAGCTCGACCCGGTGACGCGACGCCCGCGAGACCGTCCGGATCTCGCGCTCCAGGGTGCGCCCCTCGTCGTCCCAGATCACCGCGGCCTGATACGGGCCCAGCAGATCGTTGAGGCGCCGCAGCCGCTCGAGCGCGCGGCCCATGCGATCGGTCTGCGCGCGCCGCTGCAGGCCCTCGGCCAGCAGCTGCTGCCGGATCAGCTCCAGCGTCTGCACCGGGGTGTTGGCCAGATCGCGCAGCGCCATCGCCACCCGGGCCACCCGCTCGATCGCCACCTTCTCGGCGCGCGCGCGAGAGAGCTCGAGGCGCAGCGCGTAGCTGCGCTGCTTGAAGCCCAGCAGCACCAGGGCGAACACGCCGTAGGCGATGATCGCGAACGGCTCGCCGGCCGACATTCGCGCCCGGACCGCGTCGCCGAGGAGCGCGTGGTGGATCAGCGACGAGCCGACGAACATCGCGATGGCGCCCGCGCCGGTCGCCCAGCCGGGCGGCGCGATCACCGCCAGGGTCAGCACCGACAGCTTGGCCGGCTCGTAGGGGACCCAGCGCAGGCCGTGCGCGGCGCGCGCGGCGTCGACCATCCAGGCCATCACCACCGTCGGCACCAGCAGCAAGAGGAACAGCGCGTCCGCCTGCCTGCGCGAGTACGGCGGGTGCCGCCCGCGGAGGGTGAGCAGGATCGTGCCGTTCACCAGGATCCCGCCCACCTGCACCGCGCGCAGCGCCGGATCGGAGACGCGCCAGAACCCCACCACGCCCATGGCCGTCCCCACCACCCCCAGGAGGGCGGCGATGACGGCCGCCCGGTGCGCCTCGGCAGCGTCGTCCATGGTCAGGTCGCCTCCGCGCCGCTGCCCGCCCCGCCCAGGATCCGCTCGATGAGGACGCGTCCATCGAGCGGCTTGTCCAGCACCGCCGCGTGCCGGAGCTGCTCGGCGCGCGCCACCAGCGGGTGCGCGTGGGCGTGCCCGGTGAGGAACAGGATCCGCCCGGCGAAGCCCTGGCTCGTGAGCCATTCGTAGGCGTCGATCCCCGACGGCTCGCCCGAGCCGAGGTTGATGTCCAGCACCGCGACGTCGGCGGTCAGGACCTCGGACGCGAGCGCCTTCAGGTCAGCCAGGGAACGCGCCGACACACAGCGGCAGCCGTGTTCCTGCAGAAGCTCGGCGAGGATGTCGAGGAGATCGGCGTCATCGTCGAGGAGTGCGGCGTTCACGGCAAGGGCCTGAGGATCCCTACGGATCTCCCCCAGGGAAGCAACCCTGGGCGCCGCCAAAACCCGTGTCGTCGCGCGGGAATCAGCCATTGCTTGAGGTGGCGGCTCCCGGTTCCCGGAACCCGGGCACCAAAAGTGCGAAAATCGCCCCTTAGTGCTGAGAGGCCCCCCCATGACCCGAACCAGAGTCGCCGCCCGCTGGATCGTTTCACTCGCCTGCTCCACGCTGCTCGCCTGCGCGAACGGCTCGGGCGACAACGGGACCGGCTCGGGCGGTGACAACGGCTCGGGCGGCAGCAGCGCGTCGGGCGGCGCGACCGGCTCGGGCGGCAGCGTCGGCAGCGGCGGGAGCGCCAGCACGGGCGGCGCGACCGGCAGCGGCGGCACCGGCACCGGCGGCAGCGCGACGGGCAGCGGCGGCGCCACGGCCACCGGCGGCACGACCGGCACCGGCGGCGCCGCGGGCGGCACCGGCAAAGGCGGCGCGACGGGCACCGGCGGCACCACGGCCACCGGCGGCACGACCGGAAGCGGCGGCGCCGCGGGCGGCACCGGCAAGGGCGGCGCCACGGGAACCGGCGGCGTCGCAGGGACCACCGGCAAGGGCGGCGCCACGGGCACCGGCGGCACCACGGCCACCGGTGGCACGACCGGCACCGGCGGCACGACCGGCACCGGCGGAAGCAGCTGCACCGTGGCGCCCGGCGCCGAGGTCGGCTCCTTCGTCGACCCGGTGACCGCGTCGCCGATCGCCCCCCCCAACCCGCCGGGCATGAGCCTCAAGGACACCGACGGCAACCTGATGAACGCCCACGGCGGCGGGATCATCAAGGTCTGCGACACCTACTACCTGCACGGCGAGTACTTCCTCAGCACGACGACCGACAACGACTTCAACGGCTTCTCGATGTACTCCTCCAAGGACTTCGCGACCTGGAAGAACGAGGGGATCATCCTGCCGCAACAGGCGAGCGGCCTCCTGGGGCCGAGCCGCAAGGGCGAGCGGCCGCACATCATCAAGTGCCCCGCCACCGGCGAGTTCGTGCTCTACGCCCACGCGGCCGACACGACCTACCAGGTCGACAAGGAGGTCGTCTACGCGACCAGCCCGACGGTCAACGGCCAGTACACGTTCAAGGGCGTGCTCGCCAGCTCGGGCGCCTCGTCCAGCTGCACGGTGACGACCGTGCCGCCGTCGTCGTGCAGCGGCTCGATCGCCGCCCACAGCGACATGAGCGCGCTCACCGACGGCACCGGCGCCTGGGTGGTCACCGAGAGCGGCGTGGTCTACACGCTGGCCAGCGACTGCCACAGCTGGACCGGCTCCAAGTCCTTCTCGGCGATCAACGGCACCACCGGCGGCGCCGAGGCGCCGACCGTGTTCAAGGCCGGCAGCACCTTCTACTGGATCGGCTCCGACAAGACCGGCTGGCGCGCCAACGACGACTTCTACTCGACGGCGACCTCGATGAACGGCCCCTGGACCTACCAGGGCTACCTCGCGCCCCAGGGCGATCTCACCTGGATGACCCAGACGACCTGGGTGATGCCGATCGTCGGCAGCTCGGGGACGACCTACGTCTACTGGGGCGACCACTGGTACGGCGACGAGAGCACCGCCCACCCCGGCCAGCACAACTACCTGACGACCTACGTCTTCCAGCCGCTCGTCTTCAACGGCACGCAGATCAGCCTGCCGACGTACGAGGTGAAGTGGTCCCTCGACGTCGGCGCCGGCACCTGGAAGAGCAATTAGATCGGGGGGCGTCGCTCGCTTCGCTCGCTTGGGCCCCCCGCGCCCCCGCTCGCTCCGCGCGGCGAAGCCGCGCTGCGCTCGCCTCTGTCGCCGTGCGCTGAAGATCGAGCGAGAGGCTAGCCCGGCACCTTCGAGGCCATCACGTCGAGCTGCTCGATCTGGGGCGGCTTGGCGAGGAGCTCGCCGGCCTTGGCCATCAGCGCGGCGGCGATCGGACCGTTGAGGTGCGCCTTGCGGCCGGTGTCGCTCGGGAAGGCGTCGAAGATTCCGAACGTCGACGGACCGAGGCGCAGCGCGAACCAGACCGTCGTGTCGGCCTCCTGCTGCGCGAGCGGAAGTGCGCTCGTGAGGAACTCCGCCACCGCCGACTCCTTGCCCGGCTTCGCTTCCAGCTTGACCCACAGACCGACGCGCACCATGGGAACCTCCTTGATTCCCCCGTGATGGGTCCGGCGGGACCGATGCGCAAGGGGCGAAGGCGAAACAATCTCCGCGCACCGTCGCGCGACGCCGACCGCTGCGGAGCAAGCGCGCGCACGGCTGGTTCGGCCGATCGCGAAAACGGCTCACGAAATCGACTGTGACCCTCGAAATAAACTCGATTTTTTCCTGCCTGGGGCGGGCACGCCCGAACGACGTCTAGTTGTGCGCGGTCACACCTCCCGGCCGCGTGCAACCGCCGTTACTCGATTTCGGCCGTCGTCACGGTGCCGCGTTACGCCTCCGCGCCGCGGAGCACTACTGCCGTAAAGGAGCCCCCATGGTCAAAACTGCAGCTGACGTGACAGCACTCAAGTTCCTCGGCGCGATCCTGGCCCTCGCGGGTTGCGGTGAGCTCGCCGACGGTCAATCACCGGACGTCGAGACGAGCACCAGCGCCCTCGTGGGCGGCGCCGTCGCCAACCCGAACGGCACCTCGCACGTCGTGACGGTCGACGGCACGGCGATCGATCAGACCAACCCGTTCTTCCAGAGCCTGGGCACCAACGGACGCGCCTGCGTGACCTGCCACGAGCCGACGGCCGGGATGACGATAACCCCGCCGCAGATCCAGGCCCTCTTCAACTCCACCGGCGGCACCGACCCGCTGTTCCGGTTGTTCGACGGCTCCGTCGGGCCGAACGCGCCGGTGGCGACGCTGGCCCAGAAGCAGACGGCGTACAGCCTGCTCCTCAGCAAGGGCCTCATCCGCATTCCGCTGACCCTGCCGGCCAACCGGGACTTCGACGTCCAGGTGGTGCTGAATCCCTACGCCAGCTCGGGCGCGAACCCGGCGCAGAACACGGTCATCGCGCCGACCGATACGCCCCAGCTGTCCTTCTACCGGCGTCCGCTGCTGTCGGCGAACACCCGCTTCATCTCGACGGTCATGTGGGACGGGCGCGAGGCGACGGTCAGCCCGGTGCCCACCAACCCCAAGGGCGCCGACGGCAATGGCGTCCAGGCGTTCGAGACCGACGCGCCCGTGCACATCAACATGATGACGCAGGCCAACGACGCGACCCTCGGACACGCCCAGGGGACCGTCAATCTGACCGCCGCCCAGGAGGAGGCGATCGTCGACTTCCAGATGAACCTGGTGGTCGCGCAGGAGACCGACAACGTGGTGGGCGCGCTGAACCTGGCGGGCGCGACCGGCGGGCCGCAGGCGCTGCGCACGCAGCAGACCTTCTACGGCATCAACGACCCGCTCGGCGGCAACCCGTTCGGCACGGCGTTCAACCCCAGCGCGATGACGATGTTCGCCGCCTGGGCCGGCCTCACGGGCACCGACCCGGTGAGCACCCGGCGCGCCTCCATCGCGCGGGGCGAGGCGATCTTCAACACCAAGACCATCCGCATCACCGGCGTGCGCGGCGTGAACGACGTGGTGCAGGGCAACCTGAACGCCACGCTGAACGGGACGTGCACGACCTGCCACTCGCATCCCGACGTGGGCAACCACAGCGTCAGCCTTCCGCTCGACCTCGGCGTCGCCGACCCGGCGCAAGGCGGCAACGTGCTGCCGGTCTTCAAGGTCACCTGCCGGGCGACCGGCGTCAGCACGGAGGTGACCGACATCGGGCGCGCGATGATCACCGGCAAGTGCGCCGATCTGGCCAAGATGAAGGGGCCGACGCTGCGGGCGCTGTCGGCGCGCGCGCCGTACTTCCACAACGGCTCGGCCAACTCGCTCGATGACGTGATCACGTTCTACGACACACGCTTCCACATCGGCTTCCAGGCGCAGGAGATCGCCGACCTGAAGGCCTTCCTGCAGACGCTCTGATCGACCGGCTCGCCCGCGACCTGCTCGCGCGGTTCAGCGCCGCGCGAGCAGGCGCCAGTCGACCGTCCAGACCGCGCCCCGCTTGATCCAGCGCAGCGGGCGCCGCCGCTCGAGCGGCGTCCCCAGCGCGTGGTGATAGAGGTGGTCGATGCGGATGTAGAAGCCGCGCGTGTGGTAGCTCTCGGGGCAGGCCAGCCGCGTGCAGTCGAGGTGGTGGCAGAACTCGTGCAGCAGGGTGTTGAGCAGCGCCTTGGGGCTGGAGACCTTCTCCTGGATCGCGGTCCGCATCCAGACCCGAATCTTCTGCGTCTTCGGCGTGTAGTCCCCGAACAGCTGATAGGTGCAGACGCCGGCCGTGACCTTGTGGGGGCGGACGCCCAGCACGGCCAGCGGCGGCTCGGGGACGCCGTAGAACGCCGCCAGCGCGGCCAGCAGCTTGGCCCCCGCGCGCTGGACCGGCGCCGGCGTGCCGACCTTCATCGCCTCGGCCAGCGCCAGCGCCAGCGCCGGGATCTGGCCGTCGGTCGAGAGCGGGACGGTGACGATGGCGTCGCTGCGGTCGTACTCGCGGCGCTTGGCGGCCGCGCGCGGCGGGGGATCGGTGATCACGACGGTGTGAGTCTACTCAATCGGAGCGGCGATCGAGCGCGTTGGCGGAGTCGGAGCGGCGCGGTTAGTATCGACGCGGTCGAGCCATGGCGAAGACGGCGCTCATCACCGGTGCCTCCTCCGGGCTGGGGCTCGAGCTGGCGCAGCTGTTCGCCGCCGACAAGCACGACGTGGTGCTGGTGGCCCGCCGGCGCGAGCAGCTGGAGGCGCTGGCGACCCGGCTGGCCGCCGAGCGCGGCGTGGTGGCCGGCGTCATCGCCGCCGATCTGGCGGATCCCGGCGCGCCCCAGCGGATCGTCGACGAGCTCAAGCGCCGCGGCCTGGAGATCGAGTTCCTGGTCAACAACGCCGGCTTCGGCACCACCGGCCGCTTCGTCGAGCGGGATCTCCTGCGCGAGCTGGCGATGGTCCAGGTCAACGTCGCCGCGCTGGTCCACCTGACGGGGCTGCTCGTCCCGGCGATGGTGGCCCGCCGCAGCGGCCGCGTCCTCAACCTCGGCTCGACGGCGGGGTTTCAGCCGGGCGCGTACATGTCCGTCTACTACGCGACCAAGGCGTTCGTGAACTCGTTCACCGAGGCGCTGGCGGTCGAGCTGCGCGGCACCGGCGTCACCGCCACCGTCAGCTGCCCCGGCGCGACCGCCACCGAGTTCGGGAAGATCGCCGGCAACGACCTCACGGCCGTGTTTCGAAAAGGGGGGATGAGCGCCCAGCAGGTGGCGGCCCACGCCTACCGGGCGATGATGGCCGGCAAGGTCATGGCCGTCCCGGGCACGCGCAACAAGATCCTCATCCAGAGCCAGCGGCTGGTCCCGCGGGCGGTGACCCGCGCCGTGGCGGCGCGCCTCAATCAGCCCGACCGGCGGCTCATCGTCCGAAAGTCATCGGGAAGGTGAGCGCCGAGTCGCCGCCCGCCGAACCTGGTCATACTAAGGCGGAGGTCGAGATCATGAGCACTTCGAACGCCCTGGAATCGATCGCGCTCGTGATCGAGGCGCGGCCGCGCGATCTCGGCGGCTTCGGCGTCCGCCGCGCGCTCCCGTCGGGAGAACGCCGGATGGTCGGGCCCTTCATCTTCTTCGATCACATGGGGCCCACCGAGCTGCCGGCCGGGCAGGGGATCGACGTCCGCCCGCACCCGCACATCGCGCTCGCCACCGTGACGTACCTGTTCGCCGGCGAGATGGTCCACCGCGACAGCCTCGGGTCCCTGCAGGCGATCCGCCCCGGCGACGTGAACTGGATGCTGGCCGGGCGGGGGATCGTCCACTCCGAGCGGACGGGCGACGAGGTGCGCCGCCGCGGCGGCCCGCTGCACGGAATCCAGTCATGGGTCGCGCTGCCGCGCGCCGCCGAGGAGAACGCGCCGTTCTTCGATCACCATCCGGCGGCCACGATCCCCGCCGTCAGCCGCGCGGGCGCCGCGTTGCACGTGGTGGCGGGCGAGGCGTACGGGGCGCGCTCGCCCGTCCGCGTCTCGTCGCCCACGCTGTACGTGGCGGCGATGGTGGAGGCGGGCGCGACGCTCCCGCTGCCCGACGAGCACCCCGAGCGCGCGGTGTACGTCGTCGAAGGCGAGGTGGCGGTCGGGCCGCGGCGGTTCGGACCGGGCGCGATGGTGGTGTTCCATCCCGGCGCCGCCGAGGTGCGGGCGGTCGCCGCCACCCGCCTGGTCCTCATCGGCGGCGCACCGGTCGACGGCGAGCGGCACATCTGGTGGAACTTCGTGGCCAGCTCGCCCGAGCGGATCGAGCGCGCCAAGGCCGACTGGCGCGAGGGGCGCTTCGGCAAGGTCCCCGGCGACGAGCGCGAGTTCATCCCGCTGCCCGAAGGCTAGTCAATCGAAGGTTAGTGAATCGAAGGTTAGTCAATCGAAGGCTGACCTTCGACGGCTGGCCTGCCGAAGGTACCGTTTCCACCGGCCGGTCCGGACGCACATTATCGGTATGAGGCTTCTCTTCATCGCGCTCGTGGGCGCAGCGACCTCGGCCGTGCTGGCTGCCCCTGCCGGGGCGCAGACGAGCACCACGCCGACCACCGGGACGACGACGCCGACCACCGGGACGGCCAGCCCGCTCTCCACGACCACCGGGCCACCTCCCGGCAGCGGCCCCGGCGGTTACACCGGCGGCGGCCTCGGCTCGAGCAGCTTCTACATGGCGACGACCGCGCCCTCCGCGGCGACTTCCGCCATCGCCGCTCCGACGACCGCCACCGCGGACATCCTCACGCCGACGGGGACGTCCCCCGCGACCTCCCCGGCGAGCATCCCCACCCCGACCGGCACGCCACCCGCCTCGACCGGTCCACTCGCGACCGGCGCCACCGGGAGCACGTCGGTCCCTGCCACGCCAACCGCCGTCGCGCCGGGCCTCTCTCCCGGTGTCTCGGCCGTGGGAGAGTCGTTCTCCGCCGCCGGAACCGCGGTGACGCCGTCGCCGGTCACCACGCCGACCACCTCGCCCACCCCGGCGACCGGGGGCGCCGCAGTGGGCGGCGCGGGTAGTACCTCGCCCGCCGCGACGCCGTCGTCGACGTATCCCTATCTGCTCGACTGAACCGCCGGGGTCACTGCGTGGTGCCGCCGCCGTAGCTCGGCACCGCGGTCGACGAGGGCGGGTTCGGCGCGCCCACGTTGCTGCCCGGCTCGGGCGTGGTCGTCGACGGCAGCGACGTCGACGGCGGCGTGGTCGACGGGAAGCTGCTGGTGCTCGGCGTCGAGGCCGGGTTGGCGCCCGGCATCGCCATGCCGCTCGCGGCGCCGTTCGGGCTCAGGTTGGGCGCGCCGGCGCTCGCCCCGTTGGTGCCGTTGGTCCCGCTCGGTCCGTTGGTCCCGTTCGAGCCCGGCATCCCGTTGGTGTCGCCGCTGCTCGGTCCGGAGTAGCTCGAGCCCGACGACCCCAGCCCGGTCGAGGTCGCCCCGGCGCTGGTCCCCACCTGCGCCACCAGCCGCCACCCCCCGAACGGTCTCCCCGACGCCACCGGCGTCCGCGCCGCGCGCGTGACGACCGTGGGCGGCACGCTGGCCGCGGTCCCCGCCGATCCCGTTGTCGCTGGAAGTATGAAAGCCATCTTCTTCCTCCTCTTACGAATGTGGGACCCGGTGGGCGTCTGGCCACCCCTGGCGCCGGTGGGCTCAGCCGCCGCGGCCCGCCGGCCGATATACTTCTCTGACGTGTTTGACGTCCATGTTCACGGCGAGCTCCTCATCCGCATCCTGGTTGGCACGGTGCTGGGCGGCGCGATCGGCTATGAGCGCGACCTGCACGGACGTCCCGCCGGGCTGCGCACCCACGCCATCGTCGCGCTCGCCTCCGCGACCTTCATGGTCGTGTCGACGCGCTTCGTTTACTTCCAGCACTACGGCAAGGACGACCTGGTGGCGGTCGATCCGTCGCGCATCGCCGCCTCGGTGGTCTCGGGGATCGGCTTCCTCGGCGCGGGCGCCATCCTGCGCGACGGCATCACGATCAAGGGTCTCACCACGGCCGCGGGGCTGTGGCTGGTGGCGGCCATCGGCATGGCCGCCGGCGGCGCCATGTACGTGGAGAGCGTCTTCGCCACCGTGCTGGGGCTCGCGGCGCTGACCTTCCTCCGCCGCTTCGAGGACCGCGGCGTGCGGGTCTCGCGGCAGCGCCTGTCGCTGACGTTCGATCCGACGCGCACCACGCTGGCCGCGATCGTCGACCGCCTCACCCGGCTCGGCGCGACGGTGAAGCAGGAGGACTACGAGCGGATGGCAGAGACCGGCCAGACGCGGGCCACGCTGGAGGTCCGGCTCCCGGCGACCGCCGAGCTGCAGACCGTGCTCGACGCGATCGAGCGCGACGAGGCGGTCCGCTCGCTGAAGATCCAGCAGCTCTGACCGCGAACGGCGCTCTGCCGACCTACTCCACCTCGACGACGCCGGGGCAGCGCCAGTGGCCGGGGTGCCAGCGGCCGCGCGGGCCGTAGTGCCCCTCGACCCAGTATCCGCCCGGGCAGTGACCCGGGTGAGCCGGACCGACGTAGCACCCCTCGGCGGCGGTCCCCAGTGTGACCGCCAGCCCCAGCATCGACAGCAATCCCACGAGCCTGCCCCTCAACGTGCGACGAACCGCCATGGGTCTCCTCTCGCTTGGTTGGCCTCGACCGTGAGGCAATCACCTACAAAGTAATGCCGAGGTTGACCGGATGGAAATGACCCGGCTCACGGTCACTTGGTGAACTGGCACCGGCGCAGGTCGTTGTCGCTGAACCAGTCGGCGACCGCCACGGCGGCGCGCGCGTACGCGCTGTCGCCCCGCAGCTGCCCGCTCCAGCTGGCGCCGCGGCTGGTGGCGTGGAGGCAGCGA
>Ga0209060_10002498_pt1 | contig 17019 bp, 17 predicted proteins | sample Coa_R1_8_FD_187155 | JGI IMG/M metagenome (GOLD analysis project Ga0209060, IMG submission 187155) | Surface soil microbial communities from Centralia Pennsylvania, which are recovering from an underground coalmine fire - Coalmine... | ecosystem: Environmental > Terrestrial > Soil >...
ATGCTGGAGGATATGCATGCTTTCGAAATGCGTCCACATCGGGTGGGACGGGTTCGCCAGACGTCCCGAGGCAAAAGTGTCCCCAGCCAGCAGGTAAGAAAACTCGTCCGTAATCTCGGGCTGCCGGATCGGGAGGATCGGCATAAGTGCGAGGCGGCCCACCAGGGCCACCAGCCCGGTCACCAGCACAGCCAGCCTGCGGCGCCGCGCCAGGGCTCCCAGTGCCGCCTCGGCCCTGCGAAACCGTGACCTTTGCCAGTGCGGATAATGAAGGGTGAGTTTAAGAATAATCAGGAGCGCAGCCAGTTCGATCAGATATGGGGAATACCGGATCGCGAGCGTAAAACTGCTGCCTAGCAGGTAATTCATGAGGGAACCGGCGTCCCCTCCATACTAAACAGGCCGGCAGGCCCGCTCTATGCTACCGATGGTTGATACCGGCAGACTTCCGTTTACGACGCGAACGGAGCCGCTTGGGCGAAAGGCGCCGATCCGATCGGTGTAGCGGGTTTGCGCGCGGCCGGCTTCGTGCGTGCCTCGAATCCATACCGCCCGATTTGGACCTTGGTTTGGGGACCTCGGCCTGCCAGCGTCCGCCCCTGAAGTCGGAGCGCCAACATTCCCAGGGTTCCCAGCGGCCCGGGCCATGTGAGGATTAGTTCGATATCCATCCCCGGCGCCAGACGCCGATTTGAATCCAGCACAACCTGGCTTCCGCTCAAGCTCACGGTCTGAGTGCGCCCTACTTCGACCACCCGCTTGCCCTGCTTCAGCCTGTACTCAACTTCAGCCCGAACGGGATACGGATTGCCCCGTTCGGATCGGGAGTTTACCCGCAGATGTCCATTAGTAACTGACATGATCCCCACCTCTGGGTAGATAGGTACTGAGCGTACCATTATTCTTGGAGATCACTCAATCAGGTGATTACCTGTATTTGGGGATTCTACCCGGGGGTGCCGTTACCTGCTGCGGCTCCGGCACTCCTCCAAAATCCGGCGGGCGCGCGATGGATTAAACACTCCGCACGAGCAGAACCTCTGCAAGTACGTAACCGCCTGTTCCGGAGTGCGTCGGCCTTCTTTGACCCAATCGATCATTTTCTTGGCGAGCGATGCGCTTACCATCCCATGACCGCACATCGTGGAGATCTTCAGCACGTCGCCATTGGGAAGGTATTCGGTCTTGCCTTCAAAACCCAGCGAGTAACCCACGCTATGACGACAGATGCCGGCCGTGTCGCAGCACTGCTCGGCCCCTTCAATCGAAGTGGAGATGTTGACGCTCAATCCCAAATCCGCCGCCGCTACGGCCTTGACGAAATCCTCCGCCGCAGGGCGATTGTCGAACACGGCCGCGGCAGTCGTGGGAGCATCGAGGCCGGCAATCACCGCCGCAAAATCCGGCTGCGCGTCGCGTTTCCAGTGCGCGGTCGGGTTCATTGAACGCGAGGGCCGCAGCGCGCCTCCATGGCGTGCATCGCCCAGATTGACCGGGTGAAACGGCAGCGCCATTTCCAGGAACCGGCGCAGCTTGGGAACCGAATCTTTGTCATTGTTGCCGCGGCTGGGAACGGCAAACACCACGAAATCATCGCGGAAGCTGGCGGCATCGCCGAAACGGTGCAGCGTGTTGGTCATTGATTCACCACCTCGGCCCGCTCGCGTGCCGGCTGATTGGAAACGCGGCCCAGCCCGATATTCGTTTTCGCCCGCTCCAGCCGGTAACCGAGCTTCTCCAGGATCGGAGCGATCACGCGTTCTTCTCCATCCGCATCGCAGCGCGTGCCCACTCCCAGCGCCACCACCGTATCAATGCGCTGCTCTACTTCCCGCACCAGCTGGATGATTTCCGCCGTGCGCTCAGCCCTGGTCTTGATCTCCACAATGGCCGAGAGCAGTTTCTCATTGAGAATGTCATCCCGCAGCGTGCCGGTGGAAACGTCGCTCATCAACGACGTGATGGGGTTCTTTTTTTCAAAACTCACGCCGGCGTGGGCCAGGGCCCGGCACATCTCCTGGATATCGCGCATCCAGACGCCCACGCCCGGCCGGCCGAATTCGATTGTGAACCCCACTTCTCCCATCTGCACACGGCCGCTGACGTCGTTGGTTTTGACTTCCTCGGTGCCTCGCCCTTCCACTCCGGTCGATTCGTGAGGCACGCGCGGATCGGAAAACGCGCGGCGCACGATGCGCGGCCACGTCAATTCCTCCGGCTCAAACGCCGCCGTCGGGCAGACATCCGGCTCCGGATCGAACCGAACCCGCATCAGTTGAAATACACGCCGGATCGTCCGCACGATCGTCGGATTCAGGTGTTCCTGGCTGAGGCCGTTGTAGCAGGCGTGGCATTCCACGCATTCATTCCGGTCGATGGTTGCCCGTTTGATCTCGGGATCAATGTAAATGGCCCCCATCGGGCACACATACGTGCAGTTTCCGCACGCCACGCACTTGTTTGGATTGATCTTCATGCGCTCGACCGCTCCCGCCGCATCCTTATACTGTACGCTGACGGGCGGCCGGATGGCGCAAAACCTCTTACCCCGCCCCGCCCGCCGTCTGATCGGCGCGCAGGGCTGCCGGATGATCGCGGTTCGCGCCGCAGCCGCAGCAGCGCTCCTCCGCCCAATTGCGCCACCACGCGCACACCGGACAACGCCAGAGCTTGCTGCCGCCGTTTTCGAACACCTCTCGACCGTTGACCAGCGAAAACGATCTTCTCGAGTCTTCTTCAACAGCCATGGTTGAACTTTCACCCGGAGCGGTGCCGGCGCCCGGTCCTCCCTTGCCCCGATCATACATCGAAACATTTTTCACATGTAATGTTTTTTACGCTCCTATCGGGGAGGTCGGGAGATAGGAACGGGACGCGGATAAAATTCTGAATGCCGATTGTAATTGCGTTACAGGCCGCGCGCCAAGCTTTTTAATGTATGTAAACCGCGCGTATGTGAGGAAACGACCACTCCGCCCTGCTACAGGCAGAACACCTTTTCGGCGTTGGATTGATACAGCTTCAACTTATCGTCGTCGCTGATCGGAAGCTGATCCGTGACCGTCACCTCTTCCGGAACGTATTGGTATGGGTAATCCATGGCGTAAAGCACCCGATCCGCGCCGAACACCGACAACGTAAACAGGATGACCGGTTCCCAGGCCATGCCGCTGGTTGTGAAGTAGAAATTCTCCCGCAAGTAATCGCTGGGCTTCCGCTGCAGTTTCCTTACGGTCGGATGGCGTCCCGCGGTCACCATCGCGCGATGCATAAAGTCGACGCGGAACATCCAAAACGGGAGAGCCTCGCCCAGATGGCCTACCACGATCTGCAAATTCGGGAATCGGTCGAACACGCCGCTCGTGATGAGCCGCAGCATGTGCAAGCCCGTCTCCACGCCGAAGCCGAAGATGGCGCCCGCCAGCCCGCGTTCCGCGAACGGCCGGATCATGGCATGCGGCGGCGTCGTCGGATGAATATAGACCGGGACCCCCAGCGCCGCTGCCGCCTCGAAGATCGGCCAGAACTTCGCGTCATCGAGATATTCACCGTGCGTGTGCGAGTTGATGATCGCGCCTTTCAGCCCGAGCGTGCCGACGCCCCGCTCCAGTTCCTGCGCCGCCGCCGCCGGATCCTGCGGCGCAATCGCGGCCAGACCGGCGAATCGGCCCGGATGCCTGCGGACGGCCTCGGCCAACTGATCGTTCATCGATCGCGCCAGGTGCGTCGCGCGGTCGCGCTCGAAAATCTGTACGCCGGGCGCGGTCAGCGACAGAATTTGCTTGGCGATCCCGCTCTCATCCATGTCGCGGATCCGGCCTTCGCCCAGGTCCTGAATGCGCGAGACCAAGGCTGTTGCTTGCCCGCTCTTCCCCAGGTAGTGTCCCCACAAGCTTTCGAAGCCGGGATCCACGTCGCCGCCGCCCCTCAGCAGGTCCCGGTAGTGCTGCAGCAGTTCCGGTGGAGCAAACGCTTCCTCAGCCGCGATACGCAGATAGCTCACGGGTCTCCATTCTCACCAGATGAGTATCGCATGCACTCCGCCGATTCATCGCTTTGCGCCGCGATTGGGCGTACAATTGGGTCGGCGGAGGTTTTATGCAGCTCTCAAACCGACTCCAGCAATTCCTCGAAACTCATCAAGCCAAATTCGCAGTCAGCAGCCACCCTACCGCGTTTACGGCTCGCGAAGTCGCATCCGTGGAGCACCTGCCCGCCCGGGAGGTTGCCAAAGTGGTTGTCGTTTTCGGTGACGGCAAGTTTCACATGATCGTCATCCCGGCCACCCGGCTGGTTGATTTCCAGGAGGTGCGCCACACCCTGGAACTTTCGCAGGCGCGTCTGGCGACCGAAGACGAGCTCGCCAGGCTGTTTCCCGATTGTGAACTGGGCGCGATGCCGCCCATTGGCGCCCTCTATGGATTACCGGTATACCTCGACAACAGTCTTCTTGACGAGGACATGATCGCCTTCAACGCAGGCACCCACCGCACCGTGATTCACATGAAGACCGCCGATTACCGGGCTCTGGTCCAACCCGTCATGGTTTCGCTGGCGCGCGAAGCGGCGTTGCGCCATGATTGGTGAGCCGCATCGCCCGGCGCGGAATGAAAAATTCCGCCCGGGCGTCCGGCTCTTTGGAACGCCACATTAACCGAGCAGCGCGAGGGCACGCTCCGCGGCATCGCACATCGACGCAATCCGCTCTTCGGCGTCTTGGAATTGCAGCTCCAGCAGCTCGCGCCAGATGATCTGCTGCTCCGTCCGCTTGCCGAATTCCGGGTCCCCGCGAAGGGAACGCTCCGCCTCTAGGTAGTCGAGAGATTCCTTCGCTTCAGACAGCCGCTCTTTGACCGCCGTTACTCGGCAATTCATCATACGCCCTCCTCGGCAAGACCCGATTCGACCTGCTCCACGAATGTACCTGCAAGTCGAATGCCGATGAAATCCAATCACATCGGCGGGCATACTCGGAGTAAACGCACGAATGTAGGGTGAAATCGCGCACGGCGCGATGTCGCGGCGTGATTGTGTTGCGCGTTATCGCGCAATCCGGCCCGCGCGCACACTGCGGTTAATCCGCTGCCGCGCTCGTGCGTGTACTGCGCCGCTCGATGGGTAGAAATTCCCGTGCCTCGTGCCCAGTGTAGATCTGCCGCGGCCGTGCGATCTTCTGCTCCGGGTCCTGGATCATCTCCTGCCATTGAGCCAGCCATCCCACCGTGCGCGGTATGGCAAACAACACCGTGAAGATTTCCGGCTGGAAACCCATCGCCTGGTAAATGATGCCGGAGTAGAAATCTACATTGGGATATAGCTTGCGTTTCACGAAGTACTCGTCGTCCAGCGCGATCCGTTCCAATTCCAGCGCGATCTCCAGCTTGGGATTGCGGCCCGTCACCTGAAATACCTGATCGGCCGTCCACTTGATAATGCGCGCTCGCGGATCGTAGTTCTTGTACACCCGGTGACCGAATCCCATCAACTTGCCGTGCCCCCCCTTTACCTGCTGCAGGTAGGCCCATACGCGGTCCTTGCTGCCGATCTCGTCCAGCATGTTGAGCACTTCTTCATTGGCGCCGCCGTGCAGCGGGCCCGAAAGCGCCGCCGCGGCGGCCGCTACGGAAACGAACGGATCCGCCAGCGAACTGCCGACGGCCCGCATCACGTTCGCGCTGCAGTTCTGCTCATGGTCGGCATGCAGAATGAACAGAATGTCCAGCGCGCGCGCCAGCGTGGGATTGGCCTGGTATTTGGGTTCGACCATCTTCCAAAGCATGTTCAGGAAGTTGGCCGTGTAGCTCAGTTCGTTGTCGGGATAAACGTACGGATATCCCAGGCTGTGCCGGTATGTGTAAGCGGCGATGGTCGGCACCTTTCCGACCAGCCGGGCGATCTCCAGCCGCCGCACCGCCGGGTCGCGCACGTTGCGGGCTTCCGGATATACCGTGGATAGCGCCGCCACCGTGCTGATGAACATGCCCATGGGATGCGCGTTGTAACGGAAGCCCTCCAGGAATTTCTTGGTGGTCTCATGAATCATCGTGTGATGTGTGACCGTGTTCACCCACTCATTCAGCTCCGCCGCGGTCGGCAGTTCGCCGTTCAGCAGCAGATACGCTACTTCAAGAAAACTGCACTTCTCTGCCAGATGTTCGATGCTGTACCCGCGGTACCGCAGAATTCCCTGGTCGCCGTCAATGAACGTGACGGCGCTTTGGCACGAAGCCGTGTTCATGAACGCGGGATCGTAGCCCATTAGCCCGAAATCGCCGGGGGTGGCGTGAATCTTGCGCAAATCCATCGTGCGGATCGCCCCCTGCTGGATCGGAATCTCGTAACGGAGATCGGTCCGATTATCGATGATGGTCAGAGTATCCGGCATGGCTCGTCTGTCTCCCGTCTGAAGCCGCGCGCCCGTCGGCGGGCTCCCGCGGCCATAACCATATTAAGTCCCTTACATCCGAAATTCCAAGCGGCGCGCCTTGACTACGCCTCCGCGCCGCGCTAAAACAAAATCAGATATAGGTATCTGAAAGGGGGCCGGCATGACTCTGTTCCGGATTTTCCTCGGGGCAGTTATTCTGGCGCTTCTGCTGGCGCGTTCCGTCTCCGGTGCCGCGCTGCTGCCGGGAGGCATCTCATGAGAACTCAGGAGCAGGCCTTTCGCGCCTATTACTCGGCCATGACCGATTCCGAGCTCCTGGAGATTGCCGCCCACGAGAGCTCCTTTATCCCGATCGCGCAGCGCGTCCTCGAGCATGAGTTGGCGAAACGTCACCTGACGCCGGCGCCGCCGGCTTCCTCGCCTCGGCGCTCTCTGTTTCGCGCTTGGAAAGAACACACGGCCAAATGGACCGGCCGCCTGCACCATCGCGCGGCATCCCCATAACCGCTGCTCCCCGGCTGGCGTACCTTTCGCAGGAGGCCTTATGAGCAGCGACTTCCGATGCATCGATCTGCGAGTTGTTTCCCATCGTTTCGAAAATTGGAATCAGTTCATTCACAAGACGCCGGAGTACTCCATCGGCCTCGAGGTGATGAACGACACCCCCGGCCACGTCGGCCACCACGTGCATTTCGATCATCATGCGGGTGTGGTCCGCGAAGTCACCATGAGCGCGGCCATGCAGGTATACGTGGCCATTCGGCAGGGCCGGCTCATGCAGAAGTGGCTGCAATATCGCTGCCCGGTCCCCGTCTACGTCTGGAACGCCGATCAGGACGTGTGTCTCGCCGCGTTTCTCCTCGATTACCACGAAATTCTCGAACGTCTGCATGTCGATCCGCTGCTGCGGTGGATCGTTCAGTTCAACAACAAGATCGATATTTGCGGCGGCCTCTATCCGGTCGATCTCGAAGAACTCGTGCGCAACCATTTCACCTGGGTCTTCGAGCCCTATCAGCGCCAGCGGCAGCAGGGCAAATCGCAAGGCGATGCCGCCCTGGTGAAGCAAACTATTCGCGAAGTTTTCCAGCGGCTCGAGGCGCTGTTGCTGGGACGGGCCGGAACCGCTCCGATCACCACCAAACCCGAAATCCTGTACACCTCCCCGCACGGATTCATCATCGCGGATGAGAAGGGTGATCCCAACTCCCGCCTGGTGCTGGCCGCGCAAGGCTATAGCAACCTGATCAGCCTCGTATGCACGCGCGCCACCGGCCGGTACACCTATAGCGTGATTCGCGGCTCCCCGTACGACGACGACGTGTTTCAGGTGACCCGTCTCATCGAAGCGTTTCAGGCGGCCGAAGACCAGCCCTCCGCCCGCATCTGGGGCGGCTCCAACATGGCGGCCGGTTCGGACAGCGAACTGGGCAGCAGCCTGCCCTGGACCCGGTTGCGCGATATCGCCGAGCCGATCGTGGAAGCCGCCTGGCGGACCAACCAGCCCGAGGCCGCCCGCCGCGCCGAGTCCCCCCGTGTGCTCCTGATCCGGCGCGCCGCCGAGGGGCGCGACCTCCACCGCGTGCTGGAGGAATGCGGCGCCGAGGTCTGCCGAGCCTCTTCCTGCGCCGAGGGGTTTCAAATCCTCGGCTCCGGCCGCCGGGTTCACTCGATCTTCGTTCTCGCGGCGGCTCGCTCGTCCGACCCCGCTTACGCCGCTTTGCTGGAGGCGGCCCGTCTCGATGCGGTGCCCGCCATCCTCTGTGCATCCCAGACCGACGGAGGCTGGTCCGATCTGCTCGAAACCGGTCCGACCGCCCTATTGAAGCGCCCCTTCCGGCATTCGCACGTCCGCCGCTTGCTGGATGCCCTGCCGCCCGCGCCGGCTCATGACGGCTTCGGCCAGCTGGCCGTGAATGGCCGCTGAATCTTCGAATTCGGTATCATGGAGTCCATGAAGAGACTCGTCCTTGCGTCATTTTCCCTGCTCTTTCTTGCCGCCGCTCAAGCTCAGGATTTGCCGGAAGGCAAGGGAAAAGACACAATGCAGAAGATCTGCGGCGCCTGTCATGACGCCGGTGTGGTCGTCACCATGCACCAATCCAAAGATGATTGGCAAGCCACTGTCGACGACATGAAAGGCCGTGGCGCCGATGGCTCCGACGCCGACTTCAAGACCATCGTCGACTACCTCACCAAGTACCAGGGGCCCGAGGTTAACGTCAATAAAGCCAGCGCCGACGATCTGCAGAAACAACTCGATCTCTCTGCGGATGAAGCGGGCGCCATCGTCAAGGCCCGTCAAGCCAACGGCGATTTCAAAAGTTGGGACGACCTGCAGAAGGTCTCCGGTTTGGACGCCAAGAAACTCGAGCCGCTCAAAGGCCGCATCGTTTATAACTGAGCCGGCGCTCCTCTGACCCAAACTCCGGTTACCAGATTGACCCCGAAGTGGTACGGGATTTCGCGGTAGTCGCCGCAGCCGTACACCACGAAATTGGCGCGCTTGCCCGCTTCCAGGCTCCCGATCTGCGGGCCGCGCCCCAGGCTGTACGCGGCATTCACCGTCGCCGCCGTGAGCGCTTCGGCCGGGGTCATCCGCATTTGCGTGCAGGCCAGCGAAAGAACCATGGGCATCGAGGCGGTGGGTGAAGAGCCTGGATTGAAATCCGTTGCCAGCACCACCGCAAGGCCGCGTTCGATCATCGCCCGCGCATCGGCGTAACCTCGTAATCCCAGCGCGTAAACCGATCCCGGCAGCAGCACCGGCTGCACTCCGCCTGCCGCCATCGCGTCCATCGATTCGGCGTCCGTGTGCTCCAGGTGATCAGCCGTGGCGGTCCGCAGTTCGCCCGCCAGCTTCGCTCCCCCCGACAGCGTGAATTGGTCCGCGTGCATCCGCAGTCCCAGTCCCAGCCCGCGCGCCGCCTGCAGGATGCGCCGCGCCGCCGGCGCCGGAAAGATATGCGGTTCGCAAAAAACGTCGCAGTATTCCGCCAGGCGCTCCGCGGCTACGCGGGGCAGCATACTCCCGATTACCGCGTCCACGTACGGTTCGCGTTCGCATCCTTCCGGAACCTCATGCGCGCCGAGAAACGTGGGCACGATTTCGAGCGGCCCTTCGCTTCCCAGGCGGCGCATGACACGCAGCATCTTGCATTCGGTTTCAACGTCGAGGCCATAGCCCGACTTGGCCTCCACCGTGGTGGTGCCGTGCGCGAGAAACCAGCGCGCGTGCCGCCGGGCGGCTTCCAGCAGGTCGTCTTCGCTCGTCTCGCGTGTCCGCCGGACCGTCGCTCGGATGCCGCCGCCCGCCGCTGCGATCTGCTCATAGGTGGCGCCGGCAATCCGGAGCTCGAACTCATCCGCGCGGTTGCCGGCGAACACCAGGTGCGTGTGCGCATCCACGAAGCCCGGCAGAACCACGCCGCCGCCCGCATCCACGACTTCCGTGCCGGCGGAAATCCGGTCCTTCAACTCCGCGTAACTTCCGGCGGCGGAGATGCGCCCGTCGCGCACCAGCAGCGCTCCGTCCTGGATGATGCCGGGTTCGCCAATTTCGGAGCGCACCCGCGGGCGCGCCGGCCCCCGCAGCGTGACCAATTGCCGGCAGTTGACGACGGCCAGCGAGCCGCTCACCGCGTCACCATGCCGCTTGCAAACTCCAGCAGGCATGCCGCTGCTGCCAGCGTCGTGGCGTCCGCCACGTCCCGCTCCGGGTCCACCTCGACAAGGTCCATCGCTTTGACTTGCGGGCACGCGCCCGCTACCCACACCGCCTCGCGCAGTTCCCAAACCGCAAAACCGCCGGGCCGCGATCCCGGTGTCCCCGGGCTGAACGCGCGGTCCAGCACATCGAGATCCACGTCCACGTAAATTGCCGTGACCCGCCGGCTCAGCTCCGCCAGTTGTTCCGCCATGGCGCGCGCCAGCCCGCAACGGTGAGCCTGCTCCGCTGTCACTACCCGGACGCCGGCTTCGCGCGCGATGGCGGCGTAGTAACCCGAGTTGGCATAGCCCTGAATGCCGATCTGGGCGATATTTTCACCCGGTAATCCATCCTCCAGCAACGCGCGTACCGGATTGCCGTTGGTGAGTCCGGCCTCCAGGTCACGCAGGTCGAAATGCGCGTCCAGCGTAATCAAACCGCATTCTTTGAGCGTCTGATCCAGGCCGTGCAGGCCCGGCCGCGTAATCGAGTTGTCGCCGCCCATCAGCGCCACGGCGTCGGCGCCCTTTCGGGCCTCCGCCGCGCCTTCCCGAATTGCCGCAAAGCTTTCCTTCGGTGTTTGTCCCTCAATCGGCAGGTCACCCAGATCGTCCGCCCGAACCAGCCGGACATCTACTCCGTGCTCCACATCGTACGTGCTGAAACGTTCGAGCGCGCGCCGAATTGCCCCCGGCGCCAGGTCGCACCGCCCTGGAGTAATCGATCCCAGGTGACAAGGCGCTCCCAGCAAAGCCACGCGCCGCCGCGGCCCTTGCAAGCATTCTCCCGCCAGCCAGTGACTGGCGCGCGGCCAGTGCCGGTCGAAGTGCAGCGAGCCGCTCATTCGCCTTCCCGCATCGGAATGCGGATATGGTTCTGCCCGGCCACTTCGATGGCGCGTTCGTACCCGGCGTCCGCATGGCGAATCACGCCCGTGCCCGGATCTGTCGTGAGCACGCGCTCCAGCCTCCGCTCGCATTCGTCGGAGCCTTCCGCCACCACCACCATTCCGGCGTGCTGCGAATACCCGATTCCCACGCCGCCGCCATTGTGAATCGAGACCCACGACGCGCCCGCCGCCGTGTTGAGCAGCGCGTTCAGCAGCGGCCAGTCGGCGATGGCATCGCTGCCGTCGCGCATCCCTTCGGTTTCCCGGTAGGGCGATGCCACCGAACCGGCATCCAGGTGGTCCCGCCCGATCACGATCGGCGCCTGGATCCTGCCCGTTCGCACCAGACGGTTCATCGCTACGCCGAATTTCGCCCGCTCGCCATACCCCAGCCAGCAGATGCGCGCCGGCAGCCCCTGGAACTGAATACGTTCTCGTGCCAGCCGCAGCCATCGCTGCAGGCCTTCGTTCTCCGGGAACAACTCGGCGGCCAGCGCATCGGTTGCGTAGATGTCGCGCGGATCGCCCGACAGCGCCACCCACCGGAACGGTCCGCGGCCTTCGCAGAACTGCGGCCGGATATACTCCGGCACAAAGCCGGGAATCTCGAACGCATCCGCCACTCCGGCCTGCCTGGCCTGCCCGCGGATGTTATTGCCGTAATCAAACGTGACCGCTCCCTGGCGCTTCAAATCGAGCATGGCGCGCACATGCACCGCCATCGATCCCATGGCGCGCCGCACATATTCGTCCGGATTCGATTGGCGCAGCGCCGCCGCCTCCGCCGGCCGCAGCCCGCCCGGCACATACCCGTTCAATGGATCGTGCGCGCTGGTCTGATCGGTGAGCACATCGGGCACGATCGAGCGCCGCGCCATCTCCGGCAGCACCTCGGCGCAATTGCCGACCAGCCCCACCGAGAGCGCCGCGCCGCGTCCGCGCGCCTCGTCCAGCAGCGACAGCGCTTCATCCAGCGATCGCGCCATGCGATCGCAGTACCCCGTTGCCAGCCGTTTTTCGATCCGCGCCGGGTCGACTTCAATGCCCAGAAAGCACGCGCCCTGCATGGTCGCCGCCAGCGGCTGTGCGCCCCCCATGCCCCCCAATCCGCCCGACACGATCAATTTCTTCTGGAGAGACCCGCCGAAGTGCCGCCGCCCCGCCGCCCCGAATGTCTCGTACGTTCCCTGTACAATCCCCTGGCTGCCGATGTAGATCCACGACCCCGCCGTCATTTGTCCATACATAATGAGCCCGAGCCGCTCCAGATCCCGGAACTCTGCGTAATTCGACCAATGTCCGACCAGGTTTGAGTTTGCCAGCAATACCCGCGGCGCCTGCTCATGCGTGCGAAACACGCCCACCGGCTTGCCCGATTGCACGAGCAGAGTTTCGTCGTTCCCCAGCGAGCGCAGCGTGCGCACGATGGCGTGGTATGCGGGCCAATTACGCGCCGCCTTCCCGGCGCCGCCGTAGACCACCAGATCATCCGGCCGTTCGGCGACTTCCGGATCCAGGTTATTCATGAGCATCCGGAGCGCGGCCTCCTGATGCCAGCCGCGGCAGGAGAGTTCCGTCCCGCGCGGCGCCCGGATCTGTGTGGCAGTGCTCATATCCCAAACGTAACGGGGAAAAAAGTCCAAAGTCAAAGGTCAAGCCGTCGCCGGCGAGGCGTACCGAATCACTTTTGACTTTTACCTTTGACTTTTGAGTTTTGACTTTCCCACAATGGGGCATGGCGATCAGCCGACGCGCCTTCCTCGCCACCGCGGCGGCCCCGCTCCTCGCCCAGCCCAAAGTCCGTACCGGCCCTCTCATCTGCCTCTATTCGCGCCTGCTCCCCGATATCGAGTACTTCGATATGGCGCCGGTCTTGAGCGGCATGGGCTTCGATGGCTGCGACCTTTCCGTTCAGCAGGGCGGCACCGTCGAGCCATCCCAGATTTCCGTCGACCTGGTCCGCGCCGTCGAGGTCTTTCAAGGCCGCGGCGTGGAGGTGCCGCTCATTACGACCACCTTCGTCAGCGCCAACGATCCCTGGGCCCGCAACGTCATCTACATCACCGGCGGCACCGGCGTCCCCTTTTTCCGGCCGGGCTTCTGGAGATTCCCCGGCGCGCGCCTGGCCGAGATGAAACGCCAGATTGTCGAACTCGCCGCCATCGGCCGCTTTTACAAAATGGGCATGGGCGTGCCAAATACCGCCGGCGAACCGGTCATTGCCGACCTCGATCCGAACTGGGTCGGCTGGGATTTCGATCCGTCCCAGGCCACGCCCGACCTGCCCCTTGAAAAAGCGATGCCGCGCGTCAAGATGTTCATCCTGCGCGACGCGCGCCGCCAAACCGGTCAATTAACGCCCTGCCCGCTCGGCGAAGGCATCGTGGATTGGACAAAATTTTTCGACACGATCGCGCACGCGAAATTCTCCGGCCCCCTGACCCTGCAATCGGATTATCCGGCGCCAGACCGCCTCGCTGCCATCAAAAAGGACCTGGACTTCGCGCGCCAGCGCCTCAACCACGCCTATCAGCAAGTAATCAACGGCTCTACTTCACCCCGGACATCAAGCGAACCGTCGGCCTCGTCACCAGCGCCAGCACCACCGCCGCCGCCACGCTGACCGTTGCCACCACGCCGAACAATTCCGTCAGCGGCATCGATTCATATAGCGAGGCCGCCTTGCCGGCCGTCCAATCGCCGATGCTCACGGAAAGGAACCACACCCCCATCATGAACCCGGCCACGCGCTGCGGCGCCAGCTTCGTCATCGCGCTCAATCCCACCGGGCTCAGGCACAACTCCCCGAGCGTCTGCAGGAAATAGGTGCCGGTCAGCCACCACGGAGAAACGAGCTTGCCTGCCAGGGAAAAGGCGGCCGCCGGTACCAGGATCGCGAACGCCAGTCCGCCCAGCAGCAGGCCCCACGAGAATTTCGCCGGTACCGACGGCTCCCGATGCCGCAGCGCAATCCACAGCCACGCGAACACCGGCGCCAGCGCGATTACGAACACCGGCTGCACGAATTGAAACCAGCTCGCCGGAAATTCCCAGCCGAACACGTGGCGGTCGGTATTGCGCTCGGCAAACAGGTTCAATGACGAGCCGGCCTGCTCGTACGCCGCCCAGAAAATCGCCGACGCGGCGAAGATCACGAGCGTGGCCACCGCGCGCTTCCGTTCGATCGCCGACCAGCCGCGTCCGAAGATCAGCCACGCGAAAACCGCGGCCGAGATCGCCAGCAGCACCCATCCCAGTGCGTCCGAGATCAGTTCCGCCGTCAGGTTGATCATGCCCGCCCGGCCGAGCGCCGCGATCAGCGCCAGCGCTGCGGCCGATCCCAATCCTGCCAGCAAGCCGTTCCGCTTTTGCGCCGGCGTGGCGCGTGCCCCCGGCTCCCGCCCCGCCGTGCCCAGGTATTTCCCGCTCAGCGCGTATTGAATCAACCCCGCCAGCATTCCGACCCCCGCCGCGCCGAATCCCAGCCGCCAGCTGATCCGTTCGCCGATATAACCGCAGATCAGCGGCGAAATCAACGCGCCCACGTTGATTCCCATATAAAAAATCGAGAACCCGGAATCGCGCCGCGCATCGCCGGCGCCGTAGAGCTGCCCGACGATCGTGCTGACATTGGGTTTGAGCAGCCCGGTTCCGAGCATCAACAGCGCCAGTCCCACATAAAACATCGGCAGCCCGGGCGCCACCAGGCAAAATTCCCCGGCCGAGATCAGAATCGCGCCGTACAGTACCGCCCGCTGTTGCCCGATGATGCGATCGGCGAGCCAGCCGCCCGGCAGGTTCATCAGGTAGACCAGCGCCGTGTAAAAGCCGTAGACGGCGCCCCCTTTGGGAACCGAAAAGCCCAGCCCGCCCGCACTCACCGGCGCCACCATATAAAGGATGAGGATCGCCCGCATCCCGTAGTAGCTGAACCGCTCCCACATTTCCGTGAAGAACAGCGTCGCCAGGCCGCGGGGATGGCCGAAGAACCCGGTGTCGTAGCCCCGATTGGCCTCGGTCCGCGTCGCCATGCACCGCCAGTGTAGCACCGCCGTTCTGATAGCATGACCAAATGGACTGGAAAGCGCACGGCATCCGTATTGTCCGCGCCGGGGAACTGGACTCGAACACTCCTCAGACGCCCGGCATGACAAGGGCGGCCGCCATCACGCACGCCACCGCCGGCGCCAGCAAGCTTTGGGCGGGAACCGTGGTGGTGCAGCCCGACGCCAAAACCGGCGCCCACCATCACGGCGAACTCGAGACCGTGCTCTACATCGTGAAAGGCCGCGCGCGCTTTCGCTGGGGCGAGAAGCTGGAGTTTGTGGATGAAGCGGGCCCGGGCGACTTCATCTATGTCCCGCCCTACGTCCCTCACCAGGAAATCAACGCCCGGCCCGACCAGCCGGTCGAAGCGGTCGTGGTGCGCAGCGGCCAGGATCCAATCGTAGTCAATCTGGATATTGCCAGTCCGGAACCAACTTCAGATCCGCCCGACCCATTTCATCCCCACCGATCCACTTAAGCTTCGGCACGGAATTGCCGATCAGAAGGTTGATGTCCGGTCTTCCTGCTAGAACTAGTCTATTGCTCGTGGCTTGGCCGCTTCTCGTACAATCCCAGGCCACAACCGCCACCACCATCACCGCGACGCCAGGCTCGCTGACCTTCCAATATCAAATGGGGGCCAATGCCAAGATCCCGGCCTCACAGGCCATCACCCTCAAGTGCAACGTGACCGGCTTCATCCCGACGCTGTCTGTAACAGGAACTCTGGGAGCGGCTTGGCTGGCTACTTCGATTCCCGCCGGCGACCCGGTCCCGTTGCCGGGCAGCCTGACGGTCACCGTGACTCCAACCGGGCTGTCGCCGGGCATCTATACCGCCACACTCACGTTGTCGGGGATCGATGCCACCGGCACCGCCGTCACGAAGGCCGTCGCCGTAACCCTGGCGGTGATCGCGCCCGCATCAAGATTGGATTTCAGCCCGCCCGCCGGACTATCGTTCAAGTTCAACGCAGGTGATTCTCCGACACCCGGCAAGTCGTTCTATATGTATAGCGAGGGTGCGCCCATGGCAGTCACGGTCTCAGCCGGCAGCGCCCCATGGCTGAAGCTGAACCCGACCGGTTCGGTCCAGGTTGGAGGGCTGATGGAGCGGATGCAGGTGGATATTGACCCGGTCCAATTCGCCAAGCTGGTGCCGGGCAATTACACCGCAACCATCACGGTTTCGGCGCCCACCTCGACGACCAAATCCTATGCGTACCCGGTAACGCTGGAAGTCGACGCCAAGGCCCCGCTGGTGACGGCGATCTGGCCGGCCGGGTTGGTCATGAGCACCGATACCACCGGAACCACCACGCTCGTAGTCAACGGCGATAACTTCTTCGCCACTTCCAAGGTCGCCGCCACCGGATTCACCGGTTCCAGCCTGATCACCGTGACCGATACCGCCACCGGGGGAACGGCCTCGGAGCAAATCCTGATCCCGGTCTATCCGGCCTCCATTACGGGCCTTTACATGACGCTCGGCGGGCCGCTGCCAACAGCGTTTGTGGGGACAGCCTACAATTTCGATTTGCACACATTCGTCACCGGAGGAGCGCGGAATGGCAGCGGACAAACGTCCTATTCCTGGTCCAGCGACAACTTGCCTCCCGGCGTGTCTCTCAACACGGGCGGCTTGTTCAGCGGGACGCCGACCACGCCCGGCGTTTACTCCATGGTGCTGACGGTCGCCGATAACGTCGGCGGTGCCTCTGCCTACATGCCGATCTGCCTGACCGTGTACCCGGCCGTGCCGCCGCTGGCGATTGTCATCGATCATGTCCTGTCGGCCGGGTATGTGGGAACCGCCTACCACGACACGATCAGCGCGACGGGCGGAACGGCCTATACGTGGACGCGCGATCTGACCACGAACTTTACGATCACCGGTGGCGGCGCTGCCGGGGCTACCGGAGCAATCGACAATACGACTCCAACGGCCGGACAGACCGGCGCCATCACGACCCGGCTGTTGAGTTCC
>Ga0209060_10002500_pt1 | contig 17001 bp, 17 predicted proteins | sample Coa_R1_8_FD_187155 | JGI IMG/M metagenome (GOLD analysis project Ga0209060, IMG submission 187155) | Surface soil microbial communities from Centralia Pennsylvania, which are recovering from an underground coalmine fire - Coalmine... | ecosystem: Environmental > Terrestrial > Soil >...
ACTCAAAGAAGCGCATCGCGCCAACCTGCGGATCCTCGAGCGCCTGCTGCGGCGTATAGACCGGGCCGGCCGGCAATCCCGCGGCTTCGAGCGCGGCCAGCGCCTCGGCGGTGCTGCGCTCGGCGCACCATTGGCCCATGCGCTCGAGAATCTCCTCGCTGTGATCGCCGCGCGATTGATCGCTCTGAAAGCGCGGATCGCCCGTCCAGTGCTGCTCATCGCCCATGAGCCGCGCCCAGCGTCTGAACAGGCCGTTGCCGACGACGTGCGTGAGCAGATGCCCATCTCGGGTCGCGAACACGGAGGAGGGCGCGGAGGTCTGTACACGATTGCCGGTTCCCACGCGGTCGATGCGAATCGCGCCCTGCTCGGCGAGGTGCGAGCCGAAAACCGCGAGCGCCGCGCCGAGGAGCGTTGCCTTCACTTCCTGGCCCTCGCCCGTTCGCTCGCGGTGCAGGAGCGCCGCCAGGGTCCCGAATGCCGACAGCACAGCGGTCGCGTAATCGACATAGGGTGCGGCCGCTTTGGCAGGTGCGCCGGGCACGCCCGAGATGTACATCGCGCCGGACATCGCCTGACCGATGCCGTCGAAGCCGCCGCGCGCGGCATACGGGCCGACATCGCCGAATGCAGACTGAGTCACGAGGATGATGTCGCGCTTGAGTGCCTGCAACGACCTGTAGTCGAGACCAAAGTCCTCGAGCTGACGCGGCGGCAGGTTCGCGACGACGACGTCGGCCGTCGGAATGAGCCGCGCGAGTATCTCGCGCGCCCTGGGCTTCCCCGGATCGAGCGTCAAGGATTTCTTGTTGCAGGCGGTCTGAAAGAAGACCGCCCCCTCGCCTTGCGAGGTGATCGGCGCTATGAAGCGGTCCTCGCCGCCTTCACGCCGCTCGATGCGTATCACCTCGGCGCCGAGGTAGCCGAGCAGGGTGGCGCAATAAGGTCCGGCGACGTATCGTCCGAAGTCGAGCACGCGTATTCCCGCGAGTATTCCCGCGGCGCTCGCGCCGGTGCTCCGTGAAGAGTGGGGGCGCGCTGCGGGGTCATCCAAAGGCTGGCTCATGAGGTCGATGTTACACCGAGGTAGGCCGTGAATTTCACGCTGACGGACGAGCAGCGCCAGCTGCAAAGCGCGGCGCGCGCGTATGCGCGCCAGCGGTTGCCGGAGATCGCCGAACACATCGAGGCTACCGGCGAGCCACCGACCCGTGAGCTCATCGCGGAGTACGCCGCGCAGGGCTTCCTCGGCATCAACATCCCGGAATCGCTGGGCGGTCTCGGGCAGGGCAACCTCGAGGCGCTGATCGTGCTCGAAGAGTTCGGCAAGATCTCCTCGGCGGTCGGGTTCCCGGTGTTTGAATCGTGCGTGGGACCCGTGCGGGCCATCGAGATGTTCGCGCCGGAGGAGCTCAAGCAGCGCGTGGTGCCGCGCGTGTGTCGTGGCGAGACGATCGTCGCGGTCGCGATGTCCGAGCCCGCTGCAGGGTCCGCGTTGACCGACCTCAAGACCCGTGCCGAGCCGCGTGGCGAGGAGCTGGTGCTCAACGGCACCAAGCGCTGGTGCTCGGGCGGCGGGCATTCCGATGGCTACGTCGTATACTGCCGCCTGTCCGATGCGCCAGGGGCGAGGGGCATCGGAGCCGTGTACGTCGAGAAGGGGACGCCCGGGCTCACGTTCGGCAAGAACGAGAGCCTGATGGGCTTTCGCGGCGTGCCCTCATCGGACCTGTACTTCGACAACTGCGCCGTGCCGCGCGCCAACCTCGTCGTCCCGGCGGGCGGCTTCAAGCGACTCATGGAGGCGTTCGATCTCGAGCGCTGCGGCAATGCCACCATGGCGCTCGCGCAGGCGAGCGGCGCGCTCGAGGACGTGCTCGAGTACGTGCAGGAGCGCCGCCAGTTCGGCAAGCCGATCGTCGAGTTTCAGGCCGTGCAACTGCGGCTCGCCGAGATGCGGATGCGCATCGATGCGGCGCGCCTGCTCATCTGGCGCGCTGCGGGCAATGCGCAGGCCGGTGCTCCGAGCATCCTCGAGTCCTCGATGGCGAAGTGCTATGCGAACGAGATTGCGCGCGAGGTGACCGGCCACGCCGTGCAGCTCATGGGCGGCTACGGGTATTCACGCCAGTATCCGATGGAGCGCAGGCTGCGCGATGCGTGGGGCTGGGGCATCGCCGGCGGGGCGATCGACATCCAGAAGGTCAACATCGCCGCGGCCATGGTGGGTCGTCGATTTGCGCAGCGTGACGGGCAGTGAGTGGCACGAGCGTGCCGCTAAGGTGTGAAGGGGGCGGGATCCTGCGCCGCAGAGACCGCGATCTCGACGTCCTCGCCGTGCAGGCTGACCGCGTGCACCCCAAGCGCGCGGGTGGCGGGTGCGCCGAGCGCGCGTCCGTCACGCACGTCGAAGGCGGCGCCGTGCAGAGGGCAGATGAGGCGGGTCCCGCGCAGCCGCCCTTCGTTGAGTCGCGCGTAGGCGTGGGTGCAGACGTTGTCGAGAGCGTAAATGCCCATCTTGGTGCGGCACACGACGATCTCGCGATCGCCGCCGGCCCGGCAGACGCGCATGCCTCCTTCGGGAATCTGCGCAAGGGAAAGCTTGATGATCTCGGTCATGAGAGGTTCCGCTGGAGCCTCATCGATCCTAGCATGCGGATCTTTGGCGTTCACACGACGGCGCGAGTGAGAGGAGAGGAGCGATGGCGAAGATCACCTTCATCGCACGCATGACGTGCAGACCCGAACGGGAGCGCGAGTTCATCGGGCATTGCCGCGAGCTCGAGCGCTATGTGCGCGAGCATGAGCCCGATGTGTTGCTGTACGAGTTCTTCAAGCTGCGCGAGGCCCATCGCTACGCGATACTCGAGAGCTTTCCGGACGAGGTCTGCGAGCATCGGCACATGAGCTCGGCGATGCTGGCGCAGATCGCACCGAAGCTCTCGTCCTGCCTCGTCGGCACGTGGGAGCGCGAGTACTTCGATCCTCTTGATTGAGGGACACTTTGCCGGTCAAGTCGAGGAGATCAATTCGATGTCAACGACCTTCATAGCCACGCTGGTGGTAAGGCAAGGCAAGGAAGCCGAGTTCGAGCGGCTGCAGAAGGAGCTCTCCGAGCTCAGTCATCGCGAGGAGCCCGATCTTGCGGTGTACGACGTGATCAAGCATCGCGAGAAGCCGCGCACCTACGTGGTGTACGGACGATGGAAGAGTGAAGCGGCCTTTCAGGCGCACATGTCGAGCCCATCCCATGAGCGACTCGTGCCCCCCATCCTCGCCTGCCTCGAGGGAGCGATGGACCTGCAGATGTTCGACTGGAAGAGCTGAGCCGCGCTCAGCGGTCCTCACCCATGAGCTCGCGCAGCTTCTCCTCGAGATAGCGCAGCACCCGCTTGTCTCGCTCGGTTTCCTTGTGGGTGAGAAAGCTGATGGCCATGCCTTCCATCACGTAGCGGCTCAGGTCGAATCCGAGCAGGAATTTCTCCCCCTTGCGCTTCCACTCCGGAAAGAGCTCGACACCCGTCTCGTACCACTCGCGCTCGAACGCCTCCTGCGCGGGGAAAAGGATGGCGGCGAGATCCTTGTCGGTGCGCGCGGCCACAGCGATCTCGAAGAACGCGACGAACCAGGGATGTTTGACGTGGGCCCAGTAGCTCTCGACCCCGAGGCGTACGTGATCGCCGTCGGCCGGGTCCTTCGCCATCGCCTTGCGGAAGGCGCGCAGGCGTTTCGCATGCAGGTAATCGACCGCCGCCTTGACGATGTCCATCTTGGAGGGAAAGTGATGCAGCATGGCGCCGCGCGACAATCCGGCCTTCTCGGCGATGACGGCCGTGGTGGTGCGCGCGTAGCCGAGCTCCACCAGGCACTTGATCGCCGCCTCGACGATCTGTGTGCGGGTGGAGGCGCTTTTCTGGGCCTGCCAGCCCACCGGCGCGCCGCTTGCCCCCTCCGTGCCCTGTGCATTTGCTGCCATGCGGACAACGTCCCTTGTTCGTGATCGGGTGACTAAAAACCCTTTATAAGCCAAACTGGTAACGCCTGCTTGAAAAAGTCCAATCTGATTGAAACCGTCTGGACTGACTGAGAGTCGGTCCCTGGAGAGGGAGAAGCGCATGGCAAGATTGCAAGGAAGAGTGGCCCTGGTCACGGGCGCCGCCTCGGGCCTCGGGAAGGCGGACGCCGACGCGCTGGTGCGCGAGGGGGCCCGCGTTGCCATCACGGACATCAACGAGTCAGCGGGCCGCGAGCTCGAGTCCACGCTCAATCGGCACTCCCCGGGAAGCGCCTTCTTTCTCCCCCAGGATGTGTCGAGCGAGAGCCGCTGGCAGGAGGTGTTCGCTGAGGTACGCGCCCGCTTCGGCGCCTTGCATGTTCTGGTCAACAATGCCGGCATGGTCGTGATCGGCACGCCCGAGTCCGCGACGCTCGATGCGTTTCATGCGCACCTGCGGGTGATGACCGACAGCGTGTTTCTCGGCTGCAAGTACGGCATCCCCCTGATCAGGGAATCAGGGGGCGGCTCGATCATCAACATGTGCTCGACCGCCACCCACCTCGGGTACCCGGTGTTCTACGCCTACAGCGCCGCCAAGGGGGCCGTGCGCTCGATGACGAAGGCGATCGCCGTGCATTGCCAGATGAACCATTACAACATTCGCTGCAATTCGATCCACGCGGGCGCCATCGAGACGCCGATGGTGGTCAAGGCCACAGCCGAGCTCGGCATGGCAATGTCGATGTACGAGCAGAGCCCGGTGGGGCTGGGCCGTCCCGAGGACGTCGCGAACCTGGTCGTGTATCTCGCCTCGGACGAGTCGCGATTCGTGAATGCGGCAGAGCTCTTGATCGACAATGGTCTGACCGCGCAGTAGCCGGGCGGCCCCTCGGCCGCCCTCGAGGGCGTTGCGGTCGCCGCAGGGGCTCGCACCGTTCAATAAAAAAACAGTCGATCCTGTTTGTTTTTCCTGCCGAGCGCTATAATTCGTCGAAAAGGAGACCATCATGGACCTCGGACTTCGCGGGAAGAAAGCCATCGTCACCGGGGCGACCAAGGGCATCGGCCGAGGGGTCGTCGAGACGCTACTCGCCGAAGGCGCGAGTGTCGCCTTCTGCGCCCGCAACGCCGAGGAGGTGACCGAGGCAGCCACCGCCCTGCAGCGTCCCGACGCAACGGTCGTCGGCGAAGCCGTGAACGTGCGGGACGGCGAGGCGTACAAGGCCTGGCTCCATCGTGCGGTCGAGGCGCTCGGCGGGTGTGATGTCTTCATCCCGAGCGTGAGCGGCGGGGGCGGCATGGACAGCGAAAAGAACTGGGTGCGCAATTTCGAGATCGATATGCTGCACACGGTGCGCGGCTGCGAGACGCTCATGCCCGCGCTGGAGAAATCGGGCGCGGGCTCGATCGTCATCATCGGCTCGACCAACGCCGTAGAGACGTTCGCGGCCCCCATGGCCTACAACGCCATCAAGGCTGGCTTGATCACCTATGGCAAGCAGCTCTCGCAGTTTGTCGGCAAGAAGAACGTCCGGGTCAACACGGTCTCGCCCGGGCCCATCTATTTCGAGGGCGGCGCCTGGGAGATGATCAAGGGCACACAGGCCAAGTTCTATGATTGGGCCTTGAAGCAGATCCCGTGCGGGCGCATGGGAACGGTCGAGGAAATCGCGCGCGTCATCGTCTTCGTCGCAAGTCCGGCCGCGAGTCTGATCACCGGTGCGAACGTCATCGCGGACAATGGCTTTACCAAGCGAGTGCAGCTCTAAGATGCAGGGTCCGGTGCATGGGTATCTGGTGTGCGGCGGCCGCTGGCACGACATGGACTATGCACGCCTCGAGCTGTTGAAACTTCTCGGCGAGGATCCCTGCATCCGCATGCAGGTGGCGGGCGATTACCGCGACGGGGAGGCGATCGAGTCGGCCGACTTCCTGATGACCTATACCTGCGACCTCATTCCGGAGGAGGCGCAGCAGGACTCGCTCGAGCGGTTTCTCTCCGCGGGCGGTCGCTGGATCGCGCTGCACGGCACGAATTCCATTCTGAAGTACCTCAAGGGCCGCGGATGGGAGGCGCCGCGCACCGCACCCCGTTTCATGGCCATGCTCGGCAGTCAGTTCATCGCTCATCCACCCATTGAGCCCTACCGGGTGCACATCAGCGATCCGGCGCATCCACTGGTGGCTGGACTGCACTCCTTCGAGGTGGACGATGAGCTCTACCTGTCGGAGTACCACGGCGAGAGCCACGCGCTGCTGCATACTCATTATCGCGGCGCAGCTCCGGGATTCGTCGCGCGCTTCTGGCCCGGCGGCGCGGGCGAAGAGGGCGCGGTCGATGCACCTGCAACGGATCGACAGCTCGTACTCTATCTGCATGCGCACGGGGGCGGCGAGGTGCTCTACTGCACGCTCGGCCACTGTCGGGGCAGGTACGACATGCGACCGCTGATCGCGGAGTATCCCAGCATCGAGCGCGGCAGCTGGAAGTTGCCCGTGTACCATGAACTGCTGCGCCGGGCGATCCGCTGGGCGGTGATGCCGGTGCACGCGAGGCGCACATGAGCAAGCGTTCGAGCCGTCCCGAGGATCACCCGCCTCCAGCGCCCGCACCCCACGAAGAGCTGCTGAGCCGCTCGCGCGCGCCCGCCTTCACGCCGGTGCCGCGAGTGAAGCCGGGTGGCGATGGGCGCACGGCGCCCCATCCAGGCACGCCGATCGAGAAGGCACCGGATCCCGATCTTGGGCACGACCCGATCGACCCGGGACGATACACCTCGCATGAGTTCATGCGGCTCGAGTGGGAGCGTCTGTGGACGAAGGTGTGGCTGATCGCGGGGCGCTCGCTCGACCTTGCAAAGGCGGGCGACTACCTCGTCACGGAGATCGGTCCGGAGTCGATCCTCATCGTGCGTCAGGCGGATGGGGGCGTGCGCGCCTTCTACAACGTCTGCCAGCACCGCGGCAATCGCCTGCGGCCCTGCGGGCGCGGGTCGGCCGGGGCATCGCAATCGTTCAAGTGTCTCTACCATCATTGGGAGTACAACCTCGACGGCAGCTACCGGCGCATTCCCGATCTCGACACGTTCCCGCAAGGCGCCCCGCCGTACGGTCTCATGGAAATGCCGTGCGAGGAGTGGGGCAGCTTCGTCTGGTTCACGATGGATCCAAAGGCGCCGCCGCTCGCCGAATTCCTGCAGCCCATCCCGCAGCACCTCGATCCGTATCATTTCGAGCGCATGGTGCAGACCCGCGACATCACGGTCGAGTGGGACTGCAACTGGAAAACCTCGGTCGACGCCTTCAACGAGAGCTATCACGTGCAGGGCATTCACCCACAACTTCTCTGGCATCTGCATGACCTCGATATCCAGATCGATTGCTACGAGCGCCACTCGCGCTATCTCATTCCCTTCGGAACGCTCTCGCCGCGCGTGCGCAGGCCGCCCGCGATTCCCGAGTCCATCAAGCTCATCATGAAGCAGGCCGGCATGGACCCGGCGGATTACGATGAGCCGATCGCGAACATCCGTCGAGACGTGCAGCGTCACAAGCGCGCCACGGGACCCGGGCAGGGGCGTGATTACTCGGAGCTCAACGACGATCAGCTGACCGACGATTATCACTACCTCATCTTTCCGAATCTCTCGCTCAACGTGCATGCCGATGATTTCTGGGTCTTCCGCCAGCGTCCCCACGCGACTGATCCCAACAAGATGTACTACGACATCTGGACCTACGAGCTGGTGCCTGCGGGGCGCGAGTGGCCGGAGCGCGCCAAGCATCAGACCTGGAAGCACGGCGACCGCTCGATCGGGCTGGTGCTCGATCAGGACGCGGCGAATCTGCCGAACGTACAGGTGGGTATGCACTCGCGCGGCTTTCGCGGGCTGTGGCTCGGTCGTCAGGAGCTGCGAATCCGCCATTTTCACAAGGTGATCAATGACTATCTTTTCCCCACCGATTCGCAGCGCCCGGCGGCGGGTCCTCGCGATCGGGACACCAAGAGCTGACTCGCCATGACCGATGCGCCTGCATTGAGCCCCCAGCGCCTGCGGCACGCGTATCGCCAGATGAGGCTGATCCGCGAGTTCGAGGAGCGGCTGCACGTCGAGATCGCGACCGGCGAGATTCCGGGTTTCACGCACCTCTACGCCGGCCAGGAGGCCGTTGCGGTCGGGGTTTGCGAGCAGCTCGGTGACGGCGATTACATCGTGAGCACGCATCGCGGGCACGGTCACTGCATCGCCAAGGGATGCGACGTGCTCGGCATGATGAAGGAGATCTACGGTCGCCGCGATGGGCTTTGCAAGGGCAAGGGCGGCTCGATGCACATTGCCGACACCTCGAAAGGCATGCTGGGGGCGAACGCCATCGTGGGCGGCGGGCCGCCGATCGCGGTGGGCGCGGCGATCGCGTGCAAGATCCGTGGCAATCGCCAGGTGAGCGTGGCCTTCGGCGGCGACGGCAGCGCCAACCAGGGCACGGTGTTCGAAGCGATGAACATGGCCGTGGTGCTGAAGGCACCCGTGATCTTCGTCATGGAGAACAACGGCTACAGCGAGCACACGGGGGCGGCGTACGCGATCGGCTCGTGTGATCTCGCGGGGCGGGCACGCGGTTTCGGGATGCCTGCCGAATGCATCGATGGGGCCGATTTCTTCGCCGTGTACGAGGCCATGGGTCGGGCGGTCGCGCGCGCCCATCGCGGCGAGGGTCCGACCACCCTCGAGGCCGCCATCACCCGCTTCTATGGTCACTTCGAGGGCGACCCGCAGAATTACCGGGCGAAAGACGAGGTAGCGCGACATCGCCGGACGATGGATTGCCTGCAGCGCTTTCGCGCGCGAGTCGAGGCCGATGGCTCGGTGGCCATCGCCGACCTTGACGCAATCGATGCCGAGGCGACCGACCTCATCGATCGTGCGGTGCGCGAGGCGCGAGCCGCGCCGGCGCCGGTCGAGGCGGACCTCTATACCGACGTCTACATTCAGTACTGAGAACCTCATGTCGCAACTCTCGATGCGCGATGCGCTCAACCAGGCGCTGCACCAGGAAATGGCCCGCGATGAGCGCGTCATCGTCCTCGGCGAGGACGTATCCGGCGGCGCGGGAGGCAGCTCCGGCGAGCGCGAGGCGTCCGGTGGCATTTTCGGTGTCACCAAGGGATTGCTGCCGCGCTTCGGTGATCAGCGCGTGATCGATACGCCGATCTCCGAATCCGCCATCATCGGCGCGGCCGCGGGTGCGGCCCTCGCCGGCTTGCGCCCCGTGGCCGAGCTCATGTTCGCCGACTTCGTCGGCGTGTGCCTGGACCAGATCTACAATCAGATCGCCAAATTTCGCTACATGTTCGGCGGACGCAGCACCTGCCCGGTGGTCATTCGCATGGCGATGGGCGCAGGCATGAACATGGGCCCGCAACACTCTCAGTCGATCTACGCGATGCTCACCGCGGTGCCCGGGTTGAAGGTGGTGGTGCCCTCCAATGCGCGCGATGCGAAGGGTTTGCTGATCGAGGCGATCCGGGATGATGATCCGGTCGTGTTCTTCGAGCACAAGGCGCTCTATCCCCGCAAAGGCGAGGTTCCGGAAGAGCCTTACACCGTCCCCTTTGGAGAGGCAGGCCTGCTGCGCGAGGGCGAGCACGTCACGGTGGTGGCGCTGGCGCGTATGGTGCCTTTCGCCGAGAAGGCGATCGATGCGCTCGTCAAGGAGGGGATCACCTGCGATCTGATTGACCCGCGCACCACCTCGCCGCTCGACATCGACACCATCCTCGAAAGTGTCGAGGGGACCGGACGTCTCGTCATCGTCGATGAGTCGCCCCCTCGTTGCAGCTTCGCGGCCGACGTCGCCTCGATGGTGGCGGAGAAGGCCTTCGGCGCGCTGAAGCGTCCGATCATCCAGGTCACGCCGCCTCACACCCCAGTCCCCTTTGCCCCCGCATTGGAGCGCCTGTATGTTCCGGGTCCGCCGAGAATCGAGGCCGCCATTCGCCAGGCCATGGCGCGAGCGACATGAAGCCGGCCATATGCCCGATCACCATGCCCAAGTGGGGCATCGAGATGACCGAAGGGACGATCGCAGGCTGGCGCGTGCGCGAGGGCGATCGGGTCGAGCGCGGCGCCGAGATCGCCGATGTCGAGACGGAAAAGATCGTCAATGCGGTCGAGGCTCCCGCCTCGGGCGTGATTCGCCGCATCACCGCCGAGGCCGGTGAGTGCCAGCCGGTGGGGTCACTGCTCGGAGTGATTGCCGATGAGCAGGCGAGCGATGCCGACATTCAAGGTTTCATCGACGGCTTCGTGGGTGCGGTCGTGTCCTTCGAGCCTGAGCCAGGCGCGCCGGCGAGCCCCGCGACGGCGGGCGCAGGCGAGGGCGCCGATGCACGCGTCAGTCCGATCGCCCGGCGCCTGGCGGAGCGTCTCGGCATCGACCTCAGCCAGGTGGTCGGCACCGGGCGCAATGGGCGCATCTCCAAGGAAGACGTCGAGACGCACGCCGCGCGTCTCGGCGGGTCAGCTCAGCCGGCTCAGACAGCGCGACCGGCGCGGCCGGTCCGGCCGGGGATACAGCGGCTACGCATGAGCGCCCGCCGCCTGACCATCGCCCGCAGGGTGCTCGCCGCGACGCAATCGATCCCCCACTTTCGCGTGACGATGGAGGTCGACGCAGGCCCGCTGCTGGCTCGCAAGCGCAGCGCGTCCACCGAGCGCATCACCGTGAACGACTATATCGTGCGCGCGAGCGCGCTCGCGCTCATGAAGCATCGCGCGGTGAATGCCCAGCTCGAGGGCGAGGAGATCCTCGAGTTCGAGGATGCCGACATCGCGATCGCGGTCGCGGCGCCCGCTGGACTCATCACGCCCATTCTGCGCGCCGCTCAGCGGAAGTCGCTGGCCGAAATCGCGGCCGAGTCGCGTGAGCTCATCGAGCGCGCGCGTCGCGATGCCCTCCAGCGCGAGGATATCGAGGGCGGCTCATTCACGGTGTCGAACCTCGGCATGTATGGCCTCTCGAGCTTCGATGCCATCATCAATGCGCCGCAGGTGGCCATTCTCGCGGTCGGCGCGCTGGCTCCGCGGCCGCTCGTGCGCGCCGGGGTGTTGACGGTCGGCGAGACGATGATGCTCACGCTGTCGGCGGACCATCGCGTCGTCGATGGTGCTCAGGCTGCGGAGTTCCTGGCGACGCTGCGGGCGCTGCTCGAGGAGCCGCAAGCGCTTTGATGATTCAATGAGCCTGCATCGGCAGGCTGGGGGAGAAGGATGCTGAGCCGTCGATGGCAAGGACCGGGGCTTGTGCGGGCGCTCGCAGGAATTGTGCTTGCAAGCACCGCGCTTGCGGTCGCGGCGGCGCTTGCGGACACGGCGCTTGCGGACACGGCGCTCGCAGGTACGGCGGGCGGGGGTGCCGCTGCACAGGAATCCAAGGTACCGCCGACGGGCGCGCTCAAGAGCGTCGCGGAGCTCGAGACGCGCCCGCACGCGGTCGATCCCGAGACCCTGCCGGGGGCGAAGGTCTTCGCGGAGCACTGTGCGGGCTGTCACCTGGGCGAGGTGCCCAAGGCGCCGGAGAAGACCTTTCTCAAGATGCTCTCGGGGCCGACGATCTACGAGGCGCTGACCCACGGCCTCATGAAACGGCAGGCCCAATCGCTCTCGGACACCGAGCGCGTGCAGGTCGCGGAGTATCTCTCGGGTGGCACGCCGCTCTCCGCGCAGCAATCGCAGACCCCCGCGCCGCGCTGTGTCGGCGCGGCCGCCGTCTTCGATCGCAACGAGGCGCCGCTCCCCGAGGGCTGGGGATACGATAATGCGCGCTTCATCGATGCACGCGCGGCCGGTCTCGCGGCGGGCGATGTCGGCCGGCTGGATCCTGCCTGGGCCTTCGAGTTCCCGGGTGCGATCCGCGCGCGCTCGCAACCGAGCATCGCCTACGGTGCCGTCTACGTCGGCAGCCCCGACGGCACGGTGTATGCGCTCGACCTGAAGAGCGGCTGTGTGCGCTTCACCTTCAAGGCGGGCGGCGAGGTGCGTACCGCGGTCGTGCCCTATGAGACGCAAGGCGCGGACGGCCGGCCGCTGCGGCGGCTGGTGTTTGGCGACGTGATTGCGAGGCTGTACTCGATCGATGCGCTCACGGGACGGCTCATTTTCAGCGCGAAGATGAGCGAGCATCCGGATGCGACCCTCACGGGCGCGCCCGCCGTGAGCGGTGATCGGATCTACGTGCCGGTCTCGGCGCTCGAGGAAGCGGCTGCGGCCGACAAGAATTACGAGTGCTGCACGTTTCGCGGCTCGGTGGTGGCGCTCGATGCACGCACCGGCGCGATCCTCTGGAGGAGCTATGCGATTGCGCATAAGCCCGAGCCGGTGAGGACTCTGGCGAGCGGCAAGCGGATCTTTGCGCCGTCCGGCGCGCCGATCTGGAACAGCCCCGAGATCGATACGAAGCGTGGCCTCTTGTACGTGGGCACGGGTGACAATTATTCCTCCCCCGGCACCGACACCAGCGATTCGGTCGTCGCCTTTCACCTGCGCGATGGATCGCAGGCCTGGCATTTTCAGGCCGATCGGGGCGATGTGTGGAATGTCGGCTGCATGCTCGCGCGCGATCATCCCAACTGTCCTCCGGAGAACGGTCCAGACCGCGATTTCGGCGCCGGCGTCGTGCTCGTGCACCTGGCCTCGGGGCATGACGTGCTCATCGCCGCGCAGAAAAGCGGCGTGCTCTACGGACTCGATCCCGACCACGAGGGAAAGCTCCTGTGGAAGACTCAGGTGGGACGCGGCGGCATCCAGGGCGGCATCGAGTTCGGCGTTGCGGTGGCGGGCGATCAGGTCTACGCGGGGCTCGCCGAGATGAAGGATGAGCACAGCGGGCGCGCCGCCAGCGCCGCCGGCCAGCCGGGCCTGGTCGCGGTGGATGCCGGCACCGGTCGTGTGCTTTGGCGCTCGCCCGCGGAGGATCATTGCGCGGCTCGGCCGGATTGCGACCCCGGCATCACGGCGGCCGTCACGGCCATTCCGGGGGTGGTGATCGCCGGGCAGATGGACGGCACACTCGCGTTCTACGATGCCGCGAAAGGTACCGTCCTCAAGAGCTTCGACACGACCGCCCCCGTCAAGGCGACCGACGGGATGCAGGCCCACGGCGGCTCGTTCGGCGGTCCGGGCGCCGCCGTGCGTGACGGGTACGTGGTGGTCAACTCGGGCTACGGCCTCTACTTTCACATGCCCGGCAACGTCCTGCTCGCGTACCGCGTGCACTGAGAGGAACCCGCCATGAGCGCCACTTCGCAGAACGATCGCCTCGAGCAGCGCATTGCCCGGCTCGAGGCACGCGCCGAGATCCGCGCGCTCATCGCGCGCTACTGCTTCACGATCGATGCGCGCGATGTGGTGGGGATCGGCGAGTGCTTCACGCGCGACGGGCGCTTCCGCTCGCTCGACGGCAAGATGGATGCCGTAGGACGCGACGCCGTGGTCGCGCAATTTCACGGCCGCTTCGCGGTCCTGGGTCCGAGCAATCACTTCACGCACGATCAGCTCGTCGAATTCATCGAGGGCGATCCCTCGCGGGCCCGCGGCTTGGTCAACTCGCATGCCGAGGTCGTTCGCAACGGCGAGCCGCTGCTCGCCGCGCTGCGCTACCACGATGAGTACCGATTGGAGGAGGGTCGCTGGCGCTTCGCTGACCGGGCTCTCGAGTTTTTCTATTACCTGAATCCACGCGAATACGGCGAGGTGCTGCTCTCGCCGCTGCGCAACCGCGCTTACGCGACCCCGCATGCGGCGGACTATCCGGAGAGGCTCGAGTCCTGGCAGGCGTATTACCGGGAGCGGCCGCGCTCATGAGCGCGCCGGGCGCGAGCGCCCACGCGGCGCGCTACTTCGAGGACATGGTCGTGGGCGAGGTGTGCGAATCGGGCACGCACGCGGTGAGCAGCGAGGAACTCGTCGCGTTCGCCTCGCGCTACGATCCGCAGTGGTTTCACGTCGACCCCGAAGCGGCGCGCAGCTCGATCTTCGGCGAGCTCATCGCCTCGGGCATTCATACGATGGCCTTGTGGCGCCTGCTCGATCACGAGATCAGCCGCGATGTGCGCTGGATCTGCGGGGTCGCATGGAACGAGGTGCGCTGGCCGAATCCGGTGCGTGCCGGAGACGTGCTGCGGGCGCGCACGGAGATTCTCGACAAGCGCCTGAGTCGCAGCGAGGCCGGCCGCGGGATCGTCGAGTGCCGCTACACGCTGCTGAATCAGCGCGGCGAGATCGTCTTTACCTGCCAGAGCGTCAACCTGATCGAAACCCGGCCGAGCGAGTCGCGGAGCTCCGACCGCTAGCGCGGCGCCATCCGGATGGCGCCGTCCAGCCGGATGGTCTCGCCGTTCAAGGTCGGGATCTCGACGATCGACTGCACGAGCGCGGCGAATTCCTCCGGCCTGCCGAGGCGCGGCGGGAAGGGCACCTGCTTGCCGAGCGAATCCTGCACCTCAGGAGAGAGGCTCGCGAGCATCGGCGTCATGAAAATACCGGGCGCGATGGCGACACAGCGTATGCCGGATCCCGCCAGCTCGCGCGCGATCGGCAGCGTCATGCCGACGATGCCCGCCTTGGTGGCGGAGTAGGCCACCTGGCCGATCTGCCCCTCGTAGGCGGCGACCGAGGCGGTGTGCACGAGCACGCCGCGCTCGCCCTCGGCATTCGGGGTGTTGTCGCGCATGAGCGCGGCGGCGGCCTTGTCGCACAGGAACGTGCCGATCAGATTCACGCGCACCACCTTCTCGAAGTACTCACCGCTCATCGGCCCGTCCCGGCCGAGGAGCTTGCCGACGCCGACGATGCCGGCGCAGTTGACCAGCAGGTTGAGACCGCCGAGCGCCTCGCGGGCGGCGTTGATGGCCGAGTTCACCTGGGACTCGACGGACACATCGCAGGCAAAGAAAGGCGCACCGAGGCTTGCGCCCACGGCGCGGCCGGTATCGGAAAGATCGAGGAGGGCGGCGCGGCCGCCCTGCGCAATGATGCGCTCGGCGACGGCGCGCCCCAAGCCGGAGGCGCCTCCGGTGACGATGGCGAGCGTGTCCTTGATGTTCATGGGGAGTCCTTGAGGTGAGCCAGTGGATGCGCGCGACCGGCGAAAGCATGGGCGAAGAACGCCTCGACCATGCTCGGGGTGACCTCCTCGAGGCGGCCCGGCCGCCAGTGCGGCGCATTGTCCTTGTCGATGATGAGAGCACGGATGCCTTCGATGAAATCGCCCTGCTCGAAGCATTGCGCGACCATTCCGAGCTCCATGCGAAAGCAGTCGGCGAGACCCAAGGAGCGGCCGCGCTCGAGTTGCTCGAGCGTGACGGCCAGCATGGTCGGCGAGCGGCTGCGGATCAGCTTCACGGTCTGGGCCGCCCAGTCGGCGAACTCGTCGCGACGCTCGGCCTCGAGCGAGGCGACGATCTCGAGCACCGAGCCCCGAGTGAAATGCTCGTCGATGGCGGGGCGCAGGATGCTCAAGGACGGGGCGGGTAACCCCCGGGCGGCGCGCGCATCGATGAAGCGCTTGAGGTCGGCACGCGGCTCCGCGCTCCACTCGAGCCGCTCGAGATCGGCCTCGAGCGCCGCGACCGCGTCCGCGGGCAGATACACATCGGCCAGATGAGAATAGAGCGCGTCCGCACCCTTGATCTGCACGCCGCTCAGCGCGAGGTAGCGGCCTAGGGCGCCCGGCAGGCGCGACAGGAAGTAGCTCGCGCCGACATCGGGAAACAGGCCGATCGCAACCTCCGGCATGGCGATGCGGGTGCGCTCGCCCACCACTCGGAGCTTCGCACCCTGCGCAATGCCCATGCCCCCGCCCATCGTGATGCCATCCATCAGGGCGAGGTAGGGCTTGGGGTAGAAATGCAGCAGGTGATCGAGTGCGTACTCGGCGATGAAGAAGTCGAGCTGCAGCGTGCTGCCTTCCTTGAAGCTCTGATAGAGCGCGCGCAGGTCGCCGCCCGCGCAGAACGCTTTCTCGCCCGCGCCGCGCACCAGCAGCGCGCGCACCGCCGGATTCACCGCATATTCAGCCAGCAGCGCCCGCAGATCACCGATCATGTCGTAGGTGAGCGCATTGAGCGCCGCCGGCCGGTTGAGCGTGATCAGCGCGACGCCGTTGCGAACCTCGGTGAGGAGCTCCCTCGCGCTCGCGGCGGCGCCCGATCCTGGATCGCCCGACACTAGGCGTTCTTCCAGCTCGGCTTGCGCTTCTCGAGGAAGGCGCGCACGCCTTCCTGCTGGTCGGCGCCGTCGAACAGATCGATGAAGCGCTCGCGCTCGAGCGCAAGCGCGGCGCCGCGCGGCACGCCGTTGCGTGCAAGATGAATGAGCTGCTTGCTGTAGGCGACCGCGCGCGGGCTCAAGGTGGTGACGCGTTGAGCAAGCGCCTGCGCGCGGGCGAGCGCCTCGCCCCTGGGGACGATCTCCTCGATGAGGCCGATCCTGAGCGCGGTCGGCGCATCGATGCGCTCGTTGGTGAGGATCATGCGTTTCGCCCAGCCCTCGCCGATCAGCCAGGGCAGCGTTTGCGTGCCGCAGCCGCACGGCAGAAGGCCGATCGAGGCCTCGGGCAGCGCCATCTGCGCCTGCTCCTCGGCAATCCGCAGATCGCACGCGAGCGCGCACTCGAGCCCGCCGCCCATCGCATATCCGTTCAGCGCCGCCACGGTGACGAAGCGCGCCTCCTGCAAGGCCTCGAAGGCGGCGCCGAAGCGCTGCGCCATGAGCCGCGCCTGCGCCCGGTCGGAGCTCGCGAAGCTCTTGATGTCTGCGCCCGCGCTGAAGAATTTCTCGCCGCGGCCCGTGACGACCGCGGCGTACACCTCGAGATTGCCATTGAGGCGCTCGATGGTCGTTTGTAGCTCGAGCAACCCTTGCGCGGTGAAGGTGTTGGCGGGGGGATTGTCGATGCGGATGAGGGCGAGATGCCCCTCGACGGTGAGCTCGATCATGCTTTTC
>Ga0209060_10002513_pt1 | contig 16915 bp, 15 predicted proteins | sample Coa_R1_8_FD_187155 | JGI IMG/M metagenome (GOLD analysis project Ga0209060, IMG submission 187155) | Surface soil microbial communities from Centralia Pennsylvania, which are recovering from an underground coalmine fire - Coalmine... | ecosystem: Environmental > Terrestrial > Soil >...
GGCGCCTTACCTTCGGAAATCCATCGCCGACGAGAATTTTCATTTTGAAAGCACGGTCCTTTCTGGGATCCAGCAGCAGCCGCCGCGCTGGGAAACCTGCTCGAATTTCGTGGACCGCGATCTGAGTGACGCCTTGGGTCAGGCGTACGTGGAAAAATATTTTCCGCCCGAAGCCAAACGCCGCATGAGTCAGATGGTGGAGAACCTGCGCGCCGCTATGCGCGAAGAGATCGAGCGGTCAGAGTGGATGCAGCCGGAAACCAAGAAGAACGCGATCGCCAAGCTCAACGCTTTGCAGATACAGATCGGCTACCCCGAACGGTGGCGCGATTACTCGGCCGTGGCGATCAGCCGGAAAACGTTTTTCGAAAACATCCGCCAAGCATGGATCGGCGGCGACCGGTACGAGATTGCAAAAATCGGCAAGCCCGTCAGTCACATCGATTGGGCGATGACGCCGCCCACCGTCAACGCCTACTCCAATCCGCTCGAGGTGAAACTGGTGTTCCCGGCGGGAATTTTGCAGCCCCCGTTCTTTGACATGCAGGCGGACGATGCCGCGAATTACGGGGCGATTGGCGCCGTAATCGGGCACGAAATGGGCCATCAGTTCGACGACGGCGGATCCAAATTCGATGCCACCGGCGCATTGCGGAACTGGTGGACCGAAGATGATCGAAGGAAATTTGACGGGCGCACGGCCTGCGTAGTGAACCAGTTCAATACGCTCGCGGTGGGCGATGGGCTGCATCACAACGGCAAACAGGTACTCGGCGAAGCCTTGGGAGATCTGGGCGGGCTTTCGGTGGCCTACCGCGCCTACAAACGGTCGCTGGGCGGCAAGCCGGGCCCGACAATGGACGACTTCACCGCTGACCAGCGCTTTTTTATCGCCTTCGCGCGCATCTGGGGACAGCAATATCGTCCGGAATCCATGCGGCTGCAGTTGAACACCAATAATCACCCGCTCTCCCAGTACCGCGCCATCGGAACCCTGCAGAATATGCCGGAATTTCATCGCGCCTTTCAATGCAAGCCCGGTGATTCTATGGTGCGCCCGGACACGCAGCAATGCAAACTTTGGTAGACGGCTTAAGTCGTCCGTTTTCAAGCAGGCGGGAGTCCTTCCTACTGTATTGACGGTATAAACTCGCCGTCTGCCGCATGCGTCCAATGCGGTAGGAGGCATTGGAAATGCTTCGCAAACTCGGGTTACCGGCGATTTTATTGGGCGTGCTTTTGGCGCTTTCGCCCACGACGGCATTGGCGCGCGACGGACGCGGCGGCGGAGGCCGTGGCTTTGGCGGGGGACACGGCTCCGGTGGTGGGCACGCTTTCAGCGGCCGCAGTTACGGTCGCGGCTATGGCCGCGGACGGTTCTACGGGGGCCGCGGGTATGAAGGGGGAGGCTGGCGCCACGGCGACCACGATGGTCGCGGCGGCTTTGGGTTCGGCTTCGGCTACTACGGCGGTCCCGGCTACTACGCCGCACCCTACTATAGCCCGGGATACTACTACGGCCCCGATTACTACGGCGGACCCGGATACTGCAATCCCAGCGGCTATTATGACGCCTGGGGCTATTATCACTACTATGCGGGCTGCTACTGATCCGGTGCTCGCAACCGGCGCGAAGATCGCCGCCTGCCGCTAGTCGAAATGGTCGTGCAGGTGTTTGTGGTCTTCGCGCTGTTTTTCCTGTTGGGCGCCGGCGACTTTCTTGTGCGCCGCGCTGAGGTTCGCCTCGCGACTCGATTCCGAGCTCATCGAGCACAACGAAATCAACTGCGTCAGGTCTTTGTGCTTGCATGCCGGACACTCCGCGGCTCGAGTGGATGACAGCACGAGGTATTCGAACCGATGTCCGCATTGCCGGCATTCGTATTCGTAGATGGGCATGAGATTCCGGGTCGGCGGCTCGGTTTCACGTCGCCGGCGTTGCTGCTTTTCCTTTCCTAGGCTGCCGGTGATGCCGAGCGTCCCGGCGCCGATCGTATTCGCCTGATGTTCATTTGCTCAGCCGCACATTCTTGAAAACAACGGGTGCGGCGTCATAGTTCTCCAGCGCGAGCGTCTTCGCGGCCGTGTCTGCGGTTACTTTGCCCGTCAGCGAGGCTTTCCCCTCGCCCTCCCCTTTCGCGTTCAGCCGCAGCTCGATCAGAGAGAATTCGTATTTTGGAATCGTCGCTTCCACCGTATCGGCCGGTTTCCATGAATCATTGAATGCGCCCAAGCGCCTGTCCGTGATCAGAACAATGCGCTCCCCGCCATTGGCTTGTGGCAGACGCACCGCGTAGCGGAGGGCATATCCGGCAACTTCCGAAGACCACAGGTACCCGACGGTAGGTACTTTGTCCAGCGCCGCGGCGAGCGACCCCTCCGGCGTCCGCGGAGCAGGCGGTGCTCCCCCGCGCCCGCCGCGGCCGGAGCCGCGTCCTCCGGCAGGCGCGCCCGCCGGTGCCGGATCCCCGACCCCAGATCCATCTTCCGCGCGCGCGCCTCGTCCGCCGCCGCCTCTCTCGGCCCGTGCCGTCAGGTTCCAGGCGCCCAACAGTTGGTCGCGCTCCGCGTCCGTGGACCAGCGCAGCAAATTAATTCGAATGGTGTCGTTCGTCGTCAGGTTGTCCGTGGTGGCCGTGAAGTTCGGCATGGGTCCATTCGCCGTCGTCTGCGCCGTGATCAGCAACGCGGCGCACCCTATGCCCGCAACGAGAAATGTCTTTTTCCCTGTCATTGGGACTGGCTCTCTCCCGAACTGCCCAGGCGCTCCGCCCGCTCACCGGAGGAGGGCCAGGCAGCCAAAACGTATGTGTATACTATCATTGCGATTGCCGGTGATCAATCGCCGTCCCTTCGGTGAGCAGTCCCGCTGCACCCGCGCCGCTGAATCGCTCAGTCGCGCGTTGCGCTCCAGTTCCCCTGGTCGACATCGGCCGAACCGTCCGTCGTGCTTGTCTTGTAAGTGCCTTCAACGCCCTGCTGCTTCCACTGTCCGGTGATGCGAGAGCGCAGCGTGAAGCCCTGCGCATCGAAATCGTAAGCGGCTTCGATTTTCTTCTGATCCGCCTGGCATTGGCGCATGGTGGTCTTCACGCTCTCACCCGAAAGCGTAAACGACACTTCGCATTGCCACGCGCCGCCGGCGCCCGGCGCCACTTTCAGGCTGAACGTTCCGGACGAGCCGCCGCGATACTGGCCGCTATAATGCCCGGCAAAATTGTCTGATCCGGCCCCCGCCGATACCGTGCCCTTCGCCTGTCTGGCAAAGAAATCCAGCATCGGCCCGAATTGCGGTGCAGCCACGCTGATGTGGCTTCCCCCGGGCACTTCGACATACACCACGTCGATGCCGTCCTTCCTGGCCGCCTCGACCATGCGCCGCGATTCGTTGACGTTCACGGTGCGGTCGTCATCCCCGTGAACCACGTATTCGGGCATCTGCCGGATCTTCGCGATTCCGGCCGGATCGCCGCCTCCCGAGATTGGTCCCAGGGCGGCGAACAGGTCCGGATGATCCATCGCGACGCTCCATGTGCCGTAGCCGCCCATCGAATGGCCCATCAGGTAAATGCGGTTCGCATCGATCTTGTAGTCGCGTCGCACTTCGGCAATGACGTCCATCACGTCCTGCTCGGCCGCTCCGCGGTACATCGAAGCCGAGTCGCGTCCCTTCGGAGCCGCCACCATGAAGCCCACCCGCTCGGCCTCGCGCTTTAAGGCGCCATTGTTGTAGCCATCGAACAGCGAGTTTTCGTCGCCGCCCATCCCGTGCAGCGCCACCAGCAGTGCCGTTGCCTTGGCGCCGTCATACGACTGCGGCACGAACAGCCGGTACGGCTGGAGCGTGTTGTCCACCGCCGAACGATACGCCTTCCTCATATCGCCATGCCTGTCCGCGAACGGATCCCGGCCCGCCTCCACTGCATCGAGCGTCGCATGGGCAGCCGCGAACTCGTCTCTTAGCTTGTAGCGGTGCGGATTGACGGCGCCGCGGTCGGCCATTTCGAAAAGCGCCAGCGCGTACTCGGCGGTGGCGGTGGCGCTGCTCTTCTTCGTAAGGCGCGCCAGACGGGTGCGTAGCCGGTCCGCTTCCGCCGATAGCGCCTCGATATGAACCGGCAATGACTTCACGAATGGCGCGGCGTTCCCGGCGTTCTCGGCGCTCAGCCGCACCTCGAGCGTGTAATCCCCCGGTTGCGCGTCCCCCACCGTGACGGTCATCGTGAGCGGAAGGGTAGCCGCATCGACCGCGCGGCTCGTGCCTGCCGTGTGTCCGCCGGGCATCAATATCACCGAAGCCTGCATGTGCGCTTCCGCCGCGCGCGCCGTCTGGTAATACGGTTTCAGCGTCACCTTCACAGTCGCACCCGGTTCGAGCATCGCGTGGTCAAGCGAGCCTTCTAACGAGGATGCCAGTTCAAACGCCGGCGTCCACTCCTGATTCCGCATGATTGCCAGGCCGTGATAGTAGGCGCGCAGCGCCTCGCCGTACTGCCGGCCCTGGTTTGCCTGTTGCGCTTGGCGCGCCAGCTCGTCGGCCTGGGTTCGTTGCGCTTCGCTCAGCTGCAGTGTCTGGCGCTGCGTTCGATATGTGACCGCCGTGCGCAGCACCAGCCCGGCATCCTGGGCCGAAAGCGTCAGCGCCGGGACGAATGCGAAGACACGAACAACGCGAAATAGCCGGTGACCCATTGGAATCCTCCCGCGGCCGTGCAAACCGACCGATTGACAGGTAGTATAACGCCGTTTTCAGACTCGTCAAACGCCGTTGTGCCGCACGTGATTGAGCGCCAGCGTCACCAGCCCGAACCCGCCCATCGCGACTCCCGCAACCCGGTTCATCCACACCGTCGCACGGTCGTTGAACCGGCTGCGAAAATGGTTCGAAACACCGGCGAGTAACAGCCACCACGCCATTGCACCCACGAAGATGCCGCCCACCAGCGTCAGCCCCTGCCACCATGACTTGTGCTGATGTAAACCGAGCGCCGTCAGCACCGCCAGGAATGAAAGCACCGTCGTCGGGTTCGTCAGGTTCAGCAGAAAGGCGCTCATGTAGTCCGACCGCGGCGATGTCTCGTTTTGCATGTCCTTTAAGGCGCGGGGAGTCCGAAAGTAATAGTGCGCACCAATTCCGATCAACAAGGCGCCGCCAAACAGCCGCAGCCAGAATTCCTCGCGGATTAGAAACCCGATCACGAAATGAACGCTGAAGCCCGCAATCGCGCCGTAAATTGTATCCGCGGCTGCGGCCCCTACTCCGGCGATAGCGCCCGCTCTTCGCCCCTTGGTGAGGGTGCGGGAAATGCACAGCACATTGACCGGCCCCACGGGCGCCGAGATGATCAGGCCGGCCGCAATGCCTCGCAGCAGGATTTCAACATCGCTCATAGCGCTCGATGCGGTCTACCGTGCAAGGAGATCGCCGTTTGTCGCCCCTGAGTCGCGACTGGGCGCTATCTTTCATTGGCAACTTGCGTGCGCCGCGACCAACAGGAACGAACGCCCTATGATTCGTAAGCTCAAGTCCGGCCAGTACCGGCTTTACTCGCGCAGACGTGATCCGCGTACCGGCAAGCGCCGGAACTTAGGGACTTTTTCATCGCGTGAAGCAGCCGAGCTACACGAGCGCGAGGTTCAATATTTCAAACGGCACTGATGGCGCCCTACCGGCTCGCCGATTGCGGGGCGGGAGTAAGCCCTTGCGTCAGCTCGATGTACGTTCCCCACGGGTCCACAATGTAGGCGATGCGCAGCCGCGAGGCATTCGCGCTGTTGCGGATCTGCGTCTCGATCCGGCACGCCCGCCTTCTCAAGCTTCGCGACAAATTCATCAATATTCTTGACTTCGAACCCGATATGATCCACGGAGCGTCCTTTGGTGGGCGCCAGCGGCATTTCGTTTTTCGTAAAGGCGATTTCAGCGCCCGGCACATTCGCCGTGTCAAAAGCGCCGCGCTTGCCGGCGGCCGCTCCAAAATGATTCACGTACCACGCCTGCGCTGCCTGCGCGTCCGGAACGAATAAGTGAATGTGATGCATGGCGATCGGACCCGCAATCGACGGGTCTTCCAGTATCTCGACCCGGATGTCGTCTGGCGCCGTAAGAAATACCTGCTTCGGATTGTTGCCGTTTTCGATCTTCAACCCCGCCGATTTCCACTTGGCGACCGAGGCATCCATATCTTTCACGTGAAATCCGAAGTGATTGACACGCGAGCCCACCGTACCGCCCGTCGATTGCTGCTTGCGTAGAACGATGTAAATTCCGGGAAACTGCACCATCACGAGCTTTTCGTTGTTCACCGGCGTACCGCCGACTTCCGTCCAGAATCGCTGGTGTGCTTCGATATCGCTGACGTTCAGGTGAACGTGTCCGATGGAATCACCTGCGCTGTTCGGGGCCGCCAACTGCCCAGGCAGAGGCGCTGCTGCCAAAACCGCGAGAGTAAAAAGCGTTCGTATCGTCATGGTCCCCTACTATACCAAGGCTTTGTGAGGGAGCTTGCGGAACCAACGGAATGCTTCGCGCCTTGGCCGGGAACATGCATCCATCCTCCACCGCGCGCTTCCGCGTGAGCGAATAGACAATGGCGGGATTGGCGGAACCAAAGTTGGAACTTCCCGGCAGGGTTGGCACAACCCTGCCCTCCGCCGCGCGCGCGCGGCTGCTCCCCCTGCTTGGCAAGGGAACTCTCGCGCTCAGCGATCAGGCCCTGTTCTCAGGCGCCAACTTCCTGGTGAATATGCTGCTGGCCCGGCGCCTCGCTCCTCATGATTACGGCGCGTATTCGCTCGCTTACGCCTGGTTCCTGCTCTTTGCCGCATTGCACCAGGCGCTGCTGATCGAGCCTATGATGATCTTCGGCTCGGGCAAGTACTTTGATCGCTTCCATCGCTACGTGATGCTATTAATCGGATGTCACGCGGCGCTCCTGGTTCCGGCCGGTATCATGCTCTGGCTGATTTCCGCCGCGTTCGGCTCCGATTTGGGGGGCGCGCGCCCCGCCTTCCAGGGCATGGCCTTGGCTTCTTCGCTGATTCTCCTGTTCTGGCTGATGCGACGCGTCTTTTATGTCTTATCGAAGCCGGCTTGGGGCGTCATCAGCAGTCTCCTTTACTTCCTGGCCCTGGCCGCCGCGCTCGGAATTCTGGTAGTGTTCCACAGACTGACTCCGCAAACCGGTTTCCTCGCGATGGCGGCCGGTGGTGCGCTCGTCAGTTCCATCCTGCTATGGAAACTGCGTACTCTCTCCGGCGTCGGGGGCCCCTCTCCGTCTTTCGCGCAGGTTGCGTCCGACCATTGGCGCTACGGCCGCTGGTCGCTGGCTTCGGCGCTGGCCAGCTGGTTCCCTTCCAACATCTATTACGTTTTATTGAGCACCTGGCTCGGCCTCGAGGGACCCGCCGCCCTGCGCGCGCTGACGAACTTTATAATGCCTGCCACTCAGGGCGTAATGGCCTTGAACATGTTGATGCTCCCGGCCCTGGTTCGCGACCGCCGTCATGGCACGCGCAAGATGAATCAGACCATGGCGCTGTTCCTGGTGCTGCTGGGCGGCGGATGCGCCATCTACCTCTCGGCGCTCTGGCTATTTCGCGACCACCTGTTTCAGCTTTTCTATGGCGGCCGCTACACTCAGTACCGCGGCGGGCCGCTGCTGCTTGCCGGCGCGCTTCCCATCGGCACATGCCTCTACTCGGCCATCGGCAACGGTTTGCGCGCGCTGGAGCGCCCCGACCGCATGTTTTGGGCTTTCATCGGTTCTTCCGCGGCTGCCGTCGTCTTCGGGATTCCGCTCACCGCCCGGTTCGGCGTCACCGGCGCCTTGCTCGGGAATCACTGCTCCGCCATCGTGTTCATCGCGATGCTGGCCTGGTTGTACCGATCGCTCAGCCGCCGGCCGGGCCAGGCCGCCAAGGAAGGTTGAATCCGCCGTGGAAGAGTTCTCCCGCATCCGGCATTGGCTCCGGCAGCGTTTCCCGCGCCAGCCGCATATTTATTTCGGCCTCAGCGGCGCCACTCTGCTGAACGAAACTCTTAAAACCCAGCAACGCAGCTCGGTCGTGTTGTCCGCGTTCCTGTGTCCCGGCATTTCGAGCGCGATTGCCCGCGCCGGCAAACGCGTCATCCATGTGGATGCGGATCCGTGCACGATGCACCCGCGAATGGACCAGCTCGAGCTTTGTCTTGCGAGGGAGAACCCGTCGCACACCGCGGTTCTGATCGATCATTCCTTCGGCTATCCCTTTCCGGGATTGGATCGCCTGCGGCGCCGGTTTCCCGATGTCCTGTTCATCGAGGACTGCGCGCGCGCGCTGGGAGCCGAAATTCACGGACAGTTCCCCGGCGCGAACTCCGACTGGGTCCTGATATCTATGTACAAGACCGTCGCCGGCTCGCGCGATGGGGCGATTCTGTTGACCAACACGCCGCTTGCCCTCCGCGACAACGGCCATGCTGTCCCGACCCTTCGCGAGCGGGCCTGCACCCTCGCTCCTCTCCGCTTTGCCTACGATCTTGTCAAGCGCGCCCGGCCCGACTTTGACGTACGCAGCGCCGGGCGCCATGCGCCCGCCTGGGACCCCGTGCATGGCTTCCCGAATGGCCTCTGTGTGGAGCGTTTCACCGCCGAGTTGGACGCTTTCGAATCCCGCCTCGCCCAGCGGCGTGCCATCGCCCGGGAACTCACAGCGAGCATTTCTCGGATCGAAGGCCTCGCCGCCATCGAGGTTGCAGCCGGCTGCGAATCCGCGGGTCATTTCGTTTCTTTTCGCGTCCTCGGCTGTGAAGTGCGCGATCCCCTTCTCAAACGGCTCCATGCCAGCGGGCTCTTCTTATCGCGCACGTGGGATCTCCTGCCGTCCCACTATCCGTGTTTTGCCGAGACATTTCCAATGGGCCATTCCGGCAGCGACTACCTGGGCGAACACATCGCCCACATCCCCGTCCATCTGTTTCTGAGCGGCCGGCGACGCCGGCGCCTGGTGGACTCGCTCGCCCAGCTATCGTTCGAATACGCCCCAAGCGCCGCCTGATCAAGCTTGGCAATCGGCGTGCTCCATGTCAGGCGAGGTAGCGCCGTGGGATTCATTTTTTTGATTCTGTTCTTTGTGTTGCTGGCCGTTTGGGTTTCCGCCTGGGCTGCATTCCACGTCGCAGGCGGGCTCATTCACCTGATTTTGTTATTCGCATTTGTTTCGCTCATCATTCACTTTCTGAGGCCGGGCCGAAGAAGCGCCTGATGCGCGACTGGAAGGAATCACATGAACGCTTTGAATAAATTCGGAACCGCACTGCTGTTGGCTGTAGGCATGAGCACGATTGTTCCAGCCCAGACCGCCAAGGATGATGCCAAGGCGGCCGGAGAGCATACCAAGGACGCGGCCAAAGATGCTGGGAGGGCCACCAAGAAGACCGCTAAAAACACGGGCCATAAGGTAAAGAAAGGGACAAAGAAAGTTACTAACAAAGCTGCCGGAAAGACCGAGGAGGGCGCCGACCGCGTCCGCCAAAAGACGGAGCCCCAATAGGGCGGGCCAGGGCCATGCTACGATAGCCGCAGCATGGCCTCATGACCGACGTCGTCGAACCGCTCATCCTGGATCTGCTCGAGTGGCTCCGCAGGCGCGAGCGCACCTACGAAGAAGTTATCGACGTTTGGCGTACATCGTGCCCGCGTCTCCCGGTTTGGGAGGACGCCAACGATCGCGGATTTCTCACGACGGTACCGGTCGACGGACGCTCGATGGTTCGCCTGACTGCGGCTGGTGAGGCTTTTCTGGTGCAGCGCCGCCCTCCAGCGCGGTAAGGCGGCATGAGGCTCGTGTCGGCCGGCGCTCCTACTTCCCCTCCACGGAAAACGCCAGCAGCACATTCCCTGGCATCACGGGCAGCCGGGAATACCCCGCGTTGACGAAAACCATTCCGCCTGCCACCACCGGCCCGCTGCCATTCATCGATCCGCCGTGCGCCTTGATCCCGTTCACCGTGGGGAAATCTTTCAGAGTATCGAAGTCCCAGAGGGCTGCCCCGTTTCGCGCATCGTAAGCCCGCACGTGCCCATCCAAGGAGCCTGCAAACAGCACTCCGGGTATCAGCGTCACCGGCGCGGGCTGCGCCGCGCTGCACCCCGGCTTACCCGCGCATGCGGGCTTCGGCGCCGGCGCAGACCACAGTTTTTTTCCTGTCGCGATGTCGACCGCGGCCATGCCTCCACCCGCCTCCGCCTTGCCCGGATCCCAATCCGAGAGCGCAAAATAAGCGATACGGTCGTCGGCCGCCGCGCCCCACATGATTCCGCCCTGCGGGCCGCCGTTCGCCAGCTTCGTTTGCCACACGATCATACCTTCGTGGTCGGGATCGAGCCCGTACACCATTCCCGATTTCGCGCCTACTACCAAGATGCGCTTCCCTCCAGCGAGCGACCGCAAAATCGGCGGCGCCCCGATATCCGCATCTTTTCCGGGTTGCGCCGGGCAATTCATCCGCTTTTCCGTCGTACAGCCAAAATTGAAGACATCCGCCGGCAGCAGTTGCCGCGACCACCGTAGCTCCCCGGTCGCCATATCGAATGCCAGTACCGCATCGCTCGTGTTCGTCGGGGGATCCGAGTAATTCACGCCGCTTCCCGCATAGATCGTCCTGTGGTGAAGATCGATCGTCGGCGACGACCACAGCGCGGCGCCTGACGGCCCCCAGCCGTGCCCTGTCTGTTGCGGGGTCTGGGCGATCGTATATGTCTTCCAGATCTGCTTGCCCGTCGCGGCGTCCAACGCGGCCAGGCTGCCGCGAAAGGTGCAGCAGGCAAATGCCGGGTTCCCCGCCGCCACTTGCTCGGCCCCGCCCGAAACTGGAACGTAGAGCCGTCCCGCTTCCAGCTTCGGTGTTCCCGTGATTTCCGCGTAGAGGTGCTCGTCCACCCGCGTCTTCCAGAGCAGGGCCCCGGTGTTCGCGTTTACCCCGTACATGTTTCCCTGCAGATCGCCGAAATACGCGGCTTGGCCATCTTCACTGACGAGAATCGCAGTCCGCACGCCATCGGCGGCTCGATAGCTCCAGTACATGCATCCGCTGCGCGAGTTTAAGGAATACACGGTTCCATCCGCCGCTCCAACGAACACGCGCCCGCCCACCACCGTCGGCGAGCCGAACGCCGTCGTCACGCCCGGATATCCGAATGCCCACTTCACGGCGAGCTTCGGCACGCTGGTTCGTGTCAATCCACCGGCGGCCTTTTGAAAGCGGCTGTTCGCTGCATCCGCGCCCCAGCCGTTCCAGCCCGCCGCATTGGAAATCGCGCCCGCCGCGCCGCTGCAGGATGCGGACGCGGGAATGGTTTGCGCCCCCGCCGTGCCCAGGTAATTGGCGACCAGGTTGCGTTCCGCCGGGCTCAGCAGCGAGCCTTGCGCCCGCATCTTGCCCGATTCCAGCGCAGCCACGATGGTCTGCGCCGGAAGAGCCCGCAGCGCCTCCGGCAGCGGCGCCGATGTGCTGCTCCCCGCGCGGTGGCACGTCGAGCAATGATTGCGAAATACCTCTGCGCCATCCTGCGCCACCGCTGCGCTGCACACCAGCAGAAAGCAAACCGTGATTTTCATTTTCGATCCCCGGAAGGGCCAGTATACAGTAGACTTCACCGATGCCCGCAGACGCGATTTTACCTTGACTTCCCACTCTCGCTTCGTCATACTTCTGCCCTATGAACGGTTCCTCGCGTCGATCGTTTCTCGGCGGGCTTGCGGCCGGGGGACTCGGATCCCTTCTCAGCCGGCATTCGGCCGCGCAGACATCGGGCAATCCGCGGCGCATCGACGTCCATCATCATTTCACTCCTCCCGCGTACCTCGATTTTCTGAAGGCGCATAACCAGGGAGGCGGCGGAGTTCGGGCCGGGCGCGGCGGCGGTCTCAGCGCCGCGGCCGCCGGGTGGAAACTGAACGAAGATCTCGATGACATGGATAAGAGCGGCACCGCGGTCGCTCTTCTTTCCATCACTACTCCCGGTTTCGGGTTCGGCCAGCAGGAGGAAATCCGTAAAGTCGTCCGCGAGTGCAACGAATATGCCGCGAAACTGCGCTCCGACCACCCCCATCGCTTCGGCAGTTTCGCCACTGTCTACCCCCCGGATACGGAAGGGGCTCTCCGCGAAATCGAGCACGCCCTCGACACGTTGAAAGCCGATGGCATCGGGCTTTATTCCAGCTACGGCGATATCTGGCTGGGCGACGCAAAGCTCAACCCCGTTCACGAGGAACTGAACCGCCGGAAAGGCGTGGTCTACGTCCATCCCATCGAAGCCAACTGCTGCCGCAATATCGTGAAGGACGTGACCGACACGGTGGTCGAATATGGCGCCGACACTACCCGTACGATTGCCAGTCTCATTTTCAGCGGCTCGACCACGCGCTATCCCGACATCACCTGGATCTTCTCGCACGCCGGGGGCATGATGCCGTTTGTCATTGAGCGTTTTCTTTCCGGAACGCAAGCCGAAGTCGTACCCGGCATCGTGACCAAGGGCCAGGGCAACGTTCCGCCGCGCAATGTGCCCAAGGGCGCTTTGTACGAGCTTCGCAGGATGTATTACGATACAGCGCAGACCACCAATCCGGTGGCGATGGGCGCGCTTCGCAAAGTCGTACCCGTTTCACAAATTGTTTATGGGACCGACTACTGGTATCGCAACTCGGTCGAAACGGCCCGCGGCTTGATGACGAATAAAATTTTCACTGACGAAGAACTCCGCGCGATCAACCGTGGCAACGCCGAACGAATTTTGCCGCGGTATCGCGCGTAAACCGAAGGACTAAATGAACAAAATCATTCCATTTATCATGCTCGCGGCGCTGGCGATGGCGCAGCCGCCGGCTTCCGCCCCGGCCAAGCCGGATTCCGACAAGGTGAAGGCGCTGATCGAGAAAGCTAAAAAGGCAGGCGGCCCCATGTGGGCCGAAGAAGAACACTTCTTCTGCGAAGCGCCGCGCGCCAACAGTCCCAATGATCCGCCGATTGAGCCCACCAAAATCTTCGATAACGTCTACGTAATCGGCAATCAAGGCACCGTCGTGTACGTGATCAGCACCTCCGCGGGTCTGCTCATGATCGATTCGCTCGGCGCCGACCAGGTGCAAACGCAGCTTCTCCCCGGCTTTCAGAAACTGGGACTTGATCCGGCCAACGTCAAAGTCATCGTGATGGGCCACGGCCACGCCGATCACTTTGGCGGCTCGCCCTATATGCAGGAGCATTACGGCTCCAAGATCTACATTTCCGCCGCTGATTGGGATTTCATGGAGCATCCGCCCGCTGGCCGAGGCGGACAGAAGAAGGGCCCCCCGCCGGCGCTGCCGAAACATGACCAGGTGGTGGTAGAAGGCCAGCCGATCGTCCTTGGCGACTTCCGGATGACGCCCGTCGCGATCCCCGGCCATACTCCCGGTGCGATGGCCTACATTTTTCCGGTGAAGGACAACGGCAAAACCCGCATCGCCGCTCTTTACGGCGGCACGGTTCTGACACCCGGCATCGTTTCCGACGAAGGCTTGCAGACGTACCGCAAGTCCGTCGACCACTTCAAAGCCGAAGCGAAGAAGGCGAAGGTCGAAGTCGAATTACAGAATCATCCGCTGATGGACCCAATCCAACCCAAGCTGGACAAGCTGAAGTCGCGCAAGGCCGGCGACCCGAACCCGTTCATCGTAGGCCAGAGCAACTACCTGAAGTTCCTCGATGTAATCGCCGCCTGCACCGACGTCAACATCGCGCGAAGGCAAGAGTGACCGTGGGGCAGGTCTCCGGCCTGCCTTAACTATTTACTGAACTCGAACGCCGTCGCCGCCGGTGTCGATACCGCCACGCCCGTGCCCGACGACTGCACGTCTCCGCTCACCGCGTAGAACCGGTTCCCGATCACCGCGCCCGCCACGCCGTGCCGCGGCGTTGCCATCGGAGGCAATGTCGACCATGTGTTGGTGGCCGGATCGAACGCCTCGAAAACGCGGAATGCCGTCTGCACCACCGGGTCCTGCCACTCGCCGCCCGCAATGTAGATTTTCCCGTTGTAGACCGCGGAGGCCACCGCGCTGCGCGCGGTCGGCATGCGCGCGCCCACCGGGCCCCACTGATCCGCCGCCGGGTCGTACACCTCAACCAGCGAGATGTCCGATGCCAGCCCGATGAACGCGGCGCCCACGCGCCCGCCAATGACATAGATTTTGCCGTTCACCGCTCCCGCGCCCATGTGATTGCGGGGCGTCGGCATCGGCGTCCGCGCGCGCCAGGCGTTGGTCTTCGGATCGTACTCCTCCACCGTCCCCAACACGTTCTGCCGCGTCTGCTGGTTGATGTAGCTCTCCTTGGCGCCCGGCGCTGTGGTCGCCCCGCCGATCACGTAGATCTTGCCATCCACCTCCACGGCCTCCGCCGCGCCGCGCTTGGTCGGCATTGGCGCCAGCGCCTTCCACGAATCCTTCACCGGGTCGTATTCCCAGGCGTTGTTGATCGGCACCCAGCCCGGAGGCGCGCCTTGCTCCGGATACACGAAGCCGCCGAACGTGTAGATCTTGCCATCCATCTCGCAGAACGCCACGTGGTGGGACGGCAGCGCCATCGGCTTCTTCTTGGTCCACGTATTTTTGCCCGGGTCGTATTCGTAAACCAGCCCGGCCGGGTGCCACAGCGGAATCAGCCCCGCGAACACGTACAGTTTTCCGTTCGCCGATTCACCCATGACTTCTTCTTTGGGTTCGGGAAACGGCGCCAGGTCCACCCACTTGCCCTGCGCATGTATCGCCAGCGCTCCTAACCACGCGCCAGCCATCAGTTTCACAATTCGTTTTGCATTAATCATCGGTCACCACGGATTTTTCAGGATTGATGAGGAATGTCCAAATCAGAGTTCCCAGCGCCATCACGCCGGTAGTCACGAAGAACGGCGTCACCCAGGAGCCGCGCTGGATGAAATACCCGAACACCAGCGGCGTGAGGGAAGCGCCCAGTGCGCCCGCCATGTTCATGACGCCGGTTACGGTGCCGCTGAACTGTCCGCCGACGTCCATCGGAACGGCCCATGCCGGCCCGATCACCCACTCGAGGAAAAAGAACGACGCCGCCAGGCAGAGGACCGAAGTCCACGTGCTCTGCGTCGTAGCCGCCGGAATCAGGAACAGCCCTGAGATCATCATTGCGGGCGCGGCCACGATCCGGCGCGCAAACTTTGCGTTACCGGTGCGGCGGAACAAAACGTCGGTCAGCGCGCCTCCGACCACGTCGCCGGCCATGCCCGCAAACAGCGGGAGCGAGCCAATCAACCCCAGTGCCTGGAGCGTCATGTGCCGGTATTCGCGCAGATAGGTCGGATACCACGAAAGAAAGAAGTAGGTTCCGTAAAAGAAGCAGCCGTACGCCGCAGCGATCGCCCACATATTAGCCGAACTGAAAATCGCCTTCCACGGAATTACGGGCCGCGCGGTTGCGACCTGTTTGATGCTGCCGTCGGGATTCCGCCCGCGAATCTCCGCGAGTTCCGCCGCATTCACGCCGCGGTGTTCCTCGGGAAGGTTGCGATAGTAGAGGTAGAACGCAATCGACCAGATGATCCCCAGCGATCCGAAGGTATAGAAGATAGCGCGCCATCCGAACGCCAGCATAATGCTGGCGGCGACAAACGGTGTGATCGCCACCGCGAACCGGCTGAAGAAATGCGTGATGCCCTGGATGCGGCCGCGTTCCGCGCGCGGAAACCACAACTGCATGCCGCGGCTCGCTACCGGAAACGCACCGGCTTCGCCGAGGCCCAGCAAAAACCGTGCCGTGAAGAGAGACCCGATGCCGAAGGCGCCGCCCGTCATGGCCGCGGCAATCCCCCACCACGGCATGATCACCAGCAGCACTTTCTTCGGGCCCAGGCGGTCGCCCAGAAAGCCCGCCGGAATCTGGCCGATCGCGTAGGCCCAGGTGAACGCGCTGAATACCACCGCCATGGCAGTCCGGCTGAGCCCGAATTGTTTGGCGATTTCGACCTGCGCGACCGTGATGTTGCTGCGGTCCATGTAGCAGATCAGGTACATCAGGCTGATCAGGAACAGGACCACCCAGCGGGTTTTCGTCGGCTTGGACGTACCCGTAGCCGAAACAGCGGCGGTACGGCTGGCTTCCAACACGCTAGACCAGAGTCGGCGTTTCCGCGGGGCGCTCTTCCACAACCACATCCACGGGCTGCCCGGTCTCCGCCGAAAGGTCAGCCGCCTGGTACACCTGCATCACCATTTTCGCGTGCTCGGCCGTCACCAGCGGCTGCCGGCCCAGCGCCACGCACTCCAGGAAGTGAAGCGTTTCGCCCGCCATCGGCCCCGCGTAGACGTGGCCGACGCTCTCCCCCGGCATGGTCGAGATCGGGAACTGAATGCCACTTTGCATCGTGGTGACGTACACATCGCGATGCGTGTCGTCCACCATCAGCGCGCCCTCGGTGCCCACCACTTCAATCCACGTCGAAGAAAAATTGGGGTATGCCGGCGGCAGGACCCAGCCCGCGCCGATCGTGAAGGCCGAGCCGTCATCCATCGTCACCACGATCCACACGCAGTCCGGGACGTTGTATTGCGGCCCCATGATCTTACGGACTTCCTGCGCATAGACCTTTACTGGTTTGCGCGGCGCCAGGCACCACAGGACAAAATCGATATCGTGAGTCGCTTCCATGGCTGCGGGCGAAAGCTTCACGCGCCCGCCGATTTTCTTTCCCAGATTGCGCGTGATGTGCCGGCTCACCAACGCGCTCACCGGCTGGCCGATGCGGCCTTCGTCAATCGACCGCTTCACGTACGCGAACTTCGGATTGAACCGCTGCGAGTACCCGATCGTAAAGGCCAGGTTTTTCGAGCGTGCCAGCGCAATCAGTTCGTCCGCTTC
>Ga0209060_10002514_pt1 | contig 16914 bp, 16 predicted proteins | sample Coa_R1_8_FD_187155 | JGI IMG/M metagenome (GOLD analysis project Ga0209060, IMG submission 187155) | Surface soil microbial communities from Centralia Pennsylvania, which are recovering from an underground coalmine fire - Coalmine... | ecosystem: Environmental > Terrestrial > Soil >...
TTTGTGGCGATACAGCGCGTTGTCGTCGAAGTTGATCTTCGCGTCGAGCGCGTAGACCTTGCCGTCATTGGTGAGGATGAACGGGTTGATTTCGGCAAGGGAAGCGTCAGTGGCGATATAGGCTTTGGCGAGCGCGGCCATGGCGGCCGATGCGGCGCTCACACTGGCGGCCGGGACGCCCATTCCGAAGGCGAGCTTTCGGCATTGATAGCCCGCCAGCCCGAGGCCCGGCTCGAATGCTTCTTTCAGAATCAAGTGAGGAGTCTTGGCGGCGACCTCTTCGATTTCCATGCCGCCGGCGGCGGAAGCCATGAAAACGGGCTTGCCTTGCACGCGATCGAGCACAATGCCTAGATACAGCTCGCGTTCAATGGGCAGCGTCTCTTCGACCAGGAGGCGCTGGACGACACGGCCTTCGGGGCCGGTCTGATGGGTGACCAGAGTCATGCCGAGCATTTTGCCGGCGATCGCCGCCGCATCGGCCGCGTCCTTCGCCACCTTGACGCCTCCGCCTTTGCCTCGTCCGCCGGCATGGATCTGCGCCTTTACGACGACGCTGCCGCCGATTTTCCTGGCGGCCACCTCCGCCTCTTGAACTGTAAATGCGACCTCCCCGCGGGGCACGGGCACGTGGTACTGAGCCAGGATGGCTTTTGCCTGATACTCGTGAATTTTCATGGAAAATCTGCTTGTGCTAGGATGACGGACAAGCCGAACGTTCCACTATAACATGTCCCTTCTCCCGTACCTTGAACGGGTGGCCGAGCGCGAAAATCTTTCATCAGCCGATGCGTTGGCGGCGATGGAAACCATTCTCTCGGGCCGGGCCAGCCAACCCCAGATCGCCGCTTTTCTGGTTGCGCTGCGCATGAAAGGGGAGACGGTGGATGAGCTGGTGGGCTTCGCGCGCGCCATGCGCCGTATGGCGCCCCCAGTCAATCTGAACCTTCCCGGCGAGAGGCTGCTCGATACCTGCGGCACCGGCGGTGACAGTTCCGGCACCTTCAACATTTCGACGGTCGCGGCATTGGTGGTTGCCGGCGCCGGTGTGCGCGTGGCCAAGCATGGCAATCGCTCGATTTCGAGCCAGTGCGGCAGCGCGGATCTGCTCGAGTCGATGGGAATCCGCGTGGCAGTCACCGCGGAACAGGCCGCGCGCGCCATCCACGAAATCGGGATCGGGTTTTTCTTCGCGCCGGCTATGCACACCGCTATGAAGCATGCGCATCCGGTGCGCCTCGAATTAAAGATGCGAACTGTCTTTAATTTATTGGGACCGCTGACCAACCCCGCAGGGGCCAGTGCACAAGTGGCGGGCGCGCCCTCACTGCGAGCCGCCGAGTTGATCGCAGGCGCCCTTGCCGCTTTGGAAATCGAGCACGGGTTCGTGGTTCACGGCTCTGACGGGTTGGACGAAATCACCACGACAGGGCCTTCTCTGATGTTCGAAATCCGCGCTGGGCGCGTCGAGAAGCGCAGCGTGCGTCCCGACGATTTCGGCGTGCCGGTCGCTTCGCCGGATGCGCTACGCGGCGGTGACAGAGAGAAGAATCGTGCGATTGCGCAGGAAGTTCTGAGCGGCAAGCCCGGCGCCGCGCGGGATATCGTGCTGGTGAACGCCAGCGCCGGCATCGTCGCCGCCGGGAAGGCATCTTCGTTTGTGGATGCGATGCGGCTGGCGGCCGATTCCATCGATAGCGGCGCGGCTTGCGCCAAAGCCGAGGCGCTGGCGCGATTCACGGCCGCGAACGAGTAACTACTGCTGCGAAAGTTGAAAGGCGACGGTCAGCGAACAGTTGGATGGCGCGAACCACTGCGACTGATAGATCGGCGATGCGACAGGATCGAAAATCAATCCTGCCGTGCTCGAATTGCCAAGATTTAGTATCGCTCCCGCTTTGACACCCGCGGCCGCCGCCACGTTTTGCGCCTGCGCTTGCGCATCTTTCAGCAGGTCGGCGTCCGGGCAGGTTTGGGACTGCGCCAGCTGCGCCGAAACCTGCGGCGTCGCCGCTGATAGGGACAGGGTCAGGGCCGATCCGGCCTTTGTGAGCGCCTGTTCCGCCGAGGATATCTGGGAAATGGTGTCCGCAAATTTCGCGAGCGGCGCGGCGAGCGTAAAATTCCATTGCAGCTGCGACTGCGGCTTTGGGGGTGCGGCGCCCTGCGCAAGGTAAATGGTCGAAGTATACAGGCCGGTGAAAGTGACGCCGGAAAGGCCCGCCTGCTGCAGCGCGGCAGTGACATCGTCCAAGCCCGATGACGGGCTGGACGTCACGCTCAGTGAGATTACAATCTGGTCTGGCTGTACCGAGAGAGGCCGCGTGGCGGTGATCGTGATTGAACCCGGTTCGGATTGCATCAGTTGCGTTCCCAACAGAAAGCGTACCGTCAGGGAGCAGGCGGTTGGAGCCGAGGGAGATGTCGCCGTGGTAAGCGACAGGATCATTCCGGGTGTCAGACCCGCGGCGTTGGTCAATTGTTGAGCCTGCGTGCGAGCGCTACTCACCAGATCGCTTAGTTTGCAGTTAGTGGTTTGCTGCGCCGAGACCGCCGTGCCTTGCACCGCGAAGGTCAGCGACAGCCCGCTATTGTTCTGCGGCAAGCCCTGGGCCAGAGCGGCGAAAGCAGCGGTGGTGTCTTTGAGCTTGGCGAGAGGCACCAGCGTTTGAAAGGTCCACTGGAAGGAAGGCTGGGGCGGCGTGGCGGTTCGGGCCGCCGGGAGAAGGGAAGTCAATCGCACAAAGTTCGCTGCTGTGATCCCGCTACCCTGCAACGCGGTCACAATATCGTTCAGGGCTTTGTCGCTGCCCGAGGCGACGGACACGTCAAAATACGCTTCGTCCGGCTGCAAAGCGGCACTTTCGGTAGCGGTCACCGTTACCGAGTTCGCGCTCACTTGCCCCAAGACGACCCCCGGTATCAGCAGGAACGCAGTTTGAGCCCAGCGGGGCATACGCGCTATAGAAGCTGAAACGAAACTGTCGTCGCGCATGTGACCCCCTGCGCATTCGGATAAACCGAAATTCCTCCGAGCAGAACACTCGCATAGCCTGCCCCGTTGATGACGGAGAAATTGCCCAACCGGTTGACGAATGCCGGCGTCGCCGCCACACCTCCGTTGCTCAGACTGAGAATGGCTCCGGCTGATACGCCCGCCGCCGTAGCCAGACTCTGTGCCTGTGCCCGCGCGTCTTTCACCAGATCCTGATCGGGGCACGAAGTGGAATTAACCAGGCCTGTCGAGACTTGCGTCACCAATTGTGTAGCAGTAAGGCTCAATGGCGGTGATGCTTTGGGCAGCGCCTGCTGCGCGGCGAGGAGCGCGGAAATGGTGTCCTTCCATTTGCTGACCGGCGCCGTAAAGGTGAAAGACCATTGCAGCTGATTTTGCGGCGCCTGGCCGTTCACCAAAAGTGGCTGGGTGGTGTAAAGGCTGTTCAGGACTACTCCGGAAATACCCGCCTGCTGCAGCGCGGCGGTGATGTCATCCACGCTGGTGTTTACGCCTGAAGTCACATTCAAACCAACCGAAATCTGGTCGGGCTGCAGAGTCAAAGTCCGCGACGCGGTGATCGTGATCGAATTCGGCAGGGGCGGCACCAGCACTGTTCCGATCGCGAATCGTACGGTCAGGTAGCACGGCGCAAGCGTCGAGGTCGAGAGCGCCAGGATCATCCCGGGCATCAGGCCGGCCGCGCTGGTCAATTGTTGGGCTTGGGTGCGCGCGTTCGCGATCAGGTCCGCGACGCTGCAGGTGGGTGTTTGCGACGAGGAAACCTGAGTGCCTTGCGCCGAGAACGTGAGCGAGAGACCGCTATTGTCAGCCGAAATCGACTGCGCCAGTGCGGCCAATGCGGCCGAAGTATCTTTGACCTTTGTGATGGCTATCGGCAGTTGAAAGTTCCACTCGAGTTGCGGTTGCGGCTTGGCCGTTTGCGAGATCGGCACAGGCGATGGGAAACCCAGCCAGGCGAAATTGCTTGCGTTGATTCCGACGCTCTGCACGGCAGCGACGATGTCGTCCAGGCCTTTGTCCGGGCCGGAGTTGACGGTCACGGCCAAGATCACCACATCGGGTTGCACGCTGGCGCTTTGCGTTGCGGTGACGGTGACGGAATTCGTGGCGATTTGACTGAGCAGCGGTTGTGCGATTAACAACCACGCGGTAAACCAGCCCACGCGAGACATATGGAAAGAGTATAACCCGCTCATGGGATAATGCGGGCCGGAGGGCTCGATGTTACAAGCCGTCTGGCCGGAACTGCCGCTCGCGCGGTGGAAAGATACGTACGCCACGCTTCATATGTGGACCCAGGTGGTCGGGAAGGTGCGGCTCGCTTTGAGCCCGCCGGTCAACCACTGGTGGCAGGTACCGCTTTACGTCAGCGCTCGGGGACTTTCGACCTCAACCATCCCATACGGCTCTCGCATCTTCGACATGGAGTTCGATTTTCTTCAGCACCGGCTGGTAATCCGGGTGAGCGACGGACAAGCCAAAACGATCGGCCTGTATCCGCGCTCGGTGGCCGACTTTTATCAGGAGTTCATGAAGACCCTGGCGGGGCTGGAAATCGAAGTCAAAATCTGGAAGATGCCGGTCGAGATTTCCGAACCGATCCCCTTCGACCGCGACGAGCAGCACGCCGCCTATGACGCCGACTATGTGAGCCGCTTCTGGCGCATACTGGTGCAGGCCGATTCGATTCTCAAGGAATTTCGCGGCCGCTATGCCGGTAAATGCAGCCCAGTACATTTCTTCTGGGGCAGTTTTGATTTGGCCGTCACGCGTTTTTCCGGCCGGCCTGCCCCGGAGCGCACCGGCGTCGACGCCATGACTCGCGAAGCTTATTCGCACGAGTGTTCGAGCGCCGGGTTTTGGCCGGGTGGCGGCGCTGTGGAAGGAGCCGCATTCTATTCGTACACCGTTCCCGAACCGGAAGGCTTCGCCGCTGCGCGCGTGGAACCTCCGTCGGCGTTTTACCATTCGGATCTTCACGAATTTATCGTGATGTATGACGACGTACGAACACTCGCAGCGCCGCGCGCCGCGCTGCTCCAATTTTTCGAAAGCACCTACCAGGCCGGTGCTACGCTGGGGCAGTGGGATCGCGCGGCTCTGGAACGGGGCGCCGCCGGTTAACGGAGGCAGAGATGGCCACAGCTCAATGCAGGCATTTGGATCAGATCCGGATTCGCGAGACGCCGAAACACGTTTGCGAGGATTGCGTCAAGACGGGCGATAGCTGGGTTCACCTGCGGCTCTGCCTGGAATGCGGGCATGTGGGCTGCTGCGACTCATCGAAGAACAAACATGCCACTAAACATTTCCACGCTACGCGCCACCCGCTCATTCGCTCGATTGAAGAGGGCGAGGGGTGGATCTGGTGCTACGTGGATAACCTGTCGCCGGGCGACATCGAGTAGGTTTGTTCCGCGGCATGCCGCGGGGCATCCGCTTATCCGATGCCTGAGTAGCGCTTGAAGATCTGCGGCAGGTTCTGCGAAAAGGCCGACCGCGCCATCACCATGTCGCAACCGGCGACCTGCGCGTTCTGCTTCAGCTCCGCCTGCACGTGAGACAGATATCCGATGAGGTTGATGCCCTTGGTTTCGGGCGAAGATTTCAGCTTCGAGATGAGCGCCAGCGGCTCCGCGCTGTCGAAATTGAGGTCGAAGATAATCAGCGCCGGCTTCTCATGATGAGCCTTCTCCAGCACCTGGCCGCCGTCTTTGACGAATTCCAGCGCCAGGCTGGCTCGTTTCGCTGCTTCAGTCAGCTTCACCGAGAAAAACAGATCGCTGACCACCGCCAGGATTCTTTTCGATCCCTGATTCTGCATACCGATGTAACTTATCGCTTCGCGAAATCCTTGATTCTGAGACTAGGAGGAGGGAAGCAATGATTCTACCATGGAACCTATGGATGTCCACTCTTACTCCCGGCCCGATCTGGTTCGGGTACGCCATCTCGATTTGGAATTCGACGTGCGCTTTGATCGAAAGATATTGGACGGCTCGGTCACCTTGCATTTCGATCCGGCCAGTCATCCCGAGCTCGTGCTGGACACCCGGGATCTGGAGATCGAAGCGGTGGAGAATGCCGCGGGATTCGAGTTGGGGGCGCGCGATCCGATCCTCGGCTCTCCGCTAACGATTCGATTGACACCCGGATGCACCTGGGTTCGCGTGAAGTATGCAACGACGCCCGGCGCTTCCGGCCTGCAGTGGCTCGATCCGCCGCAGACCGCAGGCAAGCAGCATGCGTTTTTGTACACGCAGTCGCAGGCGATCCACGCGCGCAGCTGGATTCCGCTGCAGGACAGTCCCGCGGTGCGCGTTACCTTTCAGGGCCGTGTCCGGACGCCACCCGGCTTGCAGGGCGTCATGGCGGCCGAGCGCGCCGGAGAACATTTCAAAATGCAGCGGCCGGTTCCCTCTTACCTGATCGCGCTCGCCGCCGGCGCCCTGGAATTTCGCGCTCTGGGGGAGCGTTCGGGCGTTTTTGCGGAGCCCGCTCTCGTCGATGCCGCGGCACGAGAGTTTGCCGACACCGAAGCCATGATCCGCGCCGTTGAGGAAATGTACGGGCCGTACCGCTGGGGACGCTACGACCTGCTCGTGCTTCCTCCCAGCTTTCCGTTCGGCGGCATGGAAAATCCGTGCCTGACCTTCGCCACTCCCACGATTCTCGCCGGCGATAAGAGCCTGGTCGCGCTGGTTGCCCACGAGTTGGCGCACTCGTGGTCGGGAAACCTGGTAACCAACGCCACCTGGAGCGATTTTTGGCTCAATGAAGGGTTCACCGTTTATCTCGAGCGGAGAATTCTGGAAAAAGTTTATGGGCGTGAGCGTGAGGAGATGGAAGCCGTCCTGGGGCGGCGGGAGCTCGACCGCGAAATGGCGTCTTTGCCGGAATCCGATCGCGTCCTGCACATCGAACTCACGGGCCGCGACCCCGACGACGGCTGCACGCTGGTCCCCTATGAAAAAGGCGCCCTTTTGTTGCGCACGATCGAGCGCGAAGCGGGCCGCGCCCGCTTCGATCAGTTCCTCCGCTCTTACTTCGAACATTTCGCGTTTCAGAGCATCACGACGGCCGATTTCCTGGATTACCTGCGCCGTGAGCTGCACACGAACGTGGCGTTGGATGAGTGGATCTTCCGCCCGGGCATCCCGCCCGGAGCCGCGGAGCCCGAGTCGGACGTTTTTCATCGCGTAGAGGCCGAGGCCAATCGATGGCGGCAAGGACGCGAAATCGATACCAGCGCCTGGAGCACTCAGCCGTGGCTGCATTTCCTGCGCACGCTGGCCAACCCCGATATGGAGCGTTTGGATCGCGAGTTTCATCTGAATGACTCCGGCAACTCAGAAATCCTCCATCAATGGCTGCTGATGGCCGTGCGCGCGGAGTATCGGCCGGCGTTGCCGCGGCTGGAGCAGTTCCTCGCTTCTGTCGGCCGCCGTAAGTTTCTCAAGCCGCTCTATACCGAGCTCATGAAGACGCCCGAGGGCCGCGAGCGCGCGCGCCGCATTTACGCGGCGGCACGCTCCGGCTATCATCCCATCGCGCAGGCCACACTCGATGCCATTGTCGGCGTGGGATAGACGAAGGGTGCCATACTGGCGTTTTGATGGCGAAAGTTCTCATTGCGGGGGGAGGATTGGCCGGGATGTCGGCAGCCGCCGCTTTGGGAGGAGCCGGCTTCGATGTGGAACTCTTCGAATCGCGTCCGTTCCTGGGCGGCCGCGCCACTTCCTATCCGGTGCCGGCCTCGCCCGATGAGCCGGCTGAAACCATCGACAACTGCCAGCACATTCTGCTTCGCTGCTGCGTCAACCTGCTCGATTTCTACGGGCGGCTGGGTATCCGCGACCGGATCCGGTTCTATCGCGAGTTCTATTTCATCGAACCGGACGGCCGCATTTCGGTTCTGCGGCGCGGCAAGCTGCCGGCGCCGTTCCATTTCACCGGCTCATTTCTAAGAATGGCCTGCCTTAGCGGAGCGGACAAGGCCTGTATCGCGCGCGCGCTGGCCGCGCTGCGGCGCGAGCGCACGCGTCGTACGGATCTGGACCGCATCAGTATGCTCGATTGGCTGCTGCAAAAGCGCCAAACGCCCCGCGCCATTGATCGCTTCTGGCGGCAGGTGTTGGTGAGCGCGGTCAATGAGGACCTCGAACACATGGCTGCCTGCCACGGCTTTCAAGTCTTCTGGCTCGGATTTCTCTCGCGCGCGGATTCGTACGAAATGGGCGTGCCTTCGGTGCCGCTCGCGGCCCTCTACGCGGCCGAAGCCTGGCAGCGGATCGGCTCGGTTCGGATCGAGACGCGTTGCCCGGTGGAACGAATCACCGCCGAGGGCTTCACCATCGGGGGCCGGGTGCATGCGGCGGAATACTATATTTGCGCGCTGCCATTCGAACGGCTGGAAGCGGTCGGGCTTGCCTCCCCTCCGTTGACGCATTCGCCGATTACGGGCATACATCTTTGGTTCGATCGCGAGATTACCACCTTGCCGCACGCCACGCTTCTGGACCGCACCGTCCAATGGATGTTCAACAAAGATGGCGGCCGCTATTTGCAGTTAGTGGTGAGCGCTTCGCGGGATCTGACGAATCTGTCGCGAAACGAAATCGTGGAGATTGCCGTCGGAGACCTGCGGCTGTTTTTCCCGCGAGTGCGTGAAGCGTGCCTCCTCAAGGCGCATGTGGTCAAGGAGCAGCGCGCCACATTTTCGGGAGCGCCGGAGACGGAGTGCCTGCGTCCGCAGCCGGCGTCCGCGCTGCGCAACGTTTTTCTTGCAGGAGACTGGACGCGAACGGGTTGGCCCGCCACCATGGAGGGTGCGGTCCGCAGCGGCTACCGGGCCGCCGAAGCGATTGCCTCCGCGGCGGGCAGGCCGGCGCGCTTCCTGTTGCCCGACTTGGACTGACGCTATTGCGGAGTCTTTTTCACCAGCCGAATTTCAAAAAGCTTGGGCCAGAGCTTTCCGGTGACAAACAGCCGGTCGCCAACTGCGTCGTAGGCGATTCCATTCAGCACATCGACCTGTTGGACCCGGTCCGCGCGGCTCAAAATGCCGGTCAGATCGATCCAGCCGACGACGTTTCCGGAATCCGGGTCAATGCGCGCGATCCGGTCGGTCTGGTAAACGTTGGCGAAGATTTCACCTTTGACCCATTCAAGCTCGTTCAGCTCTTTCACGGGAGTGCCTTGATTGGTCACCGTGATGCGGCCGAGTTCGCGAAGGCTCTCCGGATCCCAAAAGCGTAATTGAGGCGTGCCATCGCTCATGATGATCCGCTTGCCGTCGTGGGTGAGCCCCCATCCTTCTCCGGGATAGCGAAACTGGCTCTTCGGGTCGAATGTGTTTAAATCGTAAACAAAGCCGGTCTGCGATTGCCAGGAGATTTCGATGAGGCGGTCCTTCCAGTTGACGATACCCTCGCCGAAATATTGTTCCGGCACATCGCGTTTTTGGAGCACTTCGCCGGTTTCGAGTTTGACCTTGCGAATCGAGGAGCGGCCATACAAGCCCGTCCCCTCGTAGAGCAATCCGCCCAGATAAAACAACCCCTGTGTATAAGCGGAGGGGTCGTGCGGATAGGTGTGGACGATCTCGTATCCGTATTCCGGCACCCCATCGGCTTGCGAAACAGAGCCGCAGGAACACGCCAATAAAAAGAAGACGACAACCACCAGAATTCGCATAACGGTTAATGTTCAGCGTACCGCGAAATTCTGTTTCACGTGGCACAAGCCGCTTCTTCATGGTCATCTTGATGAAAACCGGAACGACTGATAACTTCGGATAACACTTGTTGACTTGACATAGAGTATGATTTTCGTCTTCACCACTAACAACTATTCAGGCCCGATCCAAACGTGATACAAGTTCTAGTACGTTGAATGGCGTGACCGGCGGGTCACGAGACCAGGTAAGGTTTCCGATTCGACAGGAGAAAACGAACCTCAATTCAAGGAGCAGATCAATGAACTTCGTGAGAACGTTTTGGCAGGAAGAGCAAGGGCAGGACTTGATCGAATACACGTTGTTAATGGCTTTCGTGGCTTTGGCTTCGGCGGCCCTGTTTATCGGCGCGGGTGGCAGCATCAAAGGCATCTGGACGGTAACCAACAGCCAGCTGGCCGCTGCCAGCACATCAGCCAGCTAGCAGCCTCGTCGCTTATCAACTTGGGGCGGTATGCCGCATCTCACGACTAGCCGCCCTTTTATTTTTCCAGGCATCTGAGATCCTCCCCAGCCCTTCCGACTCCCGGTTCCTTCCTCCAGCTAACTCAGTAGTGTTCTTATGGTTGTGTGCAGATTCCGGTACGAGCGCGATAACTTCCGATACTATGTGTCTTTCTCACCTGTAGGTACTGGTCTCGGTGAAAATAACATGGTAAAAAAGCTTGAACGTGACATAGGTCGGAGTTGGGTAGAACACCAAGTCCAATGACAAACAACCACCAAGGAGCGATCACGATGGCGTATTTAAGAAACTTTTGGCAAGAAGAGCAAGGGCAGGACCTGATTGAGTATACCCTATTGATGGCGTTTGTTGCCCTGGCTTCGGCCGCGCTTTTCCTCGGAGCGGGCACGAGCATCAAAGGTATCTGGACAGTCACCAACAGCCAGCTTGCGGCGGCGAGCACTTCAGCCAGCTAGCAGGTCAGGTTCAGATTCAGCGGTGAACCCTCACTACGAAGGCGGCTGCACTGCCACTTCCAAACGGCCGCCTTTTTTAACCTCACAAGAATTGCTTCCAACTGCTCCGATGGCGGTCTATTCGCGCGTCGTCGCGCCGAACGTCTGACGCTCGAGATGGGACAGGTGGTCGCGCGCGATCGGGAAATCCGGGAAGTACTTGAGTGCCGCCCGGAAATGCTCCACGGCGGCCGCAGTATTACCGTTTCGCTCAAGAGCGAGGGCGTATCCGGCCTGCGCGATATAGTATTCCGGTGCGATGCGGACGGCCTCTGAATAGTGGGGCAGCGCTCCGGCGAAATTTCCTTCTTCTTCTAGCCCTGCCGCCAACTGGCGCTCGGCGATTGCGTTGTTTCTGGTAACCTGCGCGCTGTGCGCGAACAAAGTAACGCTGTTCCGCCATACGGCGACTTGTTGTCGCGAAATAATTGCGCCACCGAGCAGCAGGCACGCGTAGACGACGGCGGCGACTGCACGGCGCTTCTCGAAGATTTCGGCTGCGCCCCACACCGCCGCTATGCCCAGCCCGAGGCCCGGAAGATAGAGGAAGCGGTCGGCCATTGATTGAGCTCCGGCCTGGACCACTCCGATAACCGGAACGAGGCCGACTACAAACCAACACCACCCCACGAACAAGTAAGTCCGCTCGCGCCCCCACCAGACCATGACAAACGTGAGCACGGCCAGCAAAAAGGCCGCGGCTATTGCCTGCCACGAAGGAATGTCCGCACGGTACGGATACGGCAAGGCCAGGTTGTGAGGCCAGAAACTGAGCTCGAGGTAAGTGGTATAAGAAACCAGGGCGTTGGCGATTCGATGGGGAAGCGGAATCGCCGCTCCGACGTTCACCGTGCCGAGCCGCTGCAACCCCACATAGGTTACGAACATAGAAGCCGCGATCACGGGAACCATTGGCAATTTTTCGGCGATCGCCCGCCGGCGCAAAGGCCAGGTATCGAGTAACAACAGGAGCAAGGGCGCGGTAACCAGGGTTGGCTTCGACATGAGGCCGAGAACCAGCGACGCGAGGACCGCCAGGTACCGCCCCATTCCCGGCCGCTCCGCATGCCATTGATAGGCCCATAAGAGCACCAGAAACCAGAAGCCCGCCAGCAGATCGTTGCGTTCCGAGACCCACGCTACGGACTCCACTCGCAGCGGATGTACGGCGAACAGGCCGGCGAGAGCGGCGCTTCTCCAGAACGCTCCGGTCATGCGGCGAAAGACGAGAAACACCATCACGGAATTGAGGGTGTGGAGCAGCAGATTATGAAGGTGATGCCACCCCGCGCGCAATCCGAAGAATTGACAGTCGAACATGTGAGAAAACCACGTCAACGGCTGCCAATAAAAGTCATCGATGGTGCGGAAGGCCCAGATGAGCCCCGCGCGCGTCAACCCCGTTCGCACCCACGGGTTCTCGTAAACGTATGCGTTGTCGTCGAAGTTAATGAACGAGTGCCGGACGACGGCGCCAAACACCATCAAACATGCGATGATCAGGCCCGCGGTGACGGTCCAGGTGGTCTTGTGATTGGCGCGATCGGGCAATAGCCATAGGGTAGGCCGGCGGAAGGCGTGTTCGCCATGCTGACGTCGGTTAACAAAGGCTACCGGGCGCCCGATTTAGAAAGGGAAATCTTTATTCGATGCCTGCTGGAAGACACCTGCGTTTGCGAGGTAGCGATACGGATTGACGGGAGCTCCCCCGATTCTTACCTCATAGTGCAAATGAGGCGCGGTCACCCGCCCGGAGCTTCCCACCGCACCCAACACTTCCCCGCGCCGGAGGCCTTGGCCTGCATAAGTGAAGAACCGGGAGAGATGCGCGTAGTAGGTTTCGACGCCTCCGCCGTGATCGACAATCACCAGGCGGCCGTAGCCATTGCTCCAGTCGGAAAATGTTACAACGCCGTCGGCGGTGGCGTGGACAGGCGTACCGGCCGGTGCACTGATATCGACGCCCTTATGGAACTCGCCTTCACCCGAGAACGGATCATCCCGCTCACCGAATGGGCCCATCAGCCGGCCGTTTACCGGCCACAAACTTGGCTGCGCGACACTCCGCATCCGCCGCCGGCTCTCCAAGGCAACGGAGTTGACGTTTCGCAGGAAGTTGTAATCCTGGATGGTCTCGGCAAAGCTTGGCACCAACTTGCCCTCGGCGGAAATATCAGCCGGGCCGTCGAGCTTCTGCTTGATTCCGTACGCTAATGAGACTTCGCGAGCATAGATTTGTAAGCTGGCGAGCTGTTCATTGGTCTGCGTGACCAGTTTCTGGAGATTTTGATACCTTGTGCGCAGCCCGTCGGCTTCATTTTTGAGAGCGTTGTAATTGGCGACTTTCCACGCCATGCGCGCGTAGCTTGCGACGAATCCAAAAACGGAAAAACTACCCACCAGAGCCAGGGCAATAATTACGTACACCGCCTGATGGGGAATGTGGACACGCCGCAGCCGCCCATGCAGAGAATGCGCCAGCACGACGACGAAATATTCCTGCTTCATTGAGTCTCCCAGCCTCTGTCCGAATCAATCGCAACTCGGCTGCCATGTAGCTGGACCGGCCTGATAAAACGCCACGAACTGTAGACTGTAACAATTTGGCGGTTGCCTGTCAACCGTATAAATCGTTGCAAGCGATTGATAGAATTGATACTATCTGTCGATAACAGTGTCTCGCCGCATTCCCGGGAAGTTCTTTTTGCAAAATCTCGCCGAAAAGCGTGGGCTACTGTACCAGCTCGTACGCCGCGATTTCGAGCAGCGGTTCGTCGGTTCCGTGATCGGCTGGGTTTGGGGGCTGATCCATCCGCTGGTCCTGCTGGTGAGTTGGTGGTTCGTATTCCAGGTCTGCCTGAACCAGACGCTGCCCCCGACCGAGGTCACGCAGAATTACCCTTTGTTTCTGTTCGCCGGGATGCTGCCTTGGCTGCTCTTCAGCGACACGGTCCAGCGGTCGGCCGCCAGCCTGCTCGAGCAGGCCAACCTGATCACGAAGACGGTTTTTCCCGCCGAGATGATTCCGATTTCCGTTTTTCTTTCCACGCTGATGAGCCACTTACTCGCTTTGGCGCTGATGGTGGGAGCGGCCGCGATCGTGTTGAATCACGTTAGCGTCTTTCTCCTGCTGCTGCCCGTATATATGCTCGTAATCGGGCTACTGGCCGTCGGAGTGGGTTGGATCGTCGCGAGCTTGCACGTGTTTCTACGCGACACAGCTCAGATCATGAGCGTAGTGCTGACGTTCTGGTTCTGGCTCACGCCGATTCTGATTCCCGAGCGTAGTTTTCCCTCCTGGGCACATTTCCTTCTGGTCTTCAATCCACTGTTGTATTCGGTGCGCGCGTACCGCGGTCTGCTGCTCGGCTCGCGCGTGCCGGATCTCCGGGATTTATTGATCGCCGCTGCGTATGGATCCGCCGCGTTTGTGGTCGGCGGATTGTTCTTCCGTCACATGAAGCGTGGCTTCGCCGACGTTTTGTAAGGGTGGGCGGAATCCGCATCCACGCCGGTTCCGGTCAGTTGAAGAGGACGAGGCCGGGGGGCCGGACAAGCACAACGGCAGTGTACAATCGAATCATTCTCCGGCAGCCGAATTCTTCCAAGCGCTAGCTGGCCGAGGTGCTGGCTGCGGCTAACTGACTGTTGCTCACACCCCAGACACCCCTGATGCTGCCACCCTCGCCGAGGAAGAGCGCTGCGGAGGCCAGGCAAACGAATGAGACTAACAGAGTGTACTCGATCAAATCCTGTCCGTCTTGATCATTCCAAAGATTGCGCATCAACTCGGTCATCAGTGCCTCCTCCCTAATTAAAACCGATTCTGTGCCGAATGGCAATCAATTCCGGAGCGAGTTAGCAAAAAAATCCCATTATTTTCATATGGATATATGAGCTATGGTATCTAATCGCAGTATGCGACTTATGCGGTATAATAACTGAAGTTACCTGCTTTCCAAGACACCGGTAAATGCCGCTCCAACCGATGAATCCGGGAAGCGTGGGAAATAGGGGAGAGAAATCGGAGCGCACCGCTCGGCCCGTGCCGACCCCCGTTATGACCCTCGTTTGTAAACGGGGTGGGCGTCCTCCGAGCGCCTTTAGGCTTCTCCCTTGCGAGATCCACAGGCAATCCCGCCAGGAGCTTGCACACCAGCGCGTTGTAATCGAGTCGGACTCCCTATTTTGATAGTGTTAGGATCAAAATAGGTGGGACCGGCACTGCATTGCAGACGCGCTCCTTGGGTCATTCTACTGCAACGGGCTGCGTTATTCAATGAGCTTTGGCTGCGAAAACAGAAAATGATCGAAGTAGTAGTGCATCAGCAAGACACTGAGTACGACGACGAAATAGCTTTGATCGGCGGCCAGTGAAGTCAGTCCACGTACAATCAGCGTGAGCAGCACCAAAACTCCGGTAGCGGCCAGAAAACAAAGGTAGTACAGGGCCATACTGTCCCGCCGGATCAGAGTGCGGACAAAGCCGCTGGCCACCTCGCCCCGCTGCTCGCGGAGACGGTTGATGAGCCAGAGCAGGAACAGATATTGAAACGAATGCCAGGTGTTGTAGCCTTGAAAGAGCACGTCGAGATTCGATCCCATGGGCAGACAGAACGAAACCACGGTCGTAATTCCGATCAGCAAAGTTTTTGGCATGCTGGCGCGATGTTCCCGGAATTCCACCGCGGTTTTGTAAATCCAGCCGGTCAGAAATATCGCAAAAACCAGCCCCATCAGAATCGGTAAATGAAGGCCCTGGACCCAGTCGGGGTAGGGAAGCAGCACCCCCCCTACTTTGAACTGCCGTAGCGAGAGTTTGTACAGCCCGATCGGATACAAGCCCGTCAGGATGAGGCCATAGTCGAGCGCGCGGGACCACTTGGATTCGGCGAAGCCGCTGCGCGCGCGATAGCAATCCGTAAGATAGAGGATCTGATGGAGGACGTGCAGCGATGCCCACGTAAAAAAGAAGGTGATGAGCAACGTGTATTGTTTGACGCCGAGATACACGACTCCGACCGGCAGAAGAAACGCCAGCTTCGCGTACCACGGGTGCCGCGCACGGAAGCGTCCATCCAAAAAAGTGTAAGTGATCGTGGAAAACAGGTGCGGGCCGCCGATCAACGCCGCGACGGTGATGTTGATGGCGTCGATAGTTTGCTGCGGCTGCAGCCATCCGGATACCTGGGCAAGCCAAGCGGCCAGGAACGGCAGAGGAACCAGAACGGCGCTGCCAATCAGCAGTGTGAGGTCCCAGGAGGGCTTGTAGATCCAACCCGGCTTGCGTCCGGGAACCAGCACGGGGGCGACGGCGAATGCGGACATAGCGAGCATCATACGCCAGAACGCGCCTGAATTCATCCGGCCCGGGCTACATTTACAACTACAACCGGCGGTACGGCACGATCAGGTATTTTCTGGATTCGCGAGCCGCTTCTGCTTCCGGTGCGAACGCGATAGAGCGACGGTAGGCACTCAGCGCCTCGGCCCGGCGCTCGGTCATGTCGTAAATTTGTCCGATCCGCAGGTACGCATACGCCCCGGTATTCAAATCCACTTCCTCAGGCGAGGCGACTACTTTTGTCAGATTTTCCAAGGCGTGCGGCAGATCACGATACCAGAATTGAATCGTCCCTTCCTGGTAATAAATCTTCTCCCACGCCAGCCGCTCCAAACCCGGCGCCTGACTGTTCTTCAGGCGCTTTAGATCCTCGATGGCCGCCAGCGCCTTCGTGCCGTCGCCCGCGACGCTGTACATTTGCGAAAGCTCCATGCGCAACAAAAAGTTGCGCGGGAAGCGGCGAATCAGATCGGTGAGCAACGGGACCGCGTCCAGAGGACGGTTTTCCCGCCGGTACAGGGCGCACAGAAAGATCTCGGCATCTACCCGGTTCTGCCGGCCGTTCCGCGCGACATTCTGGATCGTCCGAATACCCTTCTCCTTGTCCCCGCGTATGCCGGCCAGAAAGCCTACCATGCGATACACCACCGGCAGGCTGCCCACGATGTAGTCGTGTAAGCCCTGCACGAGTTGCGCATCGACATTGCCCGGCTCGAGTTGCAGGATGCGGTTGTGCTGCCGCCGGGCCGCGGTCGCGTCGCTGAGCGAATCGTGCCACGCCTTCCTGACCACCCAGTTATAGTTGGCGCGAAGACCGTATGCAATTCCCAATGCGTTGAGCGCGCTGGTATCGTT
>Ga0209060_10002515_pt1 | contig 16907 bp, 5 predicted proteins | sample Coa_R1_8_FD_187155 | JGI IMG/M metagenome (GOLD analysis project Ga0209060, IMG submission 187155) | Surface soil microbial communities from Centralia Pennsylvania, which are recovering from an underground coalmine fire - Coalmine... | ecosystem: Environmental > Terrestrial > Soil > Unclassified...
AACATTATAAACATAATTATGGCTCACATACAATTGAAAACAGCATTGCCCGGACCAAAAAGCCAGGCAGCATTGGAAAGGAGAAAAAATGCATTGCCATCAGGATTAGCAAAATCGACGGAAGTAGTCGTTGAAAAAGCAGAAGGCGCATTGGTTTGGGATGTCGATGGAAACCAGCTCATCGATTTCGCCGGCGGAATCGGAATGATTAACGTCGGTCATAGAAATGAAAATGTGGTGAACGCAATCAAGCAGCAGTTGGATAAATACGTACACACATGCACGTTAGTAACAACGATGGAGCCATATTTGGAGCTGGCTGAATTGCTGAACAGTGTAACGCCCGGAAATTTTCCGAAGAAAACATTGCTTGCTAATTCAGGTTCTGAAGCAGTGGAGAATGCCATCAACATTGCGAAGTATTATACTAAACGCAATGCTATATTATGTTTCGAAGGTGCATATCATGGAAGAACATTATTGACATTAAGCTTGACGAGCAAATACAGTTTGTTCAAAAAAGGCTTCGGCTCTTATGTATCTGACATCTATCGCATTCCTGCACCAAACATTTATCGCGGCATTGATGGAATGAGCGAAGAAGATTATGTTTCGTATTGCATCAAAAAATTAGAGGAAGCATTCATCTCGCAGGTTGATACGGATTCATTGGCAGCAATTATTATTGAGCCAATTCAAGGTGAAGGTGGTTTTCTTCCAATACCATCTGCATATCTGCACAAGCTTCGCGAAGTGTGCGATAAACATGGAATCGTTTTTATTGCAGATGAAATTCAATGCGGTGCAGGAAGAACAGGAAAATTATTTGCAGTGGAGCATAGTAATGTTGTTCCTGATATTATTGTGAGTGCAAAATCAATCGGAGCAGGAATGCCAATCAGCGCCATAACAGGTAAGGCTGAAATTATGGATGCGCCGCATCTTGGCGGTGTTGGCGGAACTTATGGCGGTAGCCCTGTTGCATGTGTTGCAGCCATTGAAGCCATTAAAATTTTAAAGAGCGAATCGTTTTTGAAACGCGTAAATGAAGTGGGAGAAATTATTCGCACAACATTAGAAAAATGGAAAACCAAATATAAAATCATCGGCGATGTGCGTGGCATTGGTGCCATGCGCCTCGTTGAGTTTGTGAGAAGCCGCGATACAAAAGAACCTGATGCAGATGTGACTTTGGAAGTGATTAAAGATGCGGTATCAAATGGATTGATTATGATTCGTGCTGGATTATTTAGCAATTGTATTCGCTTGTTGCCGCCGATTGTTATCACCGACGAACAATTAATTGAGGGATTGCAGGTGCTGGAAGATGCGATTGCAAGAGCGCAGGCGAAAAGAATCTGAACTGGGATTTTGGGAGATGAATGGGATTTGTGGGAGGCAATATAAAATAATTTATTTAAGAACTCATAGACCTGTCAGGTTTTGAAAACCTGACAGGTCTTGGTAAGACTCTCTGCGTAACTCTGTAAAAAACTCTTAGTACTTCTGTGGTAAAATAAAATGTCATCAACAATAATTCATAACGCCAATATCATCTCTTTTCACAATAGTTTTGTGAAAGGGAACGATGCCATTGCGATTAATGGAAATAAAATCTCTGCTATTGGAAAGTTTGAAGAATTAAAACCGCTGATTCAGTCAAATACAAAAGTTATTGATGCGAAAGGGAGAACGTTGATGCCCGGTTTTAATGATTCGCATATCCATATCTGGAAAGTCGGCAATCTGAAAACATTCATGCTGGATGTTCGCGGAGCAAAAAGTTTGGATGAAATGCTTTCAATGCTCGAAGATTACAACAAACAATATCCTGATGTGTCATGGATTACTGCAAGAGGCTTTAATGAAGCTGCCTGGAAAAATGGAAAGATTCCTACAAAAGATGATTTGGATAAAGTAATAAAAGACAAACCGGTTTACGTAATCCGCACTTGTGCGCATATTGCCGTGGCTAATTCAAAAGCGCTTGAACTTTCCAGCATTACATCAAATACCGTTGTTCCCGAAGGTGGTGAAATGCAAACTAACAGTAATGGACAACCGAATGGCATATTTGCAGAAACAGCTCTTGGGTTAATCACTAAACATATTCCGGCTTACACAAAAGAAGAACTGAAGCTGATGGTGAAAGCTACGCGGAAAGAAATGTATAGCTATGGGATCACGGCAGCGACCGATCCTGCAGTCGACCCCCTATTATTGGAAGCCTATTATGAAATGCATGCCGCAAACGAACTTGGATTTCGATTGAATGCCATTCCGATCTTATTGCCCGATGGCGGAGAAAAGCCATATCCTATTCCTGAAAAATATTTTTCCGATTTTTTTAATGTGAACACTGTAAAATTTTTCAGTGATGGCGGATTAAGCGGAAAAACATCTGCATTGAAAAGGCATTATAAAAATTCCGATGAAAAAGGAATTTTGAGATTGAAGAAAGAACAATATACCAATCTGTGCAAATCAGCCATGGAAAAGGGTTTGGGCGTTGCCACACATGCTATCGGTGATGCAGCCATTGAATTTGTGATTGATATTTATAAAGACCTGAATAAAAATTTCCCTTCGCTCATTAAACGTATTGAACATTTGGGTTTGCCGGAAGAAAAAAATTTGATTGACATGGCTGAAAATAATATTGCTACTTCCATGCAAACCATTTTCATCAGTGAGCTGGGGAAAAATTTTATAAAATATCTGGATGAAGATTATTTGAAGCATTGTTATCCCGTAAAATCTGTTTTGAAACACGGCATACTAACTTCACTTTCTTCCGATGCTCCGGTAGTAAAAAATTTCAACCCATTAAAAGGTATTGAAGCTGCTGTTACAAGAAAAACAAATGAAGATGAAATTATTGCTCCGTATGAAAGTATTCATATTGAAGATGCTTTGAAAGGTTATACTATTAATGCGTCAGCAATCAGTAACACACCTGAATTTGGCTCGATTGAAAAAGGGAAGCTCGCAGATTTTATTCTGCTTGATAAAAATCCATTAACAACTTCTTTGGATAAACTCACATCTATCAAGGTGGAAAAAACATTTGTTGATGGACAATGTGTGTGGGAGAAGAAAGGATAATTTATTAATTGAGAATTTTTAATTGTAGTTCTTTGTCTCATTAAATACTGCTAATGCTCAGATTGAGCAGTTGATTTTTGCCTTAAGCATTTAGCAGCATTAAAAATTTATTTGCGTTATAAAAACGAATATTCGGGTTATTATATCTACAGCCAATACTTCCAATATAATCTTTTTCAATGTTGAATGTATTAACCATCCAATCATTTTCTGAGCCGATAATTTCTTTTTTTATTTTATGCATGCCTTCGAGCGATGGAACATCAGGCAAGCTTTCATCTATCCCTTTTGAAGTTGCTTTCAGCAAAGATTCTTTGCGTGTCCATAAAGCGTAAAAATTCTCTGCTGATTTCTTTGTGCTGTTTATAAATTGCATTTCTATGGCGCTAAAATTTTGTATCATTATTTCCTGATAAGGAAAATCCTCATCTATCTTTTCAATATCTGCACCAACCTCTGAATTTGAAATGGCAATCAAAATGCAATCTCCTGAATGAGAAACATTGTAATGCAGATTTTCTTTTCCTTTATTTTCTATATAAGGCTTTTTGTTTTCATCTTTTACAAACCCGATTTCCTGAGGAGGTATTTTTAAGTATCTGCTTAATAAAATCCTCAATGCAATCCGGCTAACTAAAAATCTATCAGTGTCTTTTTGCTGATGATATTTTGAAGCACGTTCATGTTCATCAGAAGAAAGAATCTCTGAAAATTTTGGAATTAAATCAAGGTTGGAAGAAATGAAGATACTCCATACATGAACACTATCTTGTTGCAGGAATTTATCAGGCTCCTTACTACTTTCGTCCCAAACAATATCATGCAACCAGCCACAACGAACGGAGGGCATATATTAAACAACTTTTAATAAAGGCTTATCCTGTAATGCATTTTTTCCAACCCCTTTTGCAGAAGCACGTTCGTCTAAAATCTGTTGCAGCACCTGAGCAAAGCCTTTGTCGTAAGGAGGGTATAAAAATGTTTTATGATCTCCGGCTATTTCATGAACATTCACTCCTTTCTGAGCGAACTGTTTCCATCCGAGATATATCAGATCATCGAGGTAGTATAATCTTGTTTTCACTTTAAACAAATCGATTGCACCGTCATAAGGAGTCATGCGATAGTGAACATAGGCGTATTCATATTTTTCTGCAAGCCTGGTATCATAGCTCGGGCCTTCTTCCTCGTTGCGCTCACGAATACCAAAGAGCCTGCCTAATTTATTTTTTACAAAATCTGCCTGATATAAAACTGTTTGCCATGGCTGCTTCATCAAAGAGCGCATGATGAAAAGCATTTTCGGGAACTGGCGGCGGAATTTTTTTGTAACGTTTAAAAGGAATGGATTAAAATAATTTGAATTGTCCGCGTATGTATCAAACATCGCGAGCATTTTTATTTCCTTGCCCATTGCTTTCAATTGCTTCGCCATTTCAAAAACAATAATGCCGCCTAAAGAATATCCCGCAAGCGCATAAGGCCCGTCAGGATTTTGCTGAAGCATTTCCGCAACATAATAGCCTGCAATTTCTTCCATCGTGTCAAAAGAATCATCGAGTTTTTCTGCGTTCAATCCTTTTGCCTGCAAAGCATATACTGGTTGTTCATCATCCATGTTCTTTGCAACATTATTGAACAAGAGCACATTCATCCCAAAACCATGAACAATATATAATGGCGTTTTGCTGCCTTTGGGTTTAATAGGAACAAGCGAATCAAAGCTCAATGTTTTTTTGTCCTGCTCCAATAACTGCGAAAGCTTTTCAACTGTTGGTGCTTCAAACAAACTTGCGAGAGGCAATCGAACTCCTGTTTCTTTTTCGAGCATCGTCATTGCCTGAACTGCAATCAGCGAGTGGCCACCTAATTCAAAGAAGTCATCATAAATGCTCACTTCTTTTACACCTAAAAGTTTTGCCCAGATACCTGCAATCAGTTTTTCTTTGTCAGTCCGTGGAAGAGCAAATTTTTTCAATTGTGCTTCTGTGTTGCGAACCGGTTTTGGAAGTGAGTTCCTATCTATTTTTCCATTAGGAGTTAATGGCAATTTTTTTAATAAAATAAAATCTTTTGGAACCATGTAATCCGGCAATAAATCTTTAATGCCTTGTTTCCATTTTGCCAGCTCTTGTTGCTGTTGCCAGTCTTCGCTGTATTGAACGTCATTATTGCTTGTCCATTGAAGATCAGCATCAGGAACCAGATAAGCAACGAGCCGATCCTGATTGGCGACGACAACTGCTTCTTTGATACCTTTTTGTTTGATAAGTGCTTGTTCGATTTCTTCCAGCTCGATTCTATAGCCGTGGATTTTCACCTGATGATCGATGCGTCCTAAGCATTGTACTTCGCCGCCTTCAACAAATTTTCCGAGATCACCGGTGCGATAAATTTTATTGCCAACAAAACCTGAGAACGGGTTATTAATAAATCTTTCTGTTGTCAGATCGGCTCTGTTCAGATAACCACGTGCCACACCATCACCACCAATATAAATTTCACCGATCGATCCTTCAGGCAATGGCTTCAGGTATTCATCTAAAATAAAAAGCTGTGTATTGTCAATCGGCCTTCCGATAGTGATTGATTCATCATTAGATTTGATTTGTTTCACAGCAGACCAAATAGTTGTTTCTGTCGGTCCATACATATTCCACAAAGAAGTGCATCTTGCCAATAATTTTTCTGCAAGATCTTTTGGCAAAGCTTCGCCTCCACACAAAATTTTAAGTGGCAATTTTTTCTCCCATCCTGCTTCAATCATCATTCTCCATGTTGATGGAGTTGCCTGCATCATTTTAATATTCTGGCTCTCAACAATATCAAGCAGCACACGCCCGTCTTTTGCAGATTCCATATCTGCAAGAACAAGTTCTGCACCGCTGATTAAAGGAAGATATAATTCAAGTCCTGCAATGTCAAAAGAAATGGTAGTGATAGCAAGCAGGCTATCACCAGCCTGTATGCCTGGTTTCTTTTGCATGCTGTTGAGAAAATTCACAAGATTGTGATGCTCTATCTGAACGCCTTTTGGATTGCCTGTTGAACCTGATGTGTATAAAACATAAGCCAGATTGCTTCCGTTAATTTCAGCTTTAAAATTGTCTTTTGAATGAGAAGAAAGCTTAGGCCAAATATCTTCAATCAACAATTCTTTTGCAGCAAACTGAAAACGGCCTTTATATTTTTTAGATGTGATCAGGATTTTTGCAGCAGAATCCTGTAGCATGAACTCAATCCGCTTTTGCGGATAAAGTGGATCAACGGGAACATACGCAGCACCCGATTTCATAATAGCTAATAATGAAATCAGCATTTCTGGTGTGCGGTCAACAGCGAGCGCAACAATATCTCCGGCTTGCACTCCCTGCGCAGCTAATAATGCAGCAAGCTGATTGGAAGTTTCGTTTAAAGTTTTGTAAGAAAAAATCTGTTGGCCAAACCTCAATGCAGTTTGGTTAGAAAATTTATTTGATGCTTCTGAAAAAAGATCGGAGAAAGTTTTTTGTTTTGGATAATCGACAGATGTATCATTCCAAAATATCAGCTTGTCATATATCTCAGCGAGAGATTTAAGGGGCACATCTTTAATCTTGATGGCTGGATTTTCTGAGGCGGCTTCCAACAGTGATTTGAATTCATCCATCATTCTGCTGATGGTGGCAGGTTTGAACAATTGTGTATTGTACGACCATTGAAGAACTAGCAATTGCTCAGAGCCACTAACATTTAAAAATATCTCAAAATTTTCATATTCCCGCGGACTGTATACTAATTTATGCTGAATATTTTCAAAAGCTACTCCGTCATCAAGTCCTAAATCTATATTGAACATCACCGGCACCAGCGGAACGCGTGACGGATCTCTCACTATATTCAGCTTCTTTAATAAACTTCCAAAAGTGAATTGCTGGTGATCATAATCATTAAAGATTTGCTTCTTTCTTATTTTAAGATATTCAACAAAAGAAAAATCATTATTGAAAGATGTTTTTAACGGAAGAAGATTTACGCAATGACCGACAAGGGAAGAATGTCCTGTCGCTGATTGTCCGGCGGCAGGAAGACCGAGCACGATATCGTTTTGTCCTGTAAGTTTATGAAGATATACTTCGAATGCACATAGCAAAGTTGTAACAAAGCTGCAGCCGGCTTTTGCGCCGACTGATTTGATGGAAGCTACAAGATCACCGCCTATTGCATAATCATCACGCTGGCTTTTATAAGTTCGGGCAGCCGGTCTTGGAAAATCTGTCGGAACATTTAGCACAGGCACTTCATCTTCATATTGATCTACCCAATATTGAACGATATTTTTATACTCATCTGTTTCATAAAATGCATTTTGTTCCAATGCATATTTGCTAAATTGATCTGCTGCAGGCAATGAAGGCACCTGATTTTTTACATAAGCCGAATAAATCTTTGCCAGATCCTGGAACATGATGCCAATTGACCAGCCATCGCAGATGATGTGATGAACAGTAAATTTCAGGTAATGCTCTGTATCAGAAAGTTTGAAAAGTGCAATTCTAAAGAGCGGGCCATTTAAAAGATCGAAAGAAATTTCTGCATCTTTTTTAGCAAGCTCATTGATATATGAATATTGAGATTCTGTATTCCTGTGACATAAATCTTCGTAATGAACGTCAAATGGCAGCTCCTTATAAATGCACATCTGCCTTCCATCCGCACTGAAAGAACATCTGAGCGCATCATGTCTTGCAATAAGATCTTTTAATGCGCTGTCCATTGCTGAACGACTAAAAGATCCTGAAAGCCTCACAGCCATGCTTTCATTGTAAGAACGGCTTGCATCTTCGCCACCCATCATGCAGGCAACCCATATTTCGAGCTGTGGCTCAATAGTTGGAACAACAGCAATAATTTCCGGCCCGCCAAACGGATCGAAATCTACCGGTAATAAATTGTCCTGTGTATGATCTGTGCTCAATGATTAAATTTTTTATTTCACCTGCATATATTTTCCGGGCCTGTTCGGATCTGTGATGAACCATGCCGGGTTTCCATCTTTATCTTTTCCAAGCCTTGCGCCGGGAACAGGCGGTTCATCAGTCAATTCTTTTTTATTATCAGCATTATTGTTAGCGCTTGCTCCGTTACCATTTTTTGCAGCAACAGCAGAAGCAAAGAAACCTGCTTCAATCATTTCGTTTACACTCTCTTCAAATTTATTTGCGATTGCATCCACTTCAGCAATGGTATGTGCTTCAGTTAGGAAACATGGGAAGCCATCAAGAATATGAATTCCTTTAAATCTCATCAATGCAAAAAGCAATTCGCCAAAAGGAACATCTTCCTTGAATTTTATCTTCCACAAAGAGCCAAACTGCGGCACAAAGAAAGGAAGATTATGTTTGATACAAACTGCATTCATTGCATCTGCGAGTCTTTTTGCTTTTGCATTAATACCTTCCTGCAAAGCCGGCCCTTTTTCTTTCATATAATCCAAAGATGCCTTGGAAGCTGCGAGTGCCAGCGGATGGCGAACAAATGTTCCTGCAAAATAAGTGACGCCCGCTTCAGGAGTTGAAGCATCGCCAAATTGCCAGAAGCCGCCATCGAGCGCATTCATGAAATGTTTTTTTCCTGCAATAACGCCAATGGATATCCCGGCACCAACTACTTTTCCATAAGTGCCAAGGTCAGCCTGAATTCCGAACATTCCTTGTGCACCACGAGGATGCATCCTGAAACCTGTTATCACTTCATCGAATATCAATGCAGTTCCCGACTCGAGCGTTATCTCTCTTAGTTTTTTCAAGAATTCAACCGGTTGAAACTCTGGTCTGCGACTTTGTACAGGCTCAACAAGCACAGCAGCAAATTCATGCGCTCTTTCTTTAATAATCTTTAAGCTTTCTTCAGTTCCATAATCCAATATCAACATATTCTGGACCGCTTCAGGCATGATACCAGGCGCAGCAGGAAATGATTTTAATTTTTTTGTTCCGCGAACAATTACTTCATCAACAATTCCATGATAGGAACCACTGAATGCAACAATGGTTGAGCGACCAGTTACTGTTCTTGCGATACGCATTGCTCCGAGAACTGCTTCAGAACCTGTATTGCATAATGCAGCTCTGTCAAGACCTGTGAACTCACAAATCAATTTGCAAACAGGGCCTGCAAGTTCATGTTGCGGTCCGATCTCATATCCGTTTTCAATTTGTTGCTGAATTGCTTTCGTGATGATCTCAGGTTGGTAACCGAAAAAATTTGATCCGAATCCATTCAGCGCATCAATATATTCATTGCCGTCAATATCCCAAACTCGGCTACCTTTCGATCTGTTCACAACGAGTGAATACACAATTTCTTTTGTTGCCGGCCTGAAACCCGTTACCACTCTCGGGTCTGCCATGTATGCACGATGCTCTTGTGTGTAATTCTTACTGCTCTTTGTTTTATCGTTATATTTTTTTATAAGGTCTTTGATGAATGTTTCTTGCTTTGCGCTTAACTGAGTTGATTGCTTTTCTATCTTAGCCGTTGCACCAAATGGTTTTTTTAATTCCACCAATTCTTCTGCACTCACTTCCAGTTCTAAAGATTTTTTTGCAACAGGAACAGACGAAGCAGCAGGCTGAACATTAGCAATTGGTTGTGGCGCTGCGTTTCCATTGCCTTGCATTAATGCAATTTGTTGAGACAACAATTGAATTTGCTGAGATATCAAACCAATTGCAGAGCTATTATTTGCAGGAGCAGCACTAGCATAATTTAACTGTTGCATTTGTGGCTGCACGTTTTGCGCAACTGGTTGTTGAGCGGGCTGCGCTTGCTGAGGAAGATTAGCATCAAGAAATGAAGCCAATGCATCAAGGCTGCTGTATTCTTCATTCAATTGCCTGAATGTAATCGGCAATTTGAATTCTTTTTTCAGGTTCAATGCAACCTGCGTAAGCAGCAGCGAATCAAATCCCATTTCAATGAAATTCATATCGGGCGTGGCTTCGCTCACATCAATACCTGATGCATTTTCCAGCACTTCCTTAATCTGTTGTATGAGGGAATCTTTTCTCATAATATTATTTTGAGGAAAAATATTTTGGGTGACGATTGTCTGAGTGTTATTTGTTTCTACATTAATTGCGGGAATTGCCTGATCCGGTATGCGGGATACGGGATCGACCCACAAAACAGTTTTCTCGAATGCATAGGATGGCAATATCAACTTTTCTCTTTTCTCTTCCGAGTAAAATTTGTTCCAATCAATTTCAATTCCATTCAGCCACAATTGCCCGATTGCTTTTAATGTTGAATAATATTCCGATTGGCCATCTATTGATTCAAGACTTGAAATAGCAACAGTTGTTTTTTTCGCCTGCTGGCGCACCAATGAAGCAGTAACATTCTTCGGGCCTGTTTCTAAAACTAATCTTCTTTCATCTTCCAGTAATGTGGCAACTGCATCGGCGAAACGGACTGCAGATCTTAAATGGCCGGCCCAGTATGACGGATCGGTTGCATTTTCATCGGTCATCCATTTTCCTGTTACTGTTGAAACAATAGGGATTTTGGGCAAACTTAATTTCACTGATTTCACTATTTCTTCAAAGGGCGCAACAATCGGATCCATCATGATGGAATGGAATGCGTGGCTTGTTGCCAATACTTTGTTTGAAATATTTAATTCCGATAATTTTTTTGAAAGAATTTCTGTAGATGGCGTTGGTCCTGCAACCACACAAGAGCCGGGGCTGTTAATCACTGCAAGCGACAAATCATCTGATAATAATGATTTTATTTTTTCAAATTCTGCACGAACTGCGAGCATGCTTCCTCTCGGCATTTCGCTCATCATTCTTCCACGTGTTGCAATCAATCGCAATCCATCTTCCAAACTAAAAACACCTGCGAGATGAGCCGCAACAAACTCTCCAATGCTATGACCAATGAACGCTGAAGGTTTTATTCCCCAGCTCATCCAAAGTTTTGCCATCGCATATTCAATCACGAAAATGGCAGGTTGCGTATAATAAGTATTATTTATTTTTTCTTCAGCTTCAGTATTACTTGATGAAGAATAAATGACATTCCTGATATCTTCATTCAATGTGCGCTTTAATATTTCTGCACATTCATCCACTGCATTTTTGAAAACCGATTCGTGTTTATACAAATCAATCCCCATGTTCACATATTGCGAACCTTGTCCCGGGAATGAAAAAACAACTTCATCTATATTTTCTTTTAATTGATTTGATTCGGTCGGAGAAACTGATGAAGCATTCAGCTTTTCAATCAATTCATTTTTATCTGAAGCAATCACAAATCTTCTGCTGCTAAAATTCTGACGCGAAGTTTGCAATGTGTAAGCAATATCAGCAAGATTAATATTCTCAGCAGATTGCAAATACGCAGATAATTTTTTTGCAAAAGCATCTCTGCTATTATTTGTTTTTGCGCTCCAGTTTATTAACTGAACTGGTCTTGATGCGCTTGTTTCTATTTTTTTATTTTCGAATTCTTCGAGCACGACATGCACATTTGTTCCCCCAACACCAAATGAACTAACACCGGCTCTTCTTTTTCCATTGGTGTTCCAATCTTTCAATTCAGTGTTCACAAAAAACGGGCTGTTTGCAAAATCAATATTAGGGTTTGGTTTGTTGAAATTTATGGAAGGCAATAATTTTTTATAGTACAGCGAAAGCGAAGTCTTGATCAGCCCGGCAACTCCTGATGCAGGCGTGAGATGACCCATGTTGCTCTTTATAGAACCAATGGCGCAATATTGTTTTTTATCTTGTTTGCCAAATGCGATATTCAAGCCTTCAATTTCAATCGGGTCACCCAATGGCGTTGCGGTGCCATGTGCTTCAACGTAGGTAATGGTTGATGGAGAAATTCCTGCATCTTCAATCGCCATGCTGATTGCTCCGGCCTGACCTTCTGCACTTGGCGCAGTGAAACTTCCTTTGCCGCCACCATCATTATTAACGCCTGCACCTTTTATGACTGCAAAAATTTTGTCACCATCTTTTTGTGCATCTTCTAAATTTTTTAAGAGCACAATTCCAGCACCATCACTGAACACAGTGCCTTGTGCATTTTCATCAAAGGAACGGCAATGACCATCTTTGCTCAGCATCGCTCCTTCCTGATAAATATGACCACTTTTGATTGGAGTTGTTATGGCAACACCACCTGCAAGCGCAATATCACATTGACCTTTGCGAAGACTTTCAACAGCCTGTGCAATAGCTAATAAAGAAGTGGAACATGCAGAATAAACGCTCACTGCAGGACCTTTCAGATTCAGTTCGTAAGCTGTGCGTGAAGCCACATAATCTTTTTCATTCACGGTCATCACATTGAATGAACCAACTCGTGAAACCAATTCTGTATTTGGGATTACGTTGTTAGTATAATAAGTGTTATTGCCTGAACCTGCAAACACACCAATCAATCCATCATATTTTTCAGGAACATAACCGCCGGTTTCAAGTGCTTCATAAGCTATTTGCAAAAAGATGCGCTGCTGCGGATCCATCAGTTGCGCAAGCTTTGGATTGATATTGAAAAAAGATGAATCAAATTCTGCAACACCATCAATCACGCCGCGAGCTCTCACATAATCAGGATCTTTTTTGATATCATCTGCAATGAATGGGCTTAATTCTTCTTCAGAAAAAAATGAAACTGTTTCTTTTCCTTGTTTCAATATTTCCCAAAGTTCCTGAACATTATTTGCGCCAGGAAAACGTCCAGCCATTGCAATTACTGCTATATCTTTATTTGCGTTTTGAGATGCAATTTTTTTGTTTGTCTTTGCAGCAATTTTTTTATTTCCTTCAAGAAATGAAGCGATGCCTGCAACGGTTGGAAACTGATATATTTTTGTGACGGGAACATTCAACGCATGATGCAATTTTAAATCTGCCACAGTTTTCAACGCGAGCAAGGAATTTCCACCAAGCTCGAAAAAATTATCGTTCACCCCTACTCTGTCAAATTGCAACAATGAAGCCCATGTGGATGCAATTATTTTTTCTGTTTCAGTTGAAGGAGCTTTATAAATAACAGATATTTCCGGCCTTTTTATTTCTGGTTTTGGCAGTGCTTTTTTATCAACCTTTCCGCTGGTAGTTTTTGGAAGAACATCGAGCCATACAAATGCAGAAGGCATCATATAATCAGGCAAATGCTGATTAATAGCATGCCTCAATGCTGTAGTGTCTTTTTTATCGTTGGAAGAAACCAGATATGCAACCAATCTTTTTTGCCCGGGAACATCTTCTCGTGCCACAACAATCGCTTGCTGAATTCCCTGTTGCTGGCTTAATAATACTTCAATCTCACCTGGCTCTATTCTATAGCCTCTTATCTTCACCTGATCATCTCTTCTTCCTAAAAATTCTATATTTCCATCTGGAAGAAATTTTGCAAGGTCGCCAGTTCTATAAACACGAATCATTCCTTTTTGAGGATGATTCCAGGTAATAAATTTTTCGTTTGTCAATTCCGGGCGGTTCAGATATCCTTCTGCCAGACATGCTCCTGAAATGCAAAGCTCACCGGTATCACCATTTGTTATTAAATTCAATTTTTCATCCAACACCAGCATTTCTGTATTATCGATGGCAGTGCCAATTGTTGGCAGCGCTGGCCATTCAGTAGGTTTTCCTTCGAGTTTCAATTCGGTTACCACATGGCATTCTGTTGGTCCATATTGATTATATAAAATACATTCAGGCAAAGCAGAAAAAAAGTTGACAACCTGTGCTGTGATTTTTAATTGCTCGCCGGCAGTCATCACTTCTTTCAGGCATGAAGGGAAAAATTTTGTTGCATCCGCAGCTTCGGTCAAATATTGAAGCGCTACGAAAGGAACAAAAATTCTATTGATAGATTCTTCATTAATAAAATGAAGCAGGCTCTGGGGATCAAGTCGCATGTCATCTTCAATCAAGACTAATGTTCCGCCTGTAGTCAGCGTCGCAAATATTTCCTGAAAAGAAACATCAAAACTTAATGGAGCAAACTGCAATGTTTTTGTTCCTCTTCCCGCAATTGATTTTTTATGTTGCCAAAGCATCAGGTTCACCAATGGCGCCTGCCCCATGCAAACTCCTTTTGGCTTTCCGGTTGAGCCGGAAGTATACAGCACATACCCTAATCCTGATTGTTTCGCAGGATTTACACTTGTCCGAATCTCATAACTATTTAAAGAAATAACTTTTACACCAAGAGATTTATAAAGCTCCGTTTCTGCATCTATAGAAAGGCAGCAATCAATTCCTGAATCAGCAACAATTTGCTGAAGCCTGTCTTGCGGATAAGAAGGATCAAGCGGAAGATATGCTTTGCCTGCTTTTAAGATTGCCAGAACACCAATAATTGTTTCAATGCTTCGGGTTGTGCTGATCCCGACTATTTTCGAATCAGGTGATAGAAAAGAAATTGCTTTTGAAAGATTATCTGATTGTGTATTTAATTCAGTGTAGGTTATTTTATTTTTTCCAAACAAAACAGCAATATCATCCGGCACCTCTTTTAATGTCAAATTAAAAAGGTCTTGCAGGAATACATTAGCCATTTCCCCATATTGCAGCTTTTTATCAGTCGAAAGTTCCATAGATGCCAGGGATATTCAGTTTAGGAGTTTGGAAGTAGGATAAGATACTTGTAAAACCCATAAATGCAAGGTTTTATTGTGCATATTACCCCAGTTAGCCTAAAAAAAAAACAGGTATATATACCTCATTTTCATCAGTTAATTTTATAATATGATTCCAACCGGAATTGGAATAAGCAATATGTTGGTTTGGCTGTTTTCTTAATGGCTTAGCTGAGTGGATAAATGGACGCTGCTCGTGATCTTTTTAAAAATATGGATTGCCGTGAAACAAAATTAAAGATTTAGGGCAAGCCATCACATAAAAAATACATAATAATACAATGCAGTATTATGAATTCTCTAAAAAATAATTGCTGTTTTAGGCATTGTTATGATTAAGCTTACAGCTTTGGCCTGCAAGCCATGCATAGCTATACAGCGCAAGAGCTTTTGCTTTGCCTTCTCTTACTTTAAAAGCCCATACATCTTTCATAAATGCACTGAAATTTTTTGCATTCAACTGATCGAATGCGACAGAAATAGTTGGACCAAGAGAATATGCCGTATGCCAGGTCCCGAATGGGATAAAAAGTGTTTCGCCTGCGCCAACAGTGAAATGTATTGGCGTTGCGTTCTTATATTTTGGAAACTTTTCGTAATCCGGTTCAAAAATATTGATATCAGATCTCCATGGATCGTCTGCTCTCGGATATAAAAAATCTTCCTGTCCGCGAGGGAAAACAGTAAATCTTTTTTCTCCATAAAGCTGATTGATCCATGCATTCAGGTGATAATAATCGAGATGCACATAAGGAAATCTTCCACCCGGACCGCCGATGAAAACTTCAGTAGCGCTGCCCCAATAGCCTCTTTGAAACCATTTTGTTTCAAGCCAGTTTGGCCTTGCATAATTAAGGTGAAGCGGGCTGATCAAAGGCCTTATTTCAGGCAACACAGTAGGAATATCAAATATAAAAGGATATGGCGCCGGTTTGTCAACAGTGCTGTTCTCCACAAGATCCATCACTTCACGCATCGTATAGTGGCGGCCGTCTTTTTCGATTGTTTTTTCTCCATAATTTTCCCTGAACCAATTTGGAGTGAAAAGGCCATTAGCCTTCCATACTTTAGAGGCATTTTTAAATACAACAGGTATACCCGGTTTGTAGAATCTTTCCATGAATTCTTTATAGGAAATATCTCCTACTCTTTCGACTTCCATATTCGGCATAGAGCGTATTTTTTAAGTTTTATAAGGTAAAACAGTTTGCGATTAAAAAAACGAGAATGTTTGTTTTCTATTGCGGCCGTGCAAAAAGGTCGCCGGCTTTGCAAAAATATTTCGCCATTTTGCAATAAGCCAGAACAGCAAGCGCTTTTGCTTTATTACCATCTTTTTTATATTTCCACACATCCTTCACATACTCATCATAATTGCTCGCATTGATCTGATCAAAGATCACAGAAATGCTCGGCGTGAGCGATTCTGCGCTATGCCAAATGCCCCATGGAACAAAAATTGTTTCGCCTTCTTTTATAGTAACTGTTATTGGCGTAGCATTTTTATATTTTGGATGCTTCTCGTAATCAGGATTGAAAATATTCACATCTGATTCCCATTTATTATTCGCTTTGGGATACATGAATTCATCTTGTCCGCGGGGATAAACAATAAAATTTTTATCACCATACAATTGTGTCACCCATGCATTGGTATGAAAATAATCAATATGTGCAACAGGAAATTTACCTCCCGGGCTGCCCAAAAAAAGTTCGGTCTGGCTTCCTATTACTACAGATGGAAACATCATACTTTGAAACCAGTTTGGCACAGCATAATTCATCCCAAGTGGAGTGATCAATGGCAAAAGCTCAGGAAGTTTTGAAGGAATATCAAACTTGCAGGGATATGGTGCGGGGCGCTCTGATGAACTGTTTTCAATCAGATCGAGCAATTCGCCCATGGTGTATTCTTTTTCATTCACCACTGTTTTCCTTTCACTGAAATTGTCACGAAAATATTTTGGAGTGAATAAGCCACGGGCTTTCCAGACTTTAGAAGCGTCTTTAAAAACAACCGGAATCCCGGGTTTATAAAACTCGTTCATAAAATCCTTGTAAGAAATGTTTTCAACTTTTTGAACTTGCATTATATAGGGTGTTTGGGTATCGCCAATGTAGAAATTAATTTTAACATATTCAAGCCTTT
>Ga0209060_10002519_pt1 | contig 16858 bp, 19 predicted proteins | sample Coa_R1_8_FD_187155 | JGI IMG/M metagenome (GOLD analysis project Ga0209060, IMG submission 187155) | Surface soil microbial communities from Centralia Pennsylvania, which are recovering from an underground coalmine fire - Coalmine... | ecosystem: Environmental > Terrestrial > Soil >...
CTCCCCATGGAAGAGGAAGATCTGTGTGTTGATCTTCCGGATATTGAAGCCCCACGGTTTCACCAGCCGCTCGATCTCACTCCTGTTGCCGGCACCATCTTGCCGCCCGGTTTCGAGCATGGTGCGCGCCAACAGTTCAAGCTGCGCCGGATCCTTCATCAGCCGCAAATCTTCGCCGCCGAGCCATTCGGCGATGCGGAGCATGCGGGCGCGCACCATCGCTTCTGAAACATGATCCGGCCTGAATTCCCTGAGCCGTTTCCTCAGATAGTTCGGAAATGCGCGCGCGACGAACCAGGCGAGCCGCCGCAAAGCAGGGCCGGCTGTGAGCGCGAACCCCGGCGGCGGAACCGCGCTGACGAGCGAAACGGCGCGGACGCGCGTGCCGAGGGAGTGGGCGGTCGCGAGCGCGTAAGGCCCACCGGCTGACATTCCCTGCACAGCAAAGCGCGCGACCCCAAGCCGGTCTGCGATCTCGGCAACATCGGCTGGCCAGTCGAGGAGGCGATCGCCATTTTTCGGGCTCGAAAAGCCGATCCCCGGCCGGTCGGGCGCTATGATCCGCACCCGCGCCTTCTTCGCCGCTTGTTCGAGAGCGAGCGCCTCGAGACGCGAAGAACCGTGCCCGTGGAAGTGAAACACGGGCGCGCCGTCGGCCGGACCGACGTCGAGAAAAGCCGGCGTTCGTCCGTCTTTGAGAGTGATGAGCGACGCCGGTTCAGGAGGATGTGCACGCGCGTCAAGCACGACGCCGACCTGAATCGCTGTGCGTGCTTATCAATCGATTCGGGCTGTTCCTAGTCGTCCGGCCCGCAGGCGTCGTTGAGCCCATGCTTGAGCCGAACCGGGTTCTGGTAGTCGAAACCGAAAAAATAAACCGGACCGACGACGGTCTCGACCAGAATGATGCCCCAGATGACGTTTCCAGCCGAAATCTCGTAACAGACCTTGTCGCTTCGCCGCTCATCTGCATTCAGAAGTCCATAGGGTTTGTAGGTGTGGTTGTCGGCATAAAGCGGGCGCGTGCATCCGGAGAGCACGAGGCAGGCGGCAAGAAGCGCAATGATCGCCCGCATGTCACTCTCATCAACAGCGCAAGAAGGTTACATGGTTTCGGGAAAAGTGTCTTCTATGCAGACCACGCGGCAAGCCCATGCGGCACTCAGAAATATCTGCGCAGTTGGATGTAAATCCGTCCCGGCGAACCGAGATAGATGTCTTTCCCCGGCGCCGTGCGAATTCCGCCGAACTCGGATCCCGATGCGCCGACCGGCGCCTGCGCGCCTGCAATGAGCGTTAGATCGTCCGCGAGCGAATAGCTTGCCTGGACCAGCGCGTAGAAGCTCCCGTCGTCGAGATCGCCAATCAGTGTTGGGCCGGCATGGAGAAGGGGACTGACTTCCATCGTGAAGCCCGTTGCGAGATAGTTCTGGCGCACATTGAACAACTGGCCGCGTGCGAGGCGGTCGAGAAGGTCGGTCGGCATTGCCGCGAACGACAGATTGCTTCCGGTGATCCCAAAGCCACTATGAAAATATTCCGCGAACACCGTCGTGTTGCGGTCAAACAGCGTGACCGCGTCCGAAACGTTCGCAAGTGCCGAAACGCGCGTGCTGCCATTCCGGAGGAGTGTGGGAACGAGTTCGAGATTCCACGTCGCTCCCGAAAGCGCTCCATCGATCCCGAGCCCGGCGACCCAGTCGCCGCGGTCGCGTGCGATCAGCAATGTCGTCGCGTGGCCAGCGATGGTCGCGTTGTAGTGGAGTGCAAAGGAGGATTCATTCCACGCAAGGGGAGGAGCGAAGGAATGGCTTCCAGTCATTCGGTCCGCACGTGGCACAGCGATGAACTGAAGGTCAGATCCGTCAGGAAACAGATATTGCGAATAGAACATGTCGGTGCCGGGCTTCCATTCGGTATCCGTCGCGGTAGGTGAAAACGGATCGAACAGATCCATGGGACGGAAGACGAGGCCGGAACCCCAGGTAAGCGCTTGCCGTCCGACACGTAGGACGAAGTTCGGCGTGGAATAGGCGATTGCCAGACGATCGATTCGCTGAGAGCCGAGGAAGTTGGCGTGATCGTCGAATCGCTCGGTCAGGTCAAACCAGGTCGAGGTGGGGACGGCCAGTAAGCCTGACTCCCTGCGCATGAGACGGACGTCGTCGCCATAGTCCATGTCGACGACGTAATGAAACATTCCGCTCCAGGAGCCGAAGGCCGGCTCCCATGTGAGGCGAATGTCCGAGGTAAAGTCGTTGCGGTTTTGTGCGCGGAGCAGTGCATCGAGCGTGTTCTCGCGTGTAAAGGCGCCGATGTCCTGAAGTTCGATTCGTCCGTGGATCAGATTGTCAGCATCAGCGTGCGCGACTGTCGCGAACGCCAGCGTCGTGACGACGAGAAGCATTCTACGCATCCGCGCACACAATCGGCGCGGGTTGCTTCCGGTCGTGACGCCCTCAGGCCGCGGCTGACGCTTGGGTGCGATCATCGGAAACGATCCTGCCGTCGATCAGTTCGATGTGCCGGCGCGCATGCACCATGACGCGCGGATCGTGGGTCGCGATCAGAAAAGTGATCCCAGATGTCTCGTTCAGTTTCGCCATGAGCTGGATCAAGTCTTCGGCGTTCTTCGAGTCGAGATTCGCTGTCGGTTCATCCGCAAGCACCAGTGCAGGCCGTGGCCCCAGGGCACGCGCGACGGCGACACGTTGCTGCTGTCCCCCGGACAGCTTCGATGGCCTACGGTTTTCGAGGCCTGCAAGCCCGACTTCGGAAAGGACTTCGCGCGCACGGGCGTGCCGCGCCGCCGAAGGCATTTCAAGAAGCCGCAGAATGAATTCGACATTCTCGATCGCCGATAAAACGGGCACCAGGCTGTAACTCTGGAACACGAACCCGATCTTGTGCAGGCGGAGGTCGGCGAGCGCGTCTTTTGAAAGCCGCGCGATGTTCTCACCGGCAACCGTGATCTCGCCCTTGCTCGGGCGGTCGAGGCCGCCGATCAGGCTCAGGAGGGTCGTTTTTCCGGAGCCCGACGGACCGGAAAGCGTCGCGAAGTCGCTCGCGTCGATGTCGAGATCGATTCCGCGCAAGGCCGAGACGTCGACTGTGCCCTGGCGATAGATCTTTTCCACGCCTCGGCAGCTGATGATATTGCCCATCCGGCGGTCTCCTAAAACTGGGTCATGGCGATGACAGGGGCGGTGCGCGCGGCCCGGCGCGCCGGCCACAGGGTGGCAGCAATTCCAAGCGCCCAGACGATCATTCCGGGAACCACGGCGGTCGAAGGATCGAGCTTCGGGTAAAGGATGCGGCCCAGCCCGTAGCGATCGACGCCGCTCGCGACGAAATTGAGGTCGATGCCATCGCCAAAGGGTGCCAGCGTGGACGCGGTTGCGGCGACACCCAGCACTACGCCAATGGCAACAAGAAGCGCCGACTCGATGGCAACCTGAAGGATGACCGTGCCCGGCCTCATTCCCAGCGCCATCAGCAGGCCAAATTCGCGCGTCCGTTCAAACACGGCCATCAGCTGCGTGTTCACAATTCCAATTGCCATCAGCACGAACATGACGGCGAGCCAGACCGCGGTGTACGTCGAAGAGACGTTTTCGATCGCTGCCGCAATGGGCGAGAACTGCGTCCACGGTTCGATGACGAGCGATGGATGCGCACCTGATGGCTGACCGTGCGTCGTGTTGTCTTGGTGTGCATCATTGGCCAGTGCTGCCGTTCTCAGCGCAGCCACAAGAGTGTCAAGCCTTGTGCCGGCATTGGCGTCGAAGCTGATTTCGGAAATCCTGTTTCCCATGCCGAGCAATTCTTGTGCTGCATGGCGCCCGGTGAAGACAAATTCGTCCTCGACGGGCGTCGTACTGCCATAGACGCCGATGATTACAAATCCCGATTGCGCGAGATGGCCGTCGCTTGCCTGCGTCATCAGCACCACGCGCTTGCCGAGTCGCGTCTTGAGGCGCTTGAGCAAATCGCGGCCGATCACAATGCCGGAGTCGTCATCGCCCGCGAGGTATCTGCCCGCTGCAAGGCTCGATGGCAGCACCGAAATCTTTCGTTCCTGTTCGGGCGATGCGCCGGCCAATGTTACCGGCCGCGTCTCGTATTCGCTCTGGAGGATAGCGGGTACGCGCACACGCGCGGCCCAGGATGAGACCTGCGGCGAGTTCAATACGGCGAGCATTGCCGTGCCAGGCACAAAGCTATAGGCGACGTTCGGGTCATCCATATAGCGCGATGCGTGGATCTGCCCTTCGCCGGTCATTACCCGGAGTGCCTGGTCGCGCGAGCTCGTTTCAACCGCGGCAAACAGCACGTCGAAGATCAGAATCGACCACATGCCGACCGCGACAACGGCGAGCGTGATCACGGTCCGGCGCGGATTGCGCCAGAGATTGCGCCATGCGAGTGGCAGAAGAAGAGCAACTCGGTTCATGTCAATGGCGCCATCAGTTTGCCCGCATTGCGGTCGCGGCTGTGAGGCTTCTCACGCGCGCGTAAGGAACAAGCCCGCCCAAAAGAATGGCTGCGAAGATCGCCGCCGGCCCGAAGAGGCCGCTGAAAAGACTGAGCTCAGGATAGAGGCGCTGCGGCAGCCCGAACTGGCGCAAAACATCCGAAAATTGAGGAATCAGCACGCCCACGTGTTCGAGCCAGAGCGTTCCGCTGATGCCTGCGGCTACGCCGAGCCCCGTGCCGAGCGCCGCGAGGAGGAGGAGTTCGCTCCAGACCATTTGGCCGATTTTCGACGGTCGCATGCCGATTGCGAGCAGCATTCCGAACTCGCGCGTGCGCTCGAGGACGCTCATTAGAAGCGTGTTGAGAACAATGAAGGCAACCACCGCGACCAGCGTGGAATAGAAGAGCATCGAGGTTGCATATTTGAGACGGAGATTGTCTCTGAGTGCCGGTTCGAGATTTCCCCAATCGAGGAGCGCAAGCCCATGCGCATGCGCAATGGCCGCGAGCGCAGGCAGAGCAGCGTTCACATCCGAAAGCGTGGGCCCACCGAGCGCGATTGTGTTCGCTGCGTTGTTCATCCCGAAGGTCGTCTCGGCGCGGGCAAAGGGCATTTCGAGAATCGAGCGGTCCAGCTCGGGAACGCCGCTCTCATAAATGCCCTTGACCTCGAGCACGTCCGTGGCGACCGAACCGTCTTTCGCCGAGCCGAGGAGTGTTACGCGGCTTCCGGTCGAAAGCCCGAGGTTGCGGGCCAGCAATGCACCGATGACGGCGGCTGCGCTGTCGGAAGCCTGCAGATAGCGGCCTTTACGGATCACGTGCGCGATGGAGGATATTTTCTCTTCGCTGGAAGGATCTACTCCGACGACCGCAGCGGCATAGGACCGCCCGCCATTGGCGAGTACGGCAAAGCCGTTGATGCGAGGGCTAACGGCGGTAATGCCGGAAACCGACTGTGCGAGACCCGCAATGCTCGTTGGGTTCGCAATGGTGCGATCGAGCCGGGGGTCGTCGGCGTAATCCGGCGGCTGGAATTGCGCGTATCCATCGAAGATGCGCAGCGTGCTCTGCTTCATCGTCTCGTACACGCCGACCTGGAAGGAGAGCATGAAGATGAGGAGTCCCGAGACGATCGCGATCGAGAGCAAGCTCAGGATCGTGCGCTGCGGCCGCCGCCAGAGATTCCGGAAGGCGAGAAAAAAGATCATCGCAGGCTCGCGCAAGCCAGGACGAAGCCGGTCATGGACGTGGGTTCTGCAAATTGGAAAGCGTGAAGAGATAGTCCGGCAAGCCGGCGTCGAAGCGAGCGTCGGACGTCTCGATGCGGGTCCACTGCCCGGGACGATCGAGCGGATGCATGGTCATGATGACGGGATAGATTCGTCCACCGAGAACACGGATGTCGTCCGCCGTCATGCGTCGCACCGGCTTGCCGTCCTGATCGAAGTAGGTCTCTTCGAGCATGACGAGATCGTCACGAATCCTGACGGTGACCTTCCCCCAAACGACGGGCGAACCGGGCTTCGGGATCGCGTCGACGACCCACACCTGGTGGCCGGCCTGTTGTTCGCTCCCCGCAAGACGGTGCGCGTATTCGGTGAGAAGGTCATCGGATTTGGACAGATCGTCATAGGAAAAGTCCGAACCCATCCAGGATTGGCTCATCATGCTGGCCGGAAGCCGGATGACCTGCTCGAGCTTCGGATTGAAAATCCAGGTCTCGTCTCCAAGCTTGAGCGTTGCATTTCCCGCGTCTGCGTGCGGGGCCGTGAAGCGCACGAGCGCATCGCTCATGCCGCGCGTCCAGGCTTTCATTGCGAGATGTCGCTCCCAGCCGGCGCAATGAATTGTCATTCCGACGGAGGTCTCCGAGCTTTTGGAGCGGTAATTGTCGAAGACGCGCTTCAGGAGTGTTTCGACATCCGGCGCGGCCGTGGGTACCGCGGCTAAAGCGGGTGGGCCAAAGATGAACGTCATGAAAAAGAGGCCGGCCGAAAGCAGGTCTCGCATGTTGCCAGAGAACTTCCGGACTGCACGCATCCTGCCGCCCCTTGATTCAGCCCCAGTATTTGGGTTCTATCAGACCGACCGTCGGTCTGCAATCAATTGAGCGCTAAAATGGCTGCTCCTGCCCTTAAAGATGAACCAATCCGACTGCGGGTCCTGAAGCCGCCGGAAGTCCGTCGCTCGGAGTTCAGCGATTGCGCTCTCAGGCTCTTCCTGGCGAAGGGATACGAGCGGACCACCGTCAACGACGTGATCGCGGCGGCTGGGCTGTCGAAAGGCGCATTCTATCACCACTTCCGGGCGAAGGAGGATTTGCTCGAGGCCATTGCCGAACGATTCGCCAGTGACGCGCTTGCGCGTGCGGCGGAAGCCGAACGGGGAACCGTACGGAATGCGCTCGAGAGGCTCAATCTGTTTTTCGCGGAAACGCGCGCACTCAAAGGAGAGCGTGCTGCCGAGCTCGCGGTATTCAGCATGCTGTTTCGGCCGGAAAATGCGGTGCTGTATCTTCGGGTGGTCAACGCGGTCTTCGCGGCGCTCGCGCCGAAGCTTGCGGAAATCATCGAGGCTGGTGTGGCCGAAGGCACGTTCGATGTGCCCGATGCAGAAGCCGCCGCAGAGGCCTTTCTCTGGCTCGGCAATGGTCGCCTTGGTCTTGTCGTGGAGTGCCTTGCAGAAGCCGAGAAGGGCGAAATCGACAGTGCAGCCCTGAAGTTGGCTCAGCGTCTCCGCGCCGAAGAGTCGATGATCGACCGCATCCTCGGGGTCGCACCGGGAAGCGTCCAGATTCTGGGGTCGGTGGATTACGTGAAGACGATACTGAAAGCGTGGCGCCAGGCGGTCCGATCCACCCCGGAACCCGTCTCCACCAAGCCTCCGGGTATTAACGGAAGGGAGTGACCGCCGTTCTCACCGATTGCGCCGGTTGCTATGGTCTGCGGCCTAGAACGGTCTTTGAACCGGCCCCCAAAGGAGGCGGATCTGCTCGCGCTCAAGGTCTCAGCGGATGTGTTCGTGGCACTCGCCATGGCGTTGACGCTGGTCGGCGCACTCGAGGCGTTTGAACGTCCGGCCCAGATCGGCGGCCAGCCCTACTACTACCCGGCGTTCCAGATCGCGGGCGGAGTGGGCGAATGGCTGGGCACGGTGCTCACTTTTGTGTTGTTGATTGTAACCCCGGCAGGAACCGAGAAGTTCAACTGGATTGCAGCTTCCTTCTCTTCACTGATGGTGATGCATCTCGTCTATTGGGCTGTGGCATATCCGGTGCGCTCCTCGTGGACCCAGAGGGGCCGTCTCGTCGCGGCGGGTCGACGCTTCTTCGGGCTTACGGGCGCAGCCGAAACCGCAGCAAGAAGGCGGCTCCAGAATCTTTGGCCAGAGGTGAAGCGTTTCTGGGAGTATTCGCACGTCGTGCGCGCGTTTTTCGCGTTCGTCAGCGTGGTGACGCTGGGCGTCGCCGTAGCGATGTAGCGCGCATATCCCTCGGCTGGCCAATATCGCGGCCCCACGGCAATCTGCGCATGGCCGCCATTCCTTGCTTTTCTCCCGTGCTCATTGCCAGATTTGCCGTGGCCTGAAGGGAGGAATCGCGATGATGTACGTGCCGCCTGCGCCTCCGCGCGCACGCTCGCTCGTTCCTCTCTCCGGCTTTTGCCATGCCCGTTGTTTCCGTCCGCGATCTCAGGAAGACATACCGCTATGCCAGGCGAAGGCGTGGGCTTAGGGGCCTTTTGACCGGCGCGTTCGCGCCCGAGATCCAGCAGGTCGAAGCGGTTAAAGCCATCTCCTTCGAAATCGAGGCAGGTGAGCGCGTTGCAATCATTGGCCCCAACGGGGCCGGCAAGTCGACAACGCTGAAAATCCTTTCGGGCATTCTCGAGCCTTCGTCGGGGGAAGCGCGCGTACTCGGACTGGTCCCCTGGCGCGAACGAATTCGGCTAGCGTACCGCATTGGCGTTGTTTTCGGTCAGCGCACGCAGCTCTGGCCGGAATTGTCGGCGCGCGATTCTTTCGCGCTTCTACGCCGCGTTTACGACCAGGAGACGGAAGCGTTCGCCAGTCGTCTCGCACATCTGTCCGGCCGCTTCGGTCTCGCGGAATTTATCGATCAGCCCGTGCAGCGCCTCTCGCTCGGCCAGCGCATGCGCTGCGAAATCGTCGCCAGTTTGCTGCATGCACCGGAGCTGTTGTTCCTGGACGAGCCGACCATCGGTCTCGATATCACCGCCAAAGCCATCATCCGCGATGTCATTCGCGAGCAGGCGCGGGAGGAGGGCGAAACGGTCGTCCTCACGTCTCACGACACGCGTGACATCGAACTCGTTTGCGATCGCGTGATTGTCATCAATGACGGGCGGATCGTTGTCGATGAACCTACGGAGCAGCTGAGGCGGCAGTTCCTGGCGCGAAAGTTGGTGACGCTGCGATCGGCGGCCCCTGCCATTGCGCTCTCGCTTCCCGGCGTGACACGGCGCGAGAGCGAACCGCACACTTCGATGTTCGATGTCGATACGCGCGTGGCGCGGGTCGAGGAGGTGATCTCGAAGGCTCTCGCTCAAGGCGGCATCGAGGACATTACGATCGAGGACCCACCGATGGAGGAGGTGGTGCGTGAGATTTATGCGGCGACGAAGTGATTTTCCGCGCACGGCTGACGCAGCTCTGGCGGCCTTTGGAATAGGTTTGCGCCAGGCCTTCGCGGCGTGGCCGGTACTTATGGGTCGCGCTCTTTTCTATCTCGTTGTCATGGCGATTCTGGCCGCGCTCTGGGACAAAGTCACGGCCGCGCATCTGCCTGGAACGCTTGCGGCTCATCTGCCTGAAGGCGCGCTGACGCTTTATGTCGGTGTGACCGAGTGGATCACGCTTTCGGTTTCCGCAATTCATTTGCGGCTCGAGGATGATATCCGCTCCGGCGCGCTGGAGCCGCAACTCTTGCGGCCAAAGCCGTACCTTGCACAAAGAATATCGGAATCCCTGGGGGGCGCAGCCGCGAGACTGATCGTGCTTGCGATTGCAGGCATTGCGTTGCTGGTGTTGTCGGGCCGGCCTCAGCCTCCTCTTTTGGCTTTCATGTATGTCGCCGTGCTCGGCGTTCTCGGTTGCGCGATCGGCGTATTGCTCTTCACGTTTGCCGGGCTGTCGGCATTTTGGATCCGGCGTGTCCTGCCGCCTTACCTCATCGTCCAGAAGCTGACATTCCTGCTTGGCGGGTTGTTTGCGCCGATCAGCCTTTATCCTCGCTGGCTGTTCCGCTTCGCGCTGGCAACGCCGTTTGCGGCGCACACCTTTTTTGCCGGAGTGCAGATCATCGCGCCATCTGAGCGCTTCTTCTTCTTCGGAATCGGACTCGAGGTGCTCTGGATCATTGCCCTGTCTGCTCTCATTGCGCTTCTCTGGCGCCGCGGCCTTGCACGCCTGCTACGCGAGGGCAGCCCGTGAGCGCGCTCACCGTCTATGCTGCGAGCATCGCACACGCGATCCGTACCTCGCTCAGGGACCGCACGAATTTCCTGCTCCAGGCTCTGGGCATGGTGCTCAATGACGGTTTTTTTCTCGTGCTCTGGTTCCTTTTTTTTGCAGGATTTCGCGAAGTCGGCGGCTGGGGACGGAGCGATGTTGCCCTGCTCCTTGGGATCATCATGATCGTGGTCGCGATCTCGGGCGTCTTCTTCGGTGGCTATCGCGACATGGCCGCGACGATCCTCAAAGGCGAACTGGACTCGCTTCTGACGCAACCCAAATGGGTGCTTCCTCGACTCATCGCACGCGAAAGCATCCCGAGCGCGTGGGGCGATCTTGTCGTCGGATTGATCCTGCTTTCCACTACGGCGCATCTTGCAATCGTGCAGTTGCCGCTTGCATTGATCGCGCTCGTCTGCGGACTGACGGTCTACGTCGCCTCGGGCACGCTCTATGCGAGCCTTGCCTTCTGGTTTGCGGGCGCGCGGAGCTTCGCCCGCGATCTCACGGACTTCATGCTCCTGTTCTCGAGCTATCCGGGTTCGATTTACTCCGGCGCGACGCGTGTGATCGCCTATTCGATCCTGCCGGCTGGTTTCGTGGTTCTGACGCCTGTGAAGCTCCTGCGCACCCCGGACGCGGAAACACTCGCGCTCGCGATTTCCGCGTCGACCATTTATTTCACCCTTGCGGTTTGCGCGTTTCACTTTGGACTCAGGCGCTATCGTCGCGGGGACGTGAACGCCAGCCTCGCTTGAGCACGGCACCGGCGCGTCTGCCGCCCGTTTCCTTTCCAGGCAAAGGAGATGTCCATGGAAAAAGTGTCCGACAAGAAACGTGATCCGGCAGTGGATATCAGGAACGAACCAGGCGGCGATCTGAGGAAACGGCCCCAGGGGACGCGTGATGACAAGCGCGATGATGTCGTGCCGGAGACGACCAATCTCGATCAGAATCAGGGCAAACTCGACACTCCGGATATCGACAAAAGACCAGAAGGGCAGGCAACGCGGAACTAGCGCTCGGATCACCATAAGTTCCGGGCCAGCGCGACCGGAACGGCTCGACTGCGGACGCGTTGGCAAGAAACGGGAGGACACGGGCTCGCGCGTGCGGGCAGTAGAAGCGTGCGTCAGCGAGGGGTGACAGGAGGGCCGATGGCCGACCGCGTTCCACCCTTTATTGGAATTGTTTTTGGGATTTCTGCGAGCGTCGCCCTTCTCGCAAGCGTTGCCGTTGCGCAGGAGGATGCTCCGATCAAATCCTCCGCAAAATCCCCGCCTCCGCAGATGACGGCCGTGGGCGGAATGGAACTGGTTTCTACCGTCCCGGATGCTCGGCAGAGGCTCGCGTCACTTTCCGTAGAAGATGCCACGGGAATCGTCGTCGGCCGCGTCGAGGACGTGCGCATCGTACCAGGTGGCCACGCGTCGGCGATCAAAGTTGCTCTCGCGCCGCCGGCCCATCCCGGTCAGACGGTGAGCCTGAGGGCAGACGAGTTGAGCCTCGATACCGGAAAAGACGTGATCGTCTCCCAGCTCAACGCGTCGCAAGTTGCCGCGCGCGCGGGCATCCCGTCGTTCACGCCGGCCACGGAGGCAAGTGGCGGATGGATCGCCGCGCCAGTCTACGTTGATAACCGGTTGGCGAATTCCGAAACCAGCGCCTCGGCGCTTCCCGCGCCGAAAACGTAACGATCCGGGCGGATGAGAACGGCGTCGGCGTCCCGGGCGTCGAGCCACGCGTCGAGCTGGCTTCTGAACGGTGCGATCTCGGCAGCACCGAGATCGATGTGCGTCGGGTCTGCGCCGATTGGCGGCCGCTTCTGAGCTGGTTGGCGAGAGATCAGCCATGAGGAGCGCGGCAGAAAATCGTCGAGTCGCAGTGCCTTTCCGTGGCGCATGACCCACGGTTGAATGAAAAGATCCCCCGCTGCTGCTGCCCCGGCACTCAGAACGCCCGGGCCGATCCTCGGTGCCAGGGGTGGTTCCGGGCTATGGCCGCTCGCGCGTTGCGCGAGCAGCGCCGCGTCCCGCGCCGCTGCGGCCGCGCGATCATGCGTGCACACGACGCGTCCCATGGCGATCGATGCCTCGAGAATTGCGCGCACATGGGGCTCGCGCTCGCTCTGATACGTGTCGAGGATCGCCTCTCCGGCAAGGCCCTTCAGTACGAGCGCGAGTTTCCAGGCAAGATTGGCCGCATCGCGCACGCCTGAGCACATGCCCTGACCGGCAAAAGGCGGCATCTGATGGGCCGCATCTCCCGCGAGCAAAACATGTCCCTGCCGCCAGGATTTCGCGATGAGGCCGTGAAAGCGATAGACCGCCTTCCGGTCGATCGTGACCTTGCCGGAAACATTCCAGGGTTCGAGCAAGCTTTCGATCACGTTGTCAGCGAGCATCTCTTCCGGGGATTCACCGGGCTTCAGCATGAACTCCCAGCGGTGACGCCCTGGCCCCATCAGGACGCACGTCGTGGGACGCTCAGGGTCGCAGATCTGCAGGTTGATGTCTGGAACCTGTGCGTCCGGTCCGACGATGGCATCGATGACGAGCCAGGGTTCATCGAACGCGAAATCCTGAAGCCCGATCCCCGCACAGGCGCGCACTGCACTCGACGCGCCGTCGCACCCCACGAGATAACGTACCTTTGTTCTGGAGGGGCCGTCGGCCGAAGCCAGAGAGACGAAGGCGCCGCCGTCGAATGCAGCGAAGCCTTCGAACGCCGTCCCGAGCCGGACCTCTACCTTCGGATCAGCAGCGAGAAGATCGCGCAAGGCATGCTCGACGCCGGGCTGGTGGAACATGAAGCTGGAAGGCCAGCCTGAGGCACTAGTTTGCGGAAGCTCGTAGCGCAGCAGCACCTCGCCGCGTGCGGTTCTGAATTCATAGGCCGGCGCCGCTCGCGCGTAGCGCAACACCTCCTTGTCGATCCCGAGCGACTGAAAGAGACGCATGATCTCATGATCGAAATGCGCCGCACGCGGAAGCGGATAGACGTTCGTATCCTTGTCGACCGCGAGCACTCTCAGATTCTCGCGGCCGAGCAGGGCAGCAAGAGTCGCACCAACGGGACCAAGTCCGACAATAACGACGTCGTAGTCGAACGTGCCGGTCATGACGTACCTGCGCAGATATTCTCGATGGCACCCAATTTCTCGATCTCGCAGCGCACGCGATCACCGTCCTTGAGGAATTGCCGCGGTTCCATTGCAGCACCGACTCCGCCTGGCGTGCCGGTGAAGATCAGATCGCCCGGCTCGAGCGTCATGGCCGTCGAGAGATGTTCGATCTGCTGCCAGATATTGAAAACGAGGTGCCTGGTATTTGATTTTTGCCTTTGCTCGCCGTTGACACTGCAGGAAATGTCCAGCGCGTGCGGGTCCGGGACCTCATCATCGGTCGTGATCCAGGGGCCGAACGGTGCGTGCGTATCGAAGGACTTTCCGAGCGACCATTGCGGCGTGCGATGCTGCCACATGCGCTCGGTCACATCGTTTCCGACGCAGTAGCCGAAAACGCTTGCCGGCGCATCGGCTGCCTTGATACGCCGTCCCCCCTTTCCGATCACGACCACGAGTTCGACTTCGTAGTCGACGAATGATGGTGTGGTGAGTTCGATGACATCGAACGGACCGTTTGCCGACGTCGCAGCCTTGGTGAACCACACCTGGTGCTCCGGCTTCGGCATTTTGCTTTCCGCGATGTGGTCGGCGTAATTGAGCCCGATTGCAAAGATCTTTCCTGGGCGCCGTACCGGGGCCAGCAGCTTCACTTCGGAGAGAGCCGCGTCGTGGGACGATGTACTGGCGAGGTTGCGCAGGTCGTGCTCCAGTGCTGCCCAATTGGCAATCAGGTAGATCATGTCCGGCGCGAGTCCGGGCGCGCGCCGCGACAGCGAAAGCACCTTGTCACCCTTGATAATTCCGAGCTCGGCGGTACTGCCGCGCGTGAAGGTCGCAAGCTTCATCGGATGTTCCTTTCACGAGCCCATGGTCGGAGGAGCGGCTGGGCCCCATTGCACGCCAAGAAGTTCGGGCAAGCCCTGCACACCTGCCGGAATGTCCGCGGTCAGGAGGTCGCCGTCGGTCCAGTGCTCGAGCGTGTGGCCCCAGGGATCGCGCCAGTAATCGAAGACCTGGCTTCCCAGAATGTGGCGCCCGACTCCCCATTCCTGCCTATGTCCCTTCACTTTCAGGTGATCGTGGCCGCACATCAGATCATCGAGATCGCGTACCTCGAACGCTGCGTGATTAAAGCCCTTTCCTGCTGGCGCCTGCGCAAGGAAGAGTGTGTGATGATCGGTCGGCGTGTCGCCGCGGTCGCAACGCAAGAAGGCGCCGAGTGTGAACTCAGGTGAAAGCCTGATTTCGTCGGAGGTCAGGAAGCCGAAACGGTCTTTGTACCAGCGCTCCGAATCGCGGAAGCTCGAAACGTTGAGGACGGCATGTCCGAGCCGCACGACATGGGCGGCGCCGCTGCCTACGCGCTTGACGTTCTTGAGCCGCGCATGAGCGTCGGCACTGTTCCAGGGCGTGCGCGGCGCAAAAGCCTCGGTGCGTGATGCCGTTTGACCGGCGACAAGTTCAACCGCGAAGCCGTCCGGGTCGGCGAGCCGGACCATGAAACCGCCACCGGGCGCCGCGACGGGTTCGACCGCTGTTCCTTCGGCACGGGCGATGAGCTTAAGATCGGCCGTGCTCGCTGCTCGAAAGCCTAGCGCCACAAAGCCCGGGTCACCCTTTTCCGTCGCGTGCACAAAGGGCGCGCTGCCGGCGCCGCGCGCATAGAGCACACCATCGGCCATCAGAGTCGCAAGACCGAAATCTTCGAGGAAGCATTGCATGCGCTGAAGGTCCGGCGCGCGGAAGCGCACGTAAGCGATGTCTTCGATTTTGATAAGGCTCATCTTGGTGCCCTCCCGAGAGGCGTAACTTCGAGCAGAGAAACGGCGTTTTCGGCGGTTCGCCGAGCGCTCGTACGAGAAAGACCGAGTGCGCGCAGCAACAGAGCCGCGATATCGACGAGTATCCGCGCGCTGAGTGGCGGCTGGGACTCGTCGAGGGTCCGCGCCATCGTGATCTGCACCAGGGAGATCACACTCATGAGACCGGTTTCGAGATCGAAACCCGAAAAGCACCCGGTGGCGAGCCCAGCCTCGAGGTCGTACCTCAAGCCGCGATTGGAAGGCGCATGTGGGAGTGTCGCGCCGGAGTGAAGACGCGCCAGTGCGCGGGCGCGTCCAGGCTCCTGCTGTGCATAGCGCGCGAACACACAAAGCGCGCGCGCAACGCGCAAAGCCGGATCGGGAATGCCCTGATTGGCGGACGTCACGAGAGCTTCGACCTCGTCACGCACGTGACGGGAGACCTCGCGCGCCAGCGCGTCCTTGTCGCTGAAATGATTGTAGAAGCTGCCCTTGGCGATATCCGCGGTCTCTGTGATTTCGTCGACGCTTACGGCCTCGATCGGGCGCGTCGCGAGGAGGACAACGCCCGCCTCGAGCAAGGCTCCGCGCGTGCGGGTTCGCCGCCGGTCGGGCCGGGTTTGTCGGCTAAGCGGCGAGGCAGCTGCAACTGCGCGCTTCTTTGCTGTAATGACCATTTAGTCATAATTGCACGAAGTAGTCATAAACGCAAGCGAGCAGCCGCGGAGCCTAGGAAGCTGAGCGATCGAGCTCGGGACTAAGGGAGGCTCGGGAAGTCAGTGCGATCGCGATTTTTTGCGAAATCGCTTGCGACCTTGCTCGATCGCCTTTTGCGCAGCATGCGGGCCTGCGTCATGCAGCGGCTTGAATTTCTTGCCGTGCAGTTTGTTGTACTCGACGAAAAACGCCGTGATTTCCTCGACGAGATGGGAATTCAGGTCCTTCAAGGATCGCACGCCATCATGCGTGCGCGCGTGCGTGGCCACCGCGATGATGCGGTCATTGCGCTCCCAGTCCTCTCCCTTTTTCTTCTCCTTCGCCGCGATAATACCGATCGGGCGCGCCGTCAGGACTGCACCGGCAATCAGGGAAAAATCCATCAGTATGAGCACGTCAAGAGGATCGCCGTCCCCGCCCTCGGTCGACGGAATGAATCCGAAATCGAAGGGGAAGCTCATGCCCTGGGGCATCACGGTCTTGACGTTGAAACAATCGCAGGCCGGATCGTAGGCATATTTGGTCCGGCTGCCTTTGGGGGTTTCGATCACGACCCTGAGATTGCCTTTGTCGTCGAAGGTGGTCGTCTCCGACAGAATGGCATGCCGTTTCAGGTGTCGTGCCAATTCGGACCTCGAAATCGCCTTTGCGAAACGCCTTCGAAATCCGAGTTGTTCCTTTGTTACCGAGGATTTCCAGACTGAAGAACCTGTCAGTCGGATGGTAGGTAGGAGAGCCAGCCGGCAATCCGGTAGGCCGGGCCCTGAGGGCGGTCGGTGTGATGCACGATTCCGTCAAACACAGGCACCCGCATGAAATCGAACGGGCTTACGCCTTTGAGGCAGGCGACGTTCACGCTCAGCTCAGAGGGATTCGAGCGGCGCCGATGATGCGTATAGATTCCGCACTGCCTGCAGAAATAGTGCTCTGCGGTTTTCGTGTTGAAACGATAAAGGGCAAGGTGATCCTGGCCGGAAAGAATCCGTAGATCACCCGCCGCTGCCGTGACGACCACGGCACCACGCATGCGGCATAGCGAACAATTGCAGCGGCGGGGCTTCTCGAGGCCCTCCTTGAGCTTCGCGGCAAACGTGATAGCGCCGCAATGGCAAGCGCCCGAATACTCCATGGCAGCCTCCTGCTTTCTTGTCAGGGCATGCGCTGGTCTTGCCACATTGGCAGACGGCGCCTGAGAGGATCCGCGAGTTCAAGCGCATCGGCAATGTGGCTCCAGCTCTCGGCCGGAAGGGTATGTGCAAGC
>Ga0209060_10002522_pt1 | contig 16851 bp, 13 predicted proteins | sample Coa_R1_8_FD_187155 | JGI IMG/M metagenome (GOLD analysis project Ga0209060, IMG submission 187155) | Surface soil microbial communities from Centralia Pennsylvania, which are recovering from an underground coalmine fire - Coalmine... | ecosystem: Environmental > Terrestrial > Soil >...
GATCGTCTCTTCGGCGGCCCTTTTCGGGTTCGGCAGCTCGTACACCGACGCGCGAAATCGAAGGTTCTCCAGCACGCTGAGATCGGGGTAGAGCGCCAGCCGCTGCGGCATGTAGCCCACCAGCTTCCCTACCGAACGGCCGGAGGCCATCAGGTCGTGGCCAAGGACGTGGCCGCTTCCCGCATCGGCGCGCAGCAGCCCGGCCAGGATGCGCAGCGTCGTGGTCTTGCCGGCGCCGTTCGGCCCGACGAAGCCGACGACCTCGCCCGGGGCCAGATCGAGCGACACATCGACGACCGCCGGGCGACCCTGAAAACGCTTCGCGATGCTGCGGACGGAGAGCACCTCCGTCGCGGTCGCCGCTTCGCCGTATTGCCGCGGCGCGCGAAGGTCGACGTTCACGCGCGCTCTCTTCGAAGGCGGCCGGGCGCCCCACCGGTCATCCGTCCTTGCGCCTCCATTGGGCTCGGCGGCCCGAGCGGCCCAGCGACATAGCGCAACGAGGGGCTTCTGCAACGCAAAAGGGCGACCACAGAGGGGTCGCCCTTAAGTTCGGCTCCGTCGCTCCCCGCGGCCCGCGTCCCCGAACGGATCGCCGTTCGAAGTCGCGGGAGCCTCCCGCGGGGCTCCCCTACCCCCGACAAGACCGGCGGCGCCGGCCCAGCGAAGCTAAATTCCTGGTAATGTTGTCCGATCACCGGCCCCTGGGGAAGGCGGCATCGGCGGCAACGCTTGCGATGCGGTCAAACTGTTGCGCGGCGGGCACAGAGGCGAAGTCGCGAAATGGCCCCATTCCGGACGCGTCGCCGCCCTACCGGCTCCCCATAAGGACGATGTCGGCTGATTGGCTGCTTCTGCGGGTCCTGGATCCTGAACAGCCCCCCCAGCCCCCCTGGATCGGTGGACGCCGATCGGCCGACACCCTTCCTCCGAAGCCCGTAAGAAGCGTTGAGCCCAGCCGCATGCTCGCGTCGGGCGGCGAAACGTGGCATCTAGCGCGCCCCCGCCCTAACCTGAGTCCGCCTGCCGCGCCCGCCCAAGAAAGGACGCCCCTTTTTGTCCGCCGTCGCCCCCGCCGAGCGCATCGAGAGCGTCGCCGCGATCAAGGCCGCCATCGTCGATAGCCTCGACGCGATGCAAGCGCACGATGCGCCCTACAGACATTGGACGCTTACGCACCTCTTGCCGGCGCCGGCGGTCGACGCGTTGATGGCGATGCCGTTCAAAGCGCAAGACACCCACGGCCTGTCGGGCAAGCGCGAGCTGCACAACGACACGCGCACCTACTTCGACCAGCGGAACATGGAGCGATTTCCCCTGTTCGAAGCGGTCGCGCGCGCTTTCCACGACGATGCGGTGGTGGCCGCGATCGCCGACGCGACCGGCGCGGACCTCGATGGCACTCTGCTGCGCATCGAGTACGCTCTCGACACCACCGGCTACTGGAACAGCCCGCACACCGATCTCGGCGTGAAGCGGCTGACGCTGCTCCACTACCTGGCGGAGGAAGGGCAGGAGGACCTCGGCAGCGACATCTATGCGGCCGAGGATCGCTGGGTGAAGCGCGTTCCGTTTCGCCGCAACGAAGCTCTGATGTTCGTCCCCTCGGACAATACCTGGCATGGGTTCGAACAGCGCCAGATCGATGGCGTGCGGAAGTCGCTGATCCTGAACTATGTGACCGAGGAGTGGCGCGACCGCGAGCAACTCGCCTACGCCGACCGCCCGGTCCGCGCGGCCAGCCGCTCGCGCACGGCCTGAACTGCGACCGCTAGCCCGCAGAGGGGCTCACCCCGCCGCTCGCGGACGGGCCCTCCGGTGAACGGCCCGATCTGTCCATCGGCCTCCAGGCGGCTCAGGAACCGGCGATGCCGGGCGTTGTGCGCCGCCCCGAACACCTCGACCGGGTGCGGCGTGGCGAGCGCCTCCGAGATCATCGAAACGCTGTCGCTCGTGACGATGATGCGGTCTGAAAGGGCGAGCGTCGCGAGGTAGGGATTGTCGCCCGTGCGGTCCCAGACAAAGGCGCCCGGGTCCCCAGCGAACGCCGAGGCGAGGGCGTCGATCAGCGCCTCTGGCGTGCGGCGGGACGCGACGACCACCAGGCGCGCTCCGCTCGCGCGGAGGCGGCGCAGGCTTTGGAGCAACGTCGCGGCGGCGGCCGGCCGGCCTGCGGTGGGATCGCCGAGGATGACGCCGGCCAGCGGACCGACGCCGGCGGGCGCGCGTCCGGTCCAAGCGCGCGCGGCTTCGGCCAGCCGCTCGGCGGTCACGTCGTGCAACGCGGTCTCCACCTTGATCACGTTGGCCCCCACGATCGCGTCGTGCGCCATCGCGACCACGAGGTCGAAGCGGTCCGCGGGCGCGAGCGGATCCTGGATCTGCACCGTGAGCGTGCGGCCGCCGCTCGCCCTGCGGATGGCCATCGAAATGGCGGCCGTCCTTCGGCCGCAGGCGATCAACAGCTCCGGCCACGGCGGCGCCGGCCGCTCGCGCGCGGGGTCGAGGAGGGCTAGCGGCTGCGGCGTTAGAGCCGCCGGCAGCCGATCCCATGGCGCCTTGAGCCCGACCACCAGCTCGCGAGGCGCGGCGCTGAGGGCTTGGGCGAGGCTGCGGGCCTGCGTGCGGAAGCCCGCTTCGCCCGTGGTCATGAACCAGCAACTGGCCGTCGAACTCACCCGCGCTCCTCCAAGAGAGCCGCCCGCTCCAGCCTATAGCCAAAGGATTCGCCGGTGCGATATGGGAGCGCGCATGGGATTCCTCGATCTCGAGGCGCTGGAGGCTGCGCCCCTTCGCCGCGAGCCCTTCGACTACCTGGTGCTCGAGGGCTTTGTTCGCGGCGACGCGCGCGAAGCGATTTCGGCCGACTATCCGCTCATCGCGAAGCCGGGTTCGTTCGCGCTGGCCGACCTCTCGGTGAAGGGCGCGGTCGCCGCCCTGATCGAGGAGATGCGCGGCGAGCCGTTCCGGCGCGCAGTCGAGGCGAAGTTCGGCGTGGCGCTCGCCGAGCGGGCCACGACGTTTACGCTGCGCGGCATGTGCGGCGAGAAGGACGGCTTCATCCACACCGACTCCAAGAGCAAGATCATCACCATCCTGCTCTACCTGAACGACATATGGGCGCCGGACGGGGGCCGTCTGCGCCTGCTGCGGAGCCGCGACCTCGAGGATTTCGCCGCCGAGGCGCCGCCCGATTTCGGCAGCCTGGTCGCCTTCAGGCGCTCCGATCGCTCGTGGCACGGTCATAAGCCGTTCGTCGGACCCCGGCGCGTGCTGCAGATGAACTGGGTCACCTCCGAAGGGACGGCTCAGTGGCAGCATCTGCGCCATCGCCTGTCCGCCGCGGTCAAGCGACTGACTCCCGCCCGCGCCGCGGGCGGGTGACCGGGGCGCCGGCGCCGCTGCTTTGACCCCCATCGCCCGGCCATCGCGACCGCTCGTCGCCTTCGTGCTCGCCGTCGCCTTGGTGCGGCTCACGGCCGCCGCCTTCATCCCGCTTAGCGAGGACGAAGCCTATTACCGGCTTTGGGCGGAGCACCTGCAGTTCGGCTATTACGACCATCCGCCGATGATCGGGTGGTGGGTGCGGGTCGGCATGGCGATCGCCGGCGACAGCCCGCTCGGCGTCCGGCTCCTGCCGGTGCTGTCCTCGGGCCTGGCCAGCCTCGTCGTGTTCGACCTCGCCGCCAGCCTCGGCGCCGACCAGGCCGTGGCGGCCCGCGCAACCGTCTGGTTCAACGCCACGCTGTTGGTGGGCGCCGGCAGCGCGCTTGCGGTTCCGGACTCGCCGAACATGCTGTTCTGGGTTCTGGCGCTCAACGCCCTGGCGCGCGCCGATCGCGCGCCGCGGCCGGCGCCGTGGTGGATCCTCGCCGGCGCCGCCGCTGGCCTTGCGACGCTTTCGAAGTATTCGGCGCTCTTTCTCGCGCCCGGCGTCTTGCTGTGGCTCGCGTCGACGCCCAAGGGCCGCCGCTCCCTGCTCACCCCGTGGCCGTGGGTGGCGGCGCTCGTCGCCGCAGCGCTTTTCGGGCTGAACGTGGCCTGGAACGCTCAGCACCACTGGGTCACGTTCATCAAGCAGTTCGGCCGAGCGGTCCCCGCGAGCTTCGCGCCAATCAACCTTGCCTGGTTCGTGATCGGCCAGCTCATCCTCATCACGCCGTCCATCGCCTGGTTCGCCGGCCGCGGCGCGGTGGCGGCGTTCAGCCGGCGGCGACCAGGGCTCCCGGTCGAGCTTGGGCTGCCGCTCGCGACCAGCCTTCCGTTCCTTGCGTACCTGGTGCTGCACAGCCTGCACGATCGGGTGGAAGCGCACTGGCCGGCGCCGCTCTACCCGGCCATCGCGCTGGTCGCCGCCGTAGGGGCCGAGATGTTCGGCAGGAGCGGCTATCAACGAGGCCTGCGACAGCGGGCGGCGGGCATCGGCCTGTCGCTATCGGGCCTGGTATTCCTGCATCTGGCGATCCCCGCCACCGATCTCGGCCCGGCAGACCCGGCCCTCGGCTTCCGGGGGTGGCCCGACTTCGCCGCCCGCATCGAGGCGCTGCGTGTCAGCAGCGGCGCCGCCTGGATCGGTACGCTGAGCTACGGAACCACCGCCGAGCTGGCATCGACCGGCAAGATCCACGCGCCGATCGTGGAGTTGCGTGAGCGCGAGCGCTACCCGCCGAACGATGCGTCGTGGCAGGCGGACCTCACCAAGCCGGGGCTGGTCGTCGATCTGCAAGAGCGGGTCCGCTCCGCCGGGCTCGCGCGCTGCTTTGCGCAGGTCCAGCCGCTTGCCGATCAGCCACGCGGCGATCCGCACGGACCGGCCGCGCCGTACGGCGTCGCACGCGTCGCCGGTGGTGCGCCGGCGGGCGGCGACTGCGGCCCGAAGTTCGCCCCCGGCGGCCGCCAGGCCACGCAGATCAGCGGGTAGGCGGGATGGCGACGACAGAAGCTGGGCGGACCAGCTGGCGCGACCTGATCGTCGAGGGACGCGCGTCGCGCTTCGCGCTCGTCTGCGCAGGCACGTGGCTGGCCGCGGCCGACGAACTTGTGACGGCGACTGTGATGCCCAGCGCCGCGCGCGACATTGGGGGCTACTCCGCCTTCGGGTGGGCGGTGGCGATCTTCCTGCTGGGCTCCATCCTTGGCGGCGCGACCGCAGGCCGGCTGGCCTCGCGGCTCGGCCTGAAGGCGGCGATGGCGGTCGCCGGCGCGACCTATGCGATCGGCTGCGCCGGCAGCGCCGCTGCGCCTGACATCGGCTTCTTTCTCGCCGGCCGGGTTGCGCAAGGGCTGGGCGGCGGCTTGGTGGTCGGCCTCTCCTATGTCGCCACCAGCAGCCTGTTCCCCGAGGCCGTGTGGTCACGGGTGTTGAGCGGCCTTGCCGGCGTTTGGGGGGTGGCGACCCTGTTCGGGCCGCTGATCGGCGGCTTGTTCGCGCAGGCCGGCTTTTGGCGCGGCGCATTCTGGATCTTCGCCGCGCAGGGCATCGCGTTCATCGCCGCCACGGCCTTCTTGGTGCCCCGCGGGGCCGGACAGGCCGGCGATGAGGCGCACGGGCCGCTGCCGATCGTGCAAATCCTGGTGCTCGCGATCAGCGTCGCGGCCATCGGCGCCGCCGGCGTCTTGCCCGGTGCGGTGGCTAAGGCGTTCACGGCCGTCGTCGGGGTCGGCGTGCTGGCGTTCTTCCTGCGGCTCGACAGCCGCGCGCCCGCTTCGCTTCTGCCGCGCGATGCTGGCCGCCCGACGAGCGCCGCAGCGGCCGGCCTGTTCATGGTCTTCGCGCTGAACGCCACCGCCGCGTTCCAGGTCTACGGCAGCGCGCTCATGCAGCGCATCTACGGCGTGCCGCCGGTGGTAGCCGGCTACGTGCTGGGCGGCGGGGCCATCGGCTGGACCTTGACCGCGCTCGGCGTCGCCGGGCGGCGGGGGGAACGGCACTTCATCCGCGCCGGCGTTTTCATTGTCACGCTCGCGCAGGCAGCGATGATGTTCGTGGTCCCCTACGGATCGATCCCGGCCATCGCGCTGCTGGTCGCCGTCTCCGGCGGCGGCTTTGGCATGATGTGGGGATTTGCCGCGGCGCGCATCGTCGCCAACACGCCGGAAGCCGAACGCCCGCTCGCTTCGGGTTCCGTGCCGACCGCCTCGATGATCGGCGCGGCGGTCGCAGCGGCGGCCGCAGGCTCCATCGCCACCGGCGTAGGCGTTGGGCAACGGCTCGGTCTGGACGCGGCGCGGGCGGCGGGGTTTTGGCTGTTCGCCGCCTTCACGCCGTTTACGCTGGCCGCCTGCGTCGCCGCTTGGCGGCTCACGTCCAAGCGCTTCGTCGCGCCGTCTTGAGCGCGGCGGGATCGGCCCGTCGCGTTAAGAAGATCGGAACGCTGCGACCCGACTCTTACCGCTGGCCTGGAGAATCGCTGGCGATACCGTGACCGGCAGGCGCGACCTCGACCCGGATGACTGGGGCGCCCTGCGCGCCGAGGGCCATCGCATGCTCGACGAAATGCTCGACCATCTCGAGCGCCTACGCGAGCGGCCGGTCTGGCGGCCGATCCCCTCCGGCGTTCGCGCCCGTTTCCGCTCCGGATTGCCGACGTCGCCGGGCTCGCTCACAGAAGCTTTCGCCACGTTCAAGCGCGACGTCCTGCCTTACACGGGCGGCAACCTTCATCCCGGTTTCATGGGGTGGGTGCAAGGCGCAGGGACGCCAGTCGGGATGCTGGCCGAGATGTTGGCCGGCGGGCTCGACGCCAACCTCGGCGGCCGCGACCATATGCCGATCGAGGTCGAGCGGCAGGTCATCGCCTGGATGCGCGAGATCATGGGCTTTCCGGCGACGGCGAGCGGCATCCTGCTCAGCGGAACCTCGATGGCGAACTTCGTGGGGGTGCTCGTCGCCAGGCAGGCGACGCTCGGGATGCAGGCGCGCCGCGCGGGCGTCGGCGGCGCACGACTTGTGGGATACGTCTCCACCGCCGCGCACGGCTGTATCCCGCGGGCTTTCGAGATGGCCGGGCTAGGCTCGGATGCGCTGCGGCGTATTAGCGTCGATGCCGCGCACCGCATCGACATCGGCGCGCTTCACGCCGCGATCGCTCGCGACCGCCACGCAGGCCTGCAGCCGTTTCTGCTGGTCGGCAACGCCGGAACGGTCGACATCGGCGCGATCGATGACCTCGCGGCGCTGGCCGATCTCGCCGCCACCGAGCACCTGCACCTGCACGTCGATGGCGCGTTCGGAGCGCTGGGCGTGCTCGCGCCTAAGATCAAGCCCCGCCTCGCCGGACTGGAGCGAGCGGACTCGCTCGCGTTCGACCTGCACAAATGGGCGCACGTTCCCTATGACGCGGGGGCGATCCTGGTCCGAGACGGCGCTCTGCAGCGCGCCACCTTCGCGAGCGACGCCGCCTACTTGCAGCGGGAGCGGCGCGGCATGGCCGGCGGCGACTGGTGGCCGGTCGATGACGGACCGGAGCTGTCGCGCGGCTTTCGGGCGCTCAAGGTCTGGATGACGTTCAAGGTGTTGGGCGCTGACGCGATCGGCGCGGCCATGCAGCGCAACTGCGCGCTCGCGAAGGTGCTGGAGGCGCGGATCGCCGCCGAGCCGGACCTGGAGCTGCTGGCGCCCGTCGCACTCAACATCGTGTGTTTTCGCTATCGCGCCCGCGACCCCGATCGCGTCAACCGCACGATCGTGGCCGATCTGCAGGAGGCGGGACGGGTCGCGCCGTCGCTGACGCGCCTTGACGGCAGGGCGGCAATCCGCGCCGCGCTCTTCAACCATCGCAGCGACGAACGGGACGTCGACGCCCTGGTCGAGGGGGCCGTTTCCTTCGGTCGGGCCGCTGCCAAGGGGGCGGCGTGATCGAAACCTCCGTGCAGCCGGCGCGGACGATCGGCCCGGCGGCTTTCGCGCGCATGGTGTTCGAGGGCCGCCCCCTCGAGCCGGTGTTCGAGCGGCTCAAGGAGCGCGCCCAGACGTACCCTGACGATGCGGGCGCGCGCATGGATATCGCGACCATGCTGCTCATGAGCGGCCAGCTGGAAGCCGGCCTTGCCATGCAGGCCGAGTCGCTCGGCATGCAGCGGGCCTATGTGCGCCCGGCGCGCGCGCCGGCGAGCCTTCGCTTGCTGGCCATCGTCGCCGCGGGCGACCTAATGGCCAACACGCCGCTCGACTTCCTGCTCGAGGATGCGGCGATCGACCTGATCAGCCTCTTCGTCGCGCCGGACGGGCGGTTGCCCGAGGTCCCACCGCACGATGTCGCCTTCCTCGCTATCGGCGAGTCGGAGGCGAACGCGCCTCTGCTCGACGCGCTCGCGCCGCAGCTCGCGCGCTGGCCGGGGCCCCTGGTGAATGGCGACCCGCAGCGCATCCGCGCTCTCAGCCGCGATCGGGTCAGCGCGGGCCTCGCGGGCTCGCCGGCCGTCTATTCGCCGAGCGTGGCTCGCCTCGGCCGCGCCGAGCTGGAGGGATGGATCGACGGGCGCCGCCCGCCTTTCGGATTTCCGCTCCTGGTCCGTCCTCTAGCGTCGCACGCCGGCGCCGGGCTCGCGCGCCTGGACGCCGCCGCCGAAGTCCTCGGCTACCTGGCGGACCAGCCGGAGGCCGCCTTCTACGTCTGTCCGTTCATCGACTATGCGGGGAAGGACGGCCTCTTCCGCAAGCAGCGCATCGCGCTCATCGGCGGCCGGCCGTTCGTCTGCCACCTTGCCGTCTCCGAGCATTGGATGGTGCACTATCTGAGCGCTGGCATGGCCGAGCGTCCCGAGCGGCGCGCCGAAGAGGCGGCGTTGATGGCGGACTTCGACGAGGACTTCGCGGTGCGCCACGCCGACGCGTTCGCCGCTCTCAACGCCAGCCTGCGCCTCGACTACGCGGCGATCGACTGCGCCGAGCTTGCGGACGGGCGCCTGCTGCTGTTCGAGGCGGACACCGCCATGATCGTACACGCGATGGATCCGCCGGACCTCTTCGCCTACAAGGCCGCGCCCATGCGCAAATTGTTTGCGGCGTTCGAGGCGATGCTGCGCGCCGCGGCCTGAGCCGAGCCGCTCAAGGGGTCAGATTTCGTCGACCGCCCGCGAGACCTTGTCGAGCGCCGACAGGGCGCGCGACAGCACAACCGCCGGATCGCCGCCGCGCTTCAGCGCTTCGGTCACCAGGCGGGCGCTGTTGCATAAGCGAAGCGCCGTCACCGGCGCGCCATCGCGCTCGCCGCAGGCGACCGGCTGGCCGAGTCGCGTGCGCCCGACCTGCGCCAGGCCCTGCTGGATCGCCGCCGTCTCGGCCACGCTCAGGTAGCCATAACGCCCGCGCGAGGCGTGACGCAGCAAGAAGGGGAAGATGGTCGGGCTGCGGTCCCAGCTGGTGAAGGCGCCCACCGCACCGCGATCGAGCCGCCGCGTCGGCAGCATCTCGAACGCTGGATCGTCGGCCAGGCGCTGGCGCACCACGCGCGCGAAAGTCCGCATGAAGCCTTCGACTTCGGCCGCCGGCAGCGAGCGGAACGCCGCGAGCTCGGCCAGAGCCGCCTCCCAGCGCAGTACGAGCCCGAGGTTCGCGGCCTCGGGCAGGCTTGCGCCAGCGACCCAACCTTGCGGCCAGTCGCCCCGCGCCGAGTAGGCGCCGAGCCCTTTGGGCAACAGCCGGCTCCGCAGCCGCTCGGCGACATCGCCGGGGACCAGAAGCGCGCCGGAAAAGGTCGGTCCGGTGAGGAACTTCGAGCCGGTCAGGGCGACCATGAAACCCTGCTGCAAATACGCCCTGAGACTCTCGGGCGAGAGCCGGAATTGGCAGGCGTCGACCATGACCTCCAGCGTGCGCGGAAAACGCCGCATCAGCGCCAGGGCCGACTCCCCGCTCGGCGAGATGAGGCCGGTCTTGGAGACGTCGGTGACGATCAGGAGCGCGCGGCGACCGGCGCGCGACGCGGCGAGCAACGCCGCGTCGAGCTCGGCTTCGATGTCGGCGCCGGGGCGCATCCGGCCTTCGCGGTCGCGCGCCCGGACCGCCTGGTATTCGCCGAAGATTCCGAGCTGGCCGCCCTTGTCCACCGCTTCGCCCAGCGGCGTGATCGTCGAGACGTGCCGCCCGGCGAGCGCGTCAGGCACGCCGCTTCCCGTCTCCTCGGGCTCGACCCCGAGGCAGAGCACCGGGCGCTCGGGCGAGCCGCCGACCAGCGCCGCGCCGAGCAGGTGCAGATCGGTGCCCGACGCGGCGAAGATCACCTCGAGATCGGCCACGGTCGAAAGACCGCAGAGCCGGACGAGGTGGTGCCGCAGCCGGCCGACCTCGCGCGCGTAAGCAGCCGCACCATCGCCGCTGGCGGCGAGCCGCTCACGCAATGCCGAGGCCGCCGCATAGCCGAGCGGCGAGATGGTCGAGGCCGTCGAGGAGGCGAAGTCTGCTATCCCGTCCTCGGGCGCGAACGCGCAACCGTACTGGTTGCGGCCCGTCGCCGGGTCGCGCAGCACGCGCGCATCGCCACCCCCGGAGAGCAAGACCTCAACGGGCGGCAGTTCGGATTGTGGCCAGTCGGCTTCACGCGCCGGCGCTTGCGCCACCGCGTAGTCGAGCGCCTCCGTCATCGGTCTCGCCACCCCAGCGATACGTTCACCGCGGAGCCTGCGCCGTCGTTTCTTGCGAGACGATTAATCCGGGCGCCTACCGGCTTCGTAACCAAGCTGCTGCAGCGGTGACGAACACCGCCAACGCGGACTAGATTGCCGCACGCCAGGGGAGGCGAGGAACGGGATGTCAGCCAGCGAGACGGCTCCGCAGTCGGCCCCAGCGGCAGAGAAGGCCCGCCGCCGCGAGGTCATCTATCGCCACAGCTTGGTGGTGCGGGTCACGCACTGGATCAACGTCCTCCTCATCAGCCTGCTGCTCATGAGCGGGGCGCAGATCTTCAATGCGCACAGCCGCCTCTATTGGGGCGCCGCCGGCGCCGATGCCGATACGCCGATCTTCCAGATGAGCGCCCACGCCCGACCGAACGGGCAGCTGGCGGGGACGACCTCGCTGGGCGGGCTGACGATCGACACGACCGGCGTGTTCGGCGTCTCGCAGTATCACGGCGCTACGGTCGTGCAGGGTTTTCCGGGCTGGCTGACCATCCCCAGCTACCGCGACCTGGCGACGGGTCGGCGGTGGCACTTTTTCATGGCGTGGGCCTTCGTCATCAACGGGTTGATCTACCTGGCGTTCGGCTTTCTGAGCGGGCACTTCCGCCGAGACGTCGCGCCGGATCGGGACCAGATCACGCCGCGGCACATCCTCCGCAGCGTCTGGGACCACATCCGGCTGAAGCATCCGACGGGCGCCGAAGCGAAGCGATACAACGTGCTGCAGAAGCTCACCTACCTGGTGGTGATCTTCGTCTTGTTGCCGCTGATGCTGGCGACCGGCCTGACCATGTCGCCAGGAATGGACTCGGTGGCGCCTTGGCTGCTCGACCTGTTCGGCGGGCGCCAGTCGGCGCGCACGATTCACTTCGTCAGCGCCAACCTGATCGTGCTGTTCGTCCTGGTGCACGTGGTCGAGGTTTTCCTGGCCGGCGTGGTCAACGAGGTCCGCTCGATGATCACGGGCCGCTATGTCGTGCCGGGGGACTGAAGCATGAAAAGCCGCCTTGCCGTCTCCCGCCGCGGCCTCATCGCTGGCGCATCGGCCGGTCTCGGCGGCCTGGTGCTGGCCGGTTGCGACCGATTGTCCCGCGCGCCTTCGTACCGTGATCTTCTGAACTCAGCCGAAGGCCTGACCTATCGTTCGCAACGTCTGCTCGAGGCCGCCCAGCCGCTCGCGCGCGAGTTTCCCGCTTCGGCGATCTCACGGATCTTCAAGCTCAACGGCTCGATCCAGCCGGGGGGCGCGGCCTACCATGCCTTGCTTGCCGACAACTTCGCGTCATATCGGCTCGCGGTGGGGGGGCTCGTCGCCCGTCCGCTGTCGCTGTCGCTCGACCAGCTCAAGGCGCTTGCCGCGCGAACGCAGATCACCCGCCACGACTGCGTCGAAGGATGGAGCGCCATCGGGCAGTGGAGCGGCGCGCGGCTTGGTCCGCTGTTGTTGGCCGCTGGGCTTCGGCCGAGCGCACGCTACATCGTGTTCCACTGCGCGGACGACCTCGGCGGACCCGGTTCGCCCTACTACGAGAGCATCGACCTGGTCGACGCGTTCCACCCGCAGACGATCCTCGCGTACGCCCTGAACGGCCAGCCGCTCCCGGTCGGGCACGGCGCGCCGATCCGGCTAAGAGTCGAGCGGCAGTTGGGCTACAAGCAGGCAAAGTTCGTGATGGGGATCGAGGCCGTCGACCGTCTGGATGGCATCCAGGGCGGGAAAGGCGGCTTCTGGGAGGACCGCGGCTACGAATGGTACGCCGGCATTTGAGTTTTAAGCCTCGGTCAAAAGGTTCTAGGGCAGGACCACCTGAGGGGCTGGGGGCCTAGCTCGAGGAGCGGAACAACATGGCCAAGCGCGCCGGCGCGATAGCGGCAGCCTCGCTGGGACTGGCGGCCGTGACGGCCTTCATGCTGACAGCCAGGCGGAGCCGGCCAAGCGTGCAGGTCGAGGTTGGCGAGGGTCGCCTGCTGGGCGTGCTCGAGGACGATATCATCGCGTTCAAAGGCGTCCCGTACGCCGCTCCGCCGATAGGGCCGCTCAGATGGCGCCCTCCACAGCGGCACGCCGGCTGGCGGGGCCTGCGGCGCGCGGACCGCATGGGGCCGATCGCGTTGCAGGCCTACAAGCCCGACGACAACGGCGTCGGGCCGCTGCCGATGAGCGAGGACTGCCTGACGCTGAACGTCTGGGCGCCGGCGGAGCGGACCCGGCGGCTGCTGCCGGTAATGGTCTGGATCCACGGCGGCGGCTTCGTGAACGGCTCGGCGACAGCCGCGCTCTATGACGGCTCGGGGCTCGCCCGCCAGGGCGTTGTGGTCGTCGGCGTGAACTACCGGCTGGGCCGGCTAGGGTTCTTCGCCCATCCGGCGCTGGGCGCGGAGCACCCCGAGGAGCTCAAAGGCAACTACGCGCTCATGGACATGCTCGCCGCGCTCGAGTGGGTCCAGCGCAATATCGCCGCGTTCGGCGGCGACTCCGCCAATGTCACCGTCTTCGGCGAGTCCGCCGGCGGCATGGCGGTCAATCGGCTGATGATCTCGCCGCTGGCCGAGGGGCTGTTCCACAAGGCGATCAGCCAATCGGGCGCCGGGCGTGACACCTCCGCGCCGCTCGACCAAGCCGAGGAGGCTGGGCGGGCCTTTGTCGAGGGCCTCGGGCTTGCGGCAAGGACGCCGGAAGAGTTGCGGGCGATTCCAGGCGCGACCATCCTCGCCGACGGCGACCCCGACGTCAGCCAAGGTTGGGGGCCGATCATCGACGGCAAGCTGCTCACGATGGATGTGGAGCCGGCGTTCGCCGGCGCGGCGCAGGCGAAAGTCCCCTACCTGGCCGGTTCGAACGCCCTGGAATTCCCGATTCCCGAGCGCGCGTTCGAGTCCGCGCTGAAGCGCCGCGCGCGCCTTTCGGACTCCGAGCGCAAGGAGCTCGCCGCCGCGTACCCGAGCGAGTCCGCGTTCAGGGACCGGTTCATCAGCGATTTCATCTTCGCCGAGCCGGCCAGACGTTTGTGCGCGCTGCACGCCGCCGCCGGCGCGCCGGCGTGGCTCTACCGCTTCTCGGTTCTCTCGAAGGCGGCCGCCTCGCTGTTCAAGGCCGCGCCGCACGCGTCCGAGCGCCAGTACGTATTCCGCACGCTCTCCGCCTCGACTTGGCCGACAGCCGAGATGGACGAGAAGGCGGCCGAGACCATCAGCGCTTACTGGGTCGCCTTCGCTCAGACAGGCGACCCGAACGGCGGTCGTCGCCCGTCGTGGCCTGCTTACGATTCGGCGAAGGACCGCCTGCTCGAGTTCACCAACAAGGGCCCGGTCGCGCGCAAGACGCCGGACGCCGCGCCGCTCGATGCGGTCGCAGCGGTTCGCGCGCGCAGCGCGGCCGCCGCCGTCGCCGCCACAGCCCCTACCCCGCGCAAGGGGAGAGCCACGGCGACGCCAACACCCGGGCGCGGTTCCGGCGCCGGTCGCGTCCGTCGCGCGCGGTCGGAAACGCTGCCGCGTTCCTAAGGCCGGTCGGGGCGCGCCTCGCAAGGCCGCCTTCTTCCTAGCCGAAGGCCTTCCCACCCCACGACCGGGCGACGACGCCTGGGCCCGCTAGGGCGCCATAACGCAAGTATCTTCGGTTTAGGTCGCCGGGCGGACGGTGAAGCGGGTGAGCTCCATGCGCGGGGGCCCCCAGCTCGGCTTCAGCTCCGAGGCCTTCACGTAGTCGAAATAGGCGGCCTGCGCGTCGTCCTGGCCCTCCTCGGCCAGGGCGCGATTGTAGTAGGCCTTCTCGGGTTCCTGCGGGCCGAGCGCCAAGCCCTTGTCGATGTCCGCGATGCCCTGCGCGTACTCGTGCTGGGCGACCTTCAGCGCACCGAGGTTGACCCAGGCTTCGCCGAGACCCGGGTCGATCTTGATGCTGGTCTCGAGGTCGAGCCGCGCGGCCTCATATTCGTCAACCGCCATGTAAAGCACGGCGCGATTGACATAGGTGCCGGCCAGGTCGCGGCCGGACAGCATGTCTTCGGCCAGCGCCCGCTTGCAGTCGGCGATGCCGCCATAGATGTCGCCGCCATCGCGCGCGATGTGGAAGCATTGTTCGGCGAACCCCGAGCCGAAGACGGTCACCGCGGCGCGCGCGGAGCCGGCGACAAGTATGGCCGCGCCGGCGACGGCAACGGCCGAAACGCTCGCTATAGTGGCGATCCTGAACATCTGAAGGGCCTCCTAACGCCTTGCGGGCGATGATACGCCGCTTGCTGACGCTAGGGAATGGTCGCGTTTCTAGCTGAGCCCGAGCGGCGGGTAGGGGCCGAACGCCAGCTGTTCGAAGACGCCGACCCCGGTCTGGTCCGGCCGTCCGTCCTGTCTGAGGACGAGGTCGGAGATCGCCTGGATGTGCATGTTCTCGACGGCGTTCGGGTTCAGCCCGGCGAGGGGTATGTCCTCGCGCTCGACCGCAAGCTCGCCGTGCAGGCGGCCGTGCCCCCACTTCGGGTGGGTGTAGCCGATGCCGCGCATGAGGAAGGTCTGCTTGGGCCGGAAGTCGATGCGCAGCTCCGGTTCGTTCGGCGCCGGGATCACCAGTGTCGCCGCCTTGGCGTGCCGCGTGCCCTCCGCCAGCGTCACCGCCATCTCAGCCTTCTCGATTTCGATCAGGCCGCGGGCGTCAGCCCCGTCTGGCGCCACCACCGCGCGGGTGTTCCAGGGCACGCCGGAGGCGTCGGCGGTGAAGTGAAAGAAGACGCTCCGGTCGGCGAAGTTCATCGGCGTCCATTGCCAGAAGAAGCCGGGCGCGTTCGTCGAGCCGACCACCGGCTGGGGATCGGCTGCGCCGACCGGACGAATGCCCCACGATCGGTCGCGGGTGCCGATGGCGCCGGATCTGAAGCTTTCTCGCTTGCCGTCGATCTCCATCCAGCCCGCGTAGCGGCCGTTCTGGGTAAGGCGCGTGTAGTCCATGAAGGTGCGCGGCCCGTTTCGGCGGATGAAGCGCGGCTCCTCGATCGGGAAGGCGCGGCTCTCGAACACCACCTCGCAGGCCAACGCGTCGGTCGGTGCGAGCGACACTTTCAGGCGGTGAAGCGGCTCCAGCACCTCGATCCGGATCGGACCCACCTCGAGGTCGAAGCGCTCCATGTTGAGGATGCGCGAGGCGTGCACGCAGTACTCCACCTCGTCGCGGATCATCGCCACGTGCGCATCGGCGACGTTCAGGTGCGGGTAGACCCCGAACGCGGCGGCGAAATACGAGGAGCCGTCCGCATTGTAGGCGTTGAAGAAATAGCGGTCGTAGAAGTTGCGGTCCGTGCCGGCGTAGGCGATCGGCTCCGGCGTCTGGTGGATCGGGAAGTCGTCCGCCTTGCTAAGCATTCACCGCCTCTTCCATCTGCTTGAACATCGCGCGCCGGGGCCCGAGGTAGCCGAACAGGAAGGCGGCGACCTTGCGCATCTGGATCTCCTCCGAGCCTTCGGTGATCCGATAGCGCCTGTGGTGCCGGTAGATGTGCTCGAACGGCTTGTGGCGCGAATAGCCGATGGCGCCGTGCACCTGCATGGCGCGGTCCGCGGCCTCGCAGCAGAGGCGGTTCGCCCAGTAGTTGCACATCGATACCTTGTCTGAGATCTGCCGCTCGACCTCCTTGTGCGGCATGCGGTCGATCTCCCACGCCGTCTTGCGGATAAGGAGGCGCAGCATCTCGGCCTGGGTGTGCAACTCGACCAACGGCCATTGGATGGCTTGGTTGTCGGCGAGCGGCTTGCCGAACGGCTTGCGGTGGCGGGCGTACTTGACGCTCTCGTTGATGCAGAAGACGCCGGCGCCCAGCGACGACGCCGCCTGGCGGATGCGGTTCTGATGCACGAAGCTCTGGCCCAAGCCGAGCCCGCGCCCCTCGACGCCCCATATCGCGTCGTCAGGCACCCACACGTTCGTGAAGCTGACCCGCGGGTGGTCGGTCGGCATGTTGAAGGTCCAGAGGTACTCCTCGATCTTCACGCCGGGCGACTTGGCCGGCACCAGAAAGACGGTGATCCCGGCTGCGTCGCCGTCGTTGCCGGACGTGCGCGCGAACACCATGCAGTAGTTCGCGGCGTGCATGCCGGTGGTCCACATCTTCTCGCCGTTGATCAGCCACCCGTCGACGCCGTCGCGGGTCTCGCGCACGGCGCGGGTCTCCATCCAGGTGGCGTCCGACCCGTGGTTCGGCTCGGTCAGCCCAAAGCCGGTCCGGATCTCGCCCTTCAGCA
>Ga0209060_10002525_pt1 | contig 16843 bp, 9 predicted proteins | sample Coa_R1_8_FD_187155 | JGI IMG/M metagenome (GOLD analysis project Ga0209060, IMG submission 187155) | Surface soil microbial communities from Centralia Pennsylvania, which are recovering from an underground coalmine fire - Coalmine... | ecosystem: Environmental > Terrestrial > Soil > Unclassified...
GAGTGGCAGCTACGGCAGTCTGAGTAGCGCCAACGGCTTTACCAACAACGGCACGATCGAACTGACCAATAACATCAGCGGCGCTGCCTACGGCGCTTCTTTGACGGTCAGCAGCGGCACGCTGGTCAACGCCGGCACCCTCAACATCCTGCCCGGCCTGACCGAATCCCCACGCACGCTGACGACCCAACTGGATAACCAAGGCACGCTCACTGTCTCCCAAGCACTTACCCTCAACAGCACCGGGATGGCCCAGAATGAAGGCAGCGGTGTCATCAGCGTCACCGGTGGCGACCTGAGCATCAACCAGTCCGGCACGGAGGCGAGTTTCAGCAACAATGGCACCATTACCGTCGCCAGTGGGCATACCCTCTCGGTAAGCGGGGGGCGGTTCAATCCGGGCACGGGTATCGGCAATGGGGTGGTGCAAATGAGCGGTGCCACGCTCGGCTCAGGGACCATCGCCAGTGCTTTGACGGTGATCGTGACCAATGGCAGCGAAGCCGCTGACGCCACGCTGGTCAATCAAGGATTGCTGGTAGTCCAAGGTTCGGACACCTTCAGTGGCACATTCACGAATGGGGCGGGGGCAACGCTGCGGGTGCAGGGGGCGAGTGGCGGCTACGGTAGTCTGAGCAGCGCCAACGGCTTTACCAACAACGGCACGATCGAACTGACCAATAACATCAGCGGCGCTGCCTACGGCGCTTCTTTGACGGTCAGCAGCGGCACGCCGGCACCCTCAACATCCTGCCCGGCCTGACCGAATCCCCACGCACGCTGGCCGCCGACCTGCTCAACCAGGGCACGGTGAACGTAAATACCGACACTGACTTTTCCAATCCTTTCAACAATAGCGCGGCGGGCTCCGTACTGGTCCATGCAGGCACGCTAGCGCTTAGCGGCGGTGGCACCAGTAACGGCAGCTTCAGCGCCGACGCCGGAGCGACGCTAAGCATAGCGAGTAACTATATTCTGCAAACGGGTGCCTCCGAGACCGGTAGCGGCACGTTGCTGATTGACAGCGGTATGCTAACCGCCGGGGCCGATGTTAGCGTTCAAAATCTGATCCTAGCGGGCGGGACGCTGACTGGGGCGGGGACAGTAACGGTGAGCGGCCTAATGACGTGGACGGGCGGTTCCATGGCCGGGACCGGTGTTACAAACGTCGCACGGGGTGGCTTCCTGAATATCAACGGCGGCAGCACCTATACCGGTCTGCGCACCATCAACAACGAGGGAATGAACATCTCCGTCAACCCCAGCAACGTCTTCGTCAGCACGGATTCCACGTTTACCCAGCTGGAGAGCTTCGTGGCTTCCGGCCTGCAGACGCTGGCCAACGATCTCGGTCTGCCTTACGGCAATCTCATCCCCCTGCTGGGGCATGCGCTGAACACCATTCCCGGCTCGCTCATCAACGAGGTCACACCCGGTTTGCCGAAGACGATCAAGGGCATCAGCTTGTCGGCCATCCAGCAAGATCTCTTCCAGGTATTCGGGCCCCCGGGCCTGGATATTCTCCGCCTCAATGGCTCAGCGCCCGAGTTCATTCCGATTCTCAACAGCGATGGAATGGTAGCCATCACCTTGCCCATTGGAAGGAGCTTCACTGTGCAGGCTCCTTTCGACCTCGGCCTGCCCGGGTTGCCGCTCAAGCTGAATGCCTCCGGCAGCGTGCAAGGGAGTGTCGACGTCAATCTGAACCTGAACTTTTCGGTGGCGCAGTTGGCCGGCCAAAGTCCGAGCTTCCAGATCGAGCCCTCGTTCATACAAGCCGAAGTAATGGCCAGCGTACCGGGCCTGATGGCCTCCGCCCGTGCCGGCCTGCTCCAGGCTGAGGCAACGGATGACCCGAAGCATCCGTCGTCGCTGCTCCTGATCTACTTAACGAATTTCGCCACCGACCCGAGTGGCGGCCTGATGGTCTCCACGACAACCAACGGAAGCGCCACCGTCAACCTCCTGCTCAGCGCCAGCTTCGGCAGTGATCCGGTCAATGATCCTACTATCACAAGCAACTTCAATCTCGACTGGTCCTTCTCGAACGCTGACCCGGCGCAATCCAGCCCCTTCGGCAATACGCCGAACATCGCCTTCAACAATGTCCAGCTTCACCTCGGCTCGTTTGTGGGTGATTTCCTCGCTCCCGTGCTCTCGGACGTGCAGGTGCTCACCCGCCGCCTTGATCCGCTCGCGAAGTTTCTGCTTCAGGAGGTACCGGTTATCTCTGACCTGTCGCGGGACGTCGGCAGCGGTCCAATTTACCTGGCAAACCTTATCCCGGAATATGGCGAAACGATCGTACGCTTCGCAATGGCGGTGGAAGTTATCAACGGCCTCGATTCTAATGCTCTACGCACCGGCGTGGTGAGCCTCGGCAACTTCACCGTTACCGATCCGCGCGCTACCGATAGCGCAGGAGATGCTCCGCCGGCCGGCATCCTCCAGGATAACGCGGCTCCCGATGTAATCGCCCAGATCAGCGGTCTGAGCCCGGATGCGGCCAACTTCTTTGACCAGCTGAGCATGCTGGGCAGCTCCGATACTCTCCATTTCACCATTCTGGATGATCCCACGAATGCCTTTGACCTGCTCATCGGCCGGGATACGACGCTGTTCAGCTACACCGTAACCCCGCTCATGATTTCGGACACCGTATTCACGTACGATATCCCCGTCTATCCCGGGGTAGTGGTGCATTTCCAGGGAGACCTGAATTTCTCGGTGTCCGCCACGTTCGGCTGCGATAGTTCGGGCCTGCACGGTGGCAATATCTTGGATAGTTTCTACCTCCAAAACGTATCGATTATGGTTGGCTTCACCGTGGAAGCGGGACCAGGAGTCGGCATTCCGGATCTCTTCACCGTGAGTGTGGACGGCGGTTTGGGAGTGAGCGCCACCTTCACGCTCACCGGAACCGATGGAAACCCACGGCTTACCTGGAGCGAACTCGCCGACGGGCAGTACACCGTTTCAGATTCAGGCGATGTCCAGGGCTCCCTGAGCATCGATGTTACTTCGCTCGGGATGGATCTGTATTCGTTTACGTTGGCATCCTTTGATCGGCACATCTTTTGAGACGAGAACGCACCAACGTGGGCAGGTGCCCGCCTGCCCGATGAGCGGCGTTGGTCTGCGGGCCATCGCCGCGCGGAATGATTGAACACCCTTGCCGAGACCTACTTCCGGGGCTATTTCAACAGCATACGGGTCTGCTCCTACCGCCCGGTTCCCTGCCGCGTCCGCCTGCTGCCGGCGGTGTTGATTCCGCTTCGCCGGAAGCACCTGGGTTGTTGGCAAACGGTACGCGGTGCGCCCGGGGATTCCGCTCGTTCCGAACTCCAAGCGGAGGTGGCCGTGATCCACGTGAGCCAGTTGACCAAGTACTACGGCGATTACGCCGCCATTCGCGATGTTTCCTTTGAGGTTCCCCGCGGGAAGATCGTTGGCTTCCTTGGCCCTAATGGAGCCGGTAAGACGACCACCTTGCGCATCTTGGCCGGCTACCTGACCGCGACCTCCGGCCAGGCCACGATCGACGGCCTCGATGTTTTCTGGCAACCGGTCGAAGTTCGGCGGCGGATCGGCTACATGCCGGAGAATTGCCCGCTCTATCCCGAAATGCGTGTTGCCGAATATCTGCGTTTCCGGGCCGGCATCAAGGGTTTGCACGGCCGACGGTGCCGCCAGCGCCTTGATTACGTTCTGAATCGCTGCTGGCTCAGTGAGGTGCGCCGCCAGCTGGTCGGCACGTTATCGAAAGGGTATCGCCAACGGGTCGGCTTGGCGGATGCTCTGCTCGCCGATCCGCCGGTGTTGATCCTCGACGAGCCGACCGCCGGCCTCGACCCGAGCCAAATCCGCGCCAGCCGCGCCTTGATCCGCGAACTGGGCAAAGAGCACACCATCTTGGTGTCGACGCATATCCTGCCGGAGGTGGAGATGACCTGTGATAGCGTGATCATCATCCATCGTGGCCGGGTGGTGGCGTCCAGCTCGCTGGCCGAATTGACCACCCGGGCGGGGGCGGAAACGGTCATCGTGGTCGAAGCAGAAGGGTCGATCGCCACCGAGTCGATCCGACAACTGGCCGGTGTCGGCCGGCTGGAAAGCGAACCGATTCCCAATGGCACCCGCCTCCGCGTCACGACGGATGGCCCGCGGGAACTGACCCCGCGCCTGTGTGACTTGGCCGTCCAGCAGGGATGGAAACTCCGCGAGCTGCGGCCACAACGGCAGAGCCTGGAAGAAATGTTCGTGCGCATCGTCGAAGACGAAATCCCCGCAACCAACAGCGCGCGGCGAGCTTGAAACGGACGATCCGTGACGCTTTACAAGCGATTGCTTGGAGTCTTGTATGCTTCTAGCTGTCCGTGCAACCGAGAGCCTCATGCTTGCTGTGCTGGGCCTGGCGGGACTGCTTATCGCTGGCATCGCGATTGCCCTGATCGTGGGGTTGTTCCAGGCCCGCAGCTTGCTCCGCAAAGAATTCACCGCCTACTTCATCTCTCCGGTCGCTTATGTCATGCTGGTCGTCTTCCTGGCCGTCCTCGGTTGCCGATTTTATCTGGCGCTGGACCAGCTCACGCAGGGCGGGTCCCAGGGCATCGAATTCCCGATGCAGTATCTGTTCAGCATCCTGCCGCGGGGCATCGCCGGTTCGAAGGCATGGTTAATGGAGCTGTTCAGCAGCCAGGCTTTTTGGGTCGTTTACCTCCTGATTCCCCCGCTGTTGACGATGCGGCTCTTCGCGGAAGAACGGAACAGCGGGACGCTGGAAGTGCTCATGACGGCGCCGCTGAAGGATTGGCAGGTGGTTCTCAGCAAGTATCTCGCTTGCTTCGCCTTCTATGTGATCCTCTGGCTACCCACGATCGTGTATCTGCCGGTCTTGCTCGATTTCAAACAAGTGGAATGGCAGCCGGCCTGGACGACATGGAGCATCCTGTTCGTAGGCGGGCTGGGTGCCGTGGTGCTCGCCGGGCTGCTGACCCTGCTTCCGCTGGGCACTGCCGGTCGGTTGAGCGCCGGGTTGATTCTTGCTGCCGGCGCGGCCTGCGCCAGCATCGGCGGCTGGTTCCATTATCACACCGACTCCGCCCATGTGGTTGAGGTAATCGCTGGAATCGATCCGATGCCGGTGCTGTCCACGTACCTGGGATTGGCTCTGGCGGGAGCTATGTTGTTGGCCCAGGGAATGCTGGTGAGTAGCCTCCTGGGCAGCCAAATCGTGGCGGCCCTGGTTTCCGTCTTGCTGAACCTCGCGATCATCGTCGGCGGGTTGCTCCCCCTGGTGATCGATACCGGCGGCACGGTGTCGAAAATCCTCTATTCCTTTTGTGTCCCGCTGCACATCAGTCAAGAGTTCGGCCGCGGCCAGGTGGACACCCGCCACGTCATCCTGTACGGCAGCGTTGCTCTGTTCTGCTTGTTCTTGACAGTTCGCAGTCTGGAGAGTCGACGATGGCGTTGACGACGAAATCCCCCTCCCCCTGGTGGGCGCGGCTCCATTTCCTGATCCGCTTCGCCGGGTTGACAGGGGTGGTGTGCGCGGGCATCGGCGTGGCCCTGGGATTCCTCGAAAACATCCTGGATCGGATCGTGTCGCCGGACCTGCCGGCCGACTGGGAATTTATCCGTGCCACGTTCCCGTTCCTGACGCGGCCGGATATCGGGCCACCACCCCGCTTGACGGTCCAGATAGCGGTCGGCCTCCTGGTTGGCGGGGCGGCCGTGGCCCTGCTCGCGCTGCTCACGGAAATCTTTCGGATCTTGTTCCTCGTGGCCGGCCGGCGGAGCGCATTCGGCCTCAACGCCGCCGTGCAGATCCTCCTTGCCGCCCTTCTGCTTGTGGGGATCAATCTGTATGCCAATACCCATTACCTCCGCCTCGACTGGACCCGGAAGCGGCTCTTTACTCTGCCGCCGGAAATCCAGGCGCGCTTGGGGCAATTACAGGGCGAGACCACCATCGTGGTCTACGAACGCCACAAGACGTTTGGGCAATTGCAAGACAAGCCGGACGCGTACGATTTCGCGGCCGAACGGAAGGTGGTGGAGAAAATCCATGACCTGGTCGAGCAGTTCCGCGAGCTGGGACCGCGCTTCCGTGTGGAGGTCCTGGATGTGGAAGAAGAGGGCTTCAATCGGAAGCTCGATGATTTGACTGCGAATGCCAAGGAGCTGCGCACCGCCATCGATCAGGCCACCGAGAACAGCATTTTCATCGCCAGCGGCGATCTGCGCTTACCCAGCCAGCACAGGGTGCAGCGGCTCAGCTTTAACGATTTCTACCAGCTCGATAAGTCGGCCTCCAAGGAGGCCGACGGAGGACACGGCAACCTGGTCCTGCTCTACCAGGGTGTCGAACCGTTTGCTGGGGCCGTGCTCAACATCGATGAAAAACGACCCACCATTGGCGTGCTCGTTACCCATGAGCTGTTGACCACGCAAGGAACCGAAGAAATCTTCCAGCTCAAGGGTTTCAAGAAGGCGTTGATGGCGCACGGCTTCGATGTGAAGGACGTGATTCTCAAGAAGTGGAGTGAGTTCGCGCCGCCGGAGCCGGCCGTCTACACCTACGACGAAAGCCGTTACGACCAGCTCGATGAGGAATTAACTTCCATCGATGCCGACATCAGGAACCTGAATGAACAACTGACTGATCTGGCCAAGGTGCAAGGGGAATGGCAAGCGAAATCGCCGGCGGAGCTCACCAAGCTTTACACCAAGGAGCTGAACGGACGAACCATCGACGAAGCGTTGCGGCGCCGGCAGCTCGCATTTTGGCAACAAAACGAGGCGATTTTGAAAGCGCTCCGCAACCAGTATCAAGAGGATCGGGAAGCCACGGCCAAGGAAAAAGCCACGCTCCATGTCGATGTCACGGCTGAGCAGCGGCGGATCGCCGATCTCAAGGCCAAGCTCGCGCGGGCAATTGCGGATTGTGACCTTCTGTTCATTCCGCGCTATACGATCCGCAATCTCCTTTCCGGGTTCACGATCCCCAATCAGATCCATCGCCTCGATGAATCCCAGGCGGCGGCCATTCGGGACTTCCTCAAGGCCGGCAAACCGGTGTTGGCGTGTTTTGGTCCGAGCAACATGCCACCCGGCGAACGGATGATGCCGGGCACCGAAGGACCCGATGACGTGGAGCGCGATCTCAGTCAGCTTGGCATTCGCTTTGGCAAGCAAACGATCCTGTTCAATGTCGAGAGCAAGGCGTTCGCCGAGCGCCGCTCCAATCCGTTCGCCGCGGGAGCAAACGTGGAAGTTCCTCCCCTCGAGTTCGAGGGGGCCGGAGAAGCCACCCGAGCCGTACTGAAGCTCGGTACGCCGCCGTTGCCCCCCAATCCGCTCGGCCAGGCCATGAAGATCGCTGCCCATAGCTTTGGCACGAGCGATCTCCCGTTGCGGGTGCAGTATCCCCGGCCGGTTTACTATCAACCGGCCAAGGGTCAAAACCTGGCGTTTGAGCCGGAATTCCTCATGACCAATGCCGCGAGCTGGAACGAAGAACAACCGTTCCCGACCCGCGAACGGAGCATCCCCCGCTTCGAGCCGCCCAAGGCCGACGATGCCAGCAAGGGCACGCTCGATGAAAAACGCCGCGGCCCCTTTCCCATTGGCGTGGCGGTCGAAGCCCCGTTGCCTGCCGAATGGTATGCCGAGCAAAGCAACCAGCCGGCCACCGTTCGGGTGGCCGCCATCGGCAGCGGGCACATCTTCGTTGGGCCGGAGCTGTCGCCGGCCAAGGAAGAATTGCTCCTCGATACCTGTAATTGGCTGCTTGGCCGCGAGAATCTGTTGCGGCGGTCGGACCAGGTTTGGTCCTTCCCCCGCGTTGCCTCGAGCCCACGGGAGCACTCGTTGTGGAACTGGGGCGTCTGGCTTGGCTTGCCCAGCTTGTCCTTGTATTTCGGACTCGTCGTGCTCATGGGCCGGCGTTTACGCTGAACGGCTCCTGGGAGGAGAGGGCCTGCGATGAATTACAAGACCACGCTTGTGCTCCTGGCCTTCATTGCCGCCGGGGCAGTTGTCTATTGGCTGGGACCCGACGTTTCGCCCTGGCTTGGCCTAGCCCCCGCCCAGCCAAGCAGCACCGACGCCGGGACGCTCCGTACCTTGCAAGCTCTGACGGCCGATAACCTCGAACGGATCGAGATCCAGCAGGGACAGCGTGCCGTCGTGCTGGAGCGTGGCCCGGGCGGCGAATGGACTCTTCCCGGCAAATGGCCGGCACGGAAGGCGGAGGTCGACGATCTGGTTCAACTTCTCACGCATCTGCGCTCCCGATTCCTGCCTCTTCCACTTGGGGATCCTGCCGAGCTGGCGCGGTTCGGGCTTGGCCATCCGCCAGTCCTTGTCACCGTCCGCGTGGGCAACACCAGTCACCGGCTGGCCTTCGGGGAAGAGCCTGGCGGGAGCAATCGCTTCTCCCGTCCCACCTACCTGCGGCTCGACGATAACCCGGAAGTGCTACGCCTGGCTCCCGGCTTGGTAGCTGCGCTGGACCGGCCGCAGGACCATTACCAGCAACGGCGCCTCTTCCCCAGCGAACGTGTCGCCCAGGACGGCGATTCCCAAGAAAAGTTGGACCGCCTCGTAGCTCAGGCCGTGGCCGTGAAAGGACCAACCGGTCATTTCCGGATCGCCAGGGCGAGCGCGGATTGGCAGCTGGAAGACCCGGTTCAGGACAACGTCGACCCGGAAAAGCTGAAGGGGATCCTGAACGCCGTTCCGGACATCTGGGCCGAGCAGTTCGTGGACAATTCTAAAAAAGATTTTGCCGAATACGGCCTGAAGGAACCGGAGCAGATGTTGCAGGTAACCCGCCCAACTGGAGAAACCACGCTGTTGATCGGCAAGCCTTCGCAGACAAGGACCCGAACCATCACCCGGCCCGCCCCGAGTCTTGGGGGACCGCCCCTGCCGCCCCAGCGTGAGGTGATCCACGATGAATACCGCTACGCCAAACTGAAGGACAACGACCAGATCTTCGAAATCAAGGCCGATCGGCTCAAAGACGTGTTTGTCGCCGCCGACAGCCTGCGTGACGCTAACCTGGCGCGGTTTCACAGCCAGGATGCCCGCCGCCTGGAAATCAACCAGGAGGGCCAGACCATCCTCCTGGTGAAGGAGAAAGAGAAATGGCGTTTGCAAGAGCCGCTGCAAGCAGATGCCGACCGTGCCGCCATCACCGAGCTGCTTGACAAGCTTTCCAATCTGCAAGCCCGCGACAAGGATGTGATCGATCACGCGGATGCAATGACGTATGGGTTGGATAAGCCCACAGCAACGATGCAGGTGACGGTTGAAGAAGAGAACAAGAGCGAGAGAGAGCCCAAGGGCAACAAGACCAAGCAGTTCACGTTCGACCTGGGCAAGCACGACAAGGACAAGGCCAAGCTCTATGTACGGGTGGCCGATCGGGAGCGCATCAACGCGGTCGAAGACAGCCTCCTGAAACTGGTCCAGCGTCCCGCTCTGGCGTATCGACCCCTCCAGCTCTTGCAATACACGGCCCACGACATCCAGGAGCTGCGCGTTCGCAAGGGAGAAGAGGAATACCATCTGAAACGGGCAGACCAAGGTTGGAGAATTGGCGGACCGTTTGACGCAGACGCCCCGGCCGACCAGGTCCGGCCGATGATCGAAGAACTGGCGACACTCCGCTGCGAGCGCTATGCGGCCCCGGCTGCCGCTGACCTGGCCGCATATGGCCTTGATCAGCCCATTCTGCGTTTGACGCTAATCACGGCCAAGAATGGTGATCCCAAAGGAGAGACACAGTCGCGCACACTGCTGGTCGGCAAGCCGACCGAGGCCAATGGCCAAGCGCGTTTTGCCAAGTTGGAGGAGGATCCGGCGGTCTTCGTCCTGGCCGCCAAGAGCGTGACCGCGGTGGACCACGCTGCTCTCGATCTGCTTGATCGACAGCTCCTTGCCTTGCAGCTAGACACGATCCAGCAAATTCAACAAAAGCGGGACGGCGGCACGCTAACTCTGGAACGCAAAGATGCGCAGTGGCAGGTGGTAGAGCCGCCGGTCGCGCCATTTGTCGCGGACCGTGGAACGATGACTGCCGTGTTGGGCGCGTGGTCGAATCTGCGTGCCCAGCGGGTTGCCGCTTACGGACCCCAGGTGGACCTATCCCGCTATGGTCTCGACAAGCCAGCCGCGCGAATTACCATCACCCTGAAGCCGGCTGCCCACAGCGACAAGGCTGCCAAACCATCGGAGCATACGGTGCTTCTCGGCAACACGATTGCCGACTCTCCAGGCGATCGATTCGCCCGCGTGGATGATCGGCCGGGTGTCTTCGTACTGGCTGCCGAGCTGGCGAATGATCTCACGCATGGGTATCTCGATTTCGTGGACCGGACCGTGTTTCAGTTTGACGCGGCCAAGGTGACGTCCATTGAGCGGCGTATGGGAAACGAGAGCCTGGAAATCATCAAACGCGATAAGGCTTGGCAATTGGTAAAGCCAGGTGATCATACCGCGGATGCTCCGGCGCTGGATGAAATCATCGGCCAACTTGGCCAGTTGCGTGCCAAGCGCGTGGCTGCCTACCCAGCCAAGGAGATAGCACCGTTTCAGCTCGATGAGCCCGTGGCTACCCTGACTGTCCGGATTGCGGGTGCCGACGGCAAGCCGGAAGAGCGTCTCCTGAAGATCGGCAAGGCCGTTGAAGAAGCGAAAGCGGACGGAGATCGCTTCGCAGCCGCGGGAGAGGGGACGATGGTATTTGTGCTTCCCGGAAGTTTGGCACGGCGGCTGACTGCTCCGCCCCTCCAGTTTCAGGATCGAAATCTCGCCCATTTCGGCGCTGCCGATCGCGCCATTCTGGAACGTGATCGCCGCAAGGCCACGTTTGCGAAAGTGGATGGCACGTGGAAGCTGATGGAGCCCGTGGAGACCGAAACTGAGCAATCCGAATTGGAAGAATTCGTGAACGCGGCAGCTCACCTCCGTGCCGACGAGTTGGTGGCCGACAAGCCAGCCGATCTAAAGCCCTATGGCCTCGATCGGCCCCCGATCCGGTGGCGTTTTCAGAGCGGCGACAAGGAACTGCTGAATCTCTGGATTGGCGGACGGGAAAAGCACGGCTCGCGCTGCTATGCGAAATTAGCGGATCGGGACATGGTCTTTCTACTCAGCCCTCAACTGACGACCGAAGCCGAGGGTGAGTACCGCAAGCGAGCCTTCTGGGCCCCCCTGGATGCGGTGCAGGTCGAGAAGCTCAGCTACGGCTATCCAGACAAGTCTTTTGTTCTGGAAAAGGTGGAGAACGATTGGCACATCGCAGGCAAACCCGATTCCAAGGTTCAACCAGAAGCGATCCGCGAAACCCTCGATGCACTTGCGGGATTAAAAGCAGCACGGTACGTGATGGATAAGAATGCAGACCTGAAGTTGTTTGGCTTGGAGCCGCCACAATTGATTCTGGAAATCCACACCCGTACAGGAACCCGGCGACTCGACATCGGCCGCCCCGAAGGCGAATCGAAACGCCGCTACGCCCATGTCCTAGAATCAGACAACTCGGCCGTGTTCATCATTTCTGAGGCCGACGCCGGCCGGATCCTGAGGCCATTGGGCGGATTTCTTCAGCACGAACCAAAGGCATCCGGTCCGTCCACTGCAACTCCCCATTAACGAGCAAAAGCTGGCTCTAAAAGACGTGACGGCACGGGGTGAAGCCGAGACTCGCAATCGGCTTTACCCCGTGCCTACGCGGGAGGGTCGGGACGGGAGGAATTTGGCTTTCGCCAATCAGGTATTTGGGACTCGCAACCAAACCCTGATGGTTATGTGGTTGAGCAACAACCGTGCCGGTCATGTCTCGAAAAATGTCGTTCTGCAGCGATTTTTCCTAAATCCATTTGTCAAAACGTCTTGCAGAAAAGAAATGTCGGCTCAACCTTCATCACACGGGTGAGCACGGATGAACCTGGGAATGCAGGTGCGCGAATCTGCAACAACCGGGTGCGGTATTTCGCGCCACTCTGATGCGTCCTACTCCAATGTCGCAGCGGTGCCGGCGGTCCAACGGATGTAGATCGGATGTTGATTTTCGGAAATACCAGTGTAAACCTCTGTTAATTGACGTTAACATTCATGAATTAGTGGTCAAGTAATTCATCTGGTGCAGTGCTGGCGTTTTCGTTTTGTAAATTACTTTATGAGCATTGCTTACGGCGCAATAGCCGAGCTCACGGGGAAATGCAAATGGATTATTCTGGGAGATGAGAATGGCTTTGGCCTGAAAAGTGCATTACAAGACCGGCGACCGTCGGATACCGGCGCCATGGTCTCTCGGTCCCGTAAAAGCCCGGGTGGCTCTCCTCGGTGCGAGCTGCTCAACAACCGATGGCTTTCTGAACTCCGTTGTTTTGAAAGGCATTGGGAGTGCCTGGTGGGCGGTGAGTGGAAGCAGCGGGCCAGCTACCACTCACCGCTCACTTCGATTTTTGCTACCCCTTTTGCTGCCAATTCCGCTCGATGAACGTCGTATCCACCTGTCCCTCGATGAAACTCGAGTGATTGAAGATTTCGCGGTGTAACCCAACGGTTGTCTGGATTCCCTCGATCCAAAACTCGGACAAGGCCCGCCGCATACAAGCCAAGGCCAGCTCCCGCGTCGGCTGATAAACCAGCAGCTTGGCCACCAGCGAATCATAGTGGGGTGGTACCCGGTAGCCCTGGACGCAATGAGTGTCGAGACGCACACCCGGCCCGCCTGGCGCCTGCCAACGGCTGATGACACCCGGCGAAGGCCGGAAATCGGCGGCCGGATCCTCGGCGTTGATGCGGCACTCGATGGCCACGCCGCGCTGGCCGATGTCTTCTTGCCGATAGCGCAAGGGTTCTCCTGCAGCGATCCGAATTTGTTCCCGCACCAAGTCGATGCCGGTCACCAGCTCCGTCACTGGGTGCTCGACCTGGATCCGCGCATTCACCTCGATGAAGTAGAAGTTGTGCTGCCGATCCACCAAGAATTCACATGTGCCGGCGTTCTGGTAACCAGCCATGTGCGCAAGGCGCACAGCCGACCGGCACATCTGTTCGCGCACGGCGGGGGAAAGATTGGGCGCGGGGGATTCCTCGACAAGCTTTTGGTGACGGCGTTGCAGCGAACAATCGCGCTCCCATAAATGGATCACGCTGCCGTGGCTGTCGGCGAGGATCTGCACTTCCACGTGGCGGGGCTGTTCGATGTATTTCTCCAGATAGACGCTGCTGTCCTTGAACGCCTTGTCGGCTTCCTGGCGGGCCGCTTTCAATCCGGCCTGAAGGCTGATGTCATTCCGAGCCACGCGCATGCCCCGGCCTCCCCCGCCGGCCGCTGCCTTGATGAGCACCGGAAAGCCGAGGGTATGGGCCAAGCGCAGCGCCTCGGCGTCGGTCTCGATCAAACTTTCGCTCCCGGGCACCACTGGTACGTTGGCCTCCTTGGCCAGTTTGCGGGCCTCGTTCTTGTTGCCCAGCCGCCGCATCGCCTCGTGCGGCGGGCCGATGAATTCAATTTTGCAGGAGCGGCAAACTTCCGCGAAATGCGGGTTTTCCGAAAGGAAGCCGTAGCCCGGATGGATCGCCTCCACGTTGGCGATCTCGGCGGCGCTGATGATCCGAGGGATGTTGAGATAGCTCTCGGCCGCGGGGCCGGGACCAATGCAGATCGCATCATCGGCCAGGCCAAGGTACGGAGCATCGCGGTCGGCTTCACTGTAGACGGCGATCACTTCGATCCCGAGGTCCCGGCAAGCCCGGATGACCCGTAAGGCAATTTCACCGCGGTTGGCAACGAGGATGCGTTGAAACATAGCACCGCTCAGGCGGTCAAATCGACTTTGAACAGCGCCTGCCCAAATTCCACCGGTTGCTGGTTTTCCACGAGAATTTCCTTGATGATGCCGGTGCAATCGGCGGTGATTTCGTTGAAAATCTTCATCGCCTCGATGACACACACGACGGTGCTCGGCGTGACGCGGGCACCGACACGGACAAAGGGCTCGGCATCGGGGCTGGGGGCGCTATAAAACGTGCCCGGCGTCGGACTCTTGATGTGATGAACCGACGACGCAGCGTCCGCGGGCGGCGCAGCTGCCGGGGAGGCGGGCGGGGATGCCGGCGGCGGAGCTGTCGGCGGCGGAGCCGAAGGGGGCGCAACGACGATTTCGCGCGCACCGCGCCGGAGCCGAATCCGCAACTCCCCCTCGCGCAAATCAATCTCACTCAGATCGTGCTGGCTCATCAGCCCGACCAGGTACTTGATCGTTCGCACATCGAAGGGGCTGGGAGTTTTCGCCGCGTCTTCCGCCACCAGAGCACCTTCTTGGTGAGTGTTGCGGGTTGCGTGAACCATCAACCATCAAAAATCAAGAACCGCAAATCCTTCGTCACGGTCGTCAGTACTTCGCAGCCATCTGGGGTGACCAAGACATCATCTTCGATTCGCACGCCGCCCCACCCCGGCAGGTAGATTCCCGGTTCGACCGTGACCACCATCCCCGGTTGCAGAATAACCGCCGAGTTCGGCCGTAGACTGGGCGCTTCGTGAACCTGAAGCCCCAGGCCATGCCCCAGACCGTGGCCGAAAAACTCACCCAGGCCGGCCTCCGCGATCACTGCGCGGGCCGCAGCGTCGACCTCTTGTCCTTGAACGCCGGGACGGATCTGGCCCAACGCTCGCTGCTGGGCACGCAGCACGATCTCATAAATCGCTTCCAGCTTCGTCGCGCCGTGTTCCCCCCCCGCCGACGGCGCGAAGGCTGAATTTTTACGGGGAGCGAGAACCCGTGTCAAGTCACTTTTGTAAAACCGGCCGCTGGCGCCCCAATCCACCAAGAGCAACTCGGCCCCGGCCACCGTCCGTTCCGTGGGAGGAGCATGGGGCAATGCGGCACGCTCGCCGACGGCCACAATGCTCGGAAAACTCGTGCCATGGCCGCCACAACGGCGAACATATTGCTCCAGGGCATCGCACAGAACCTTTTCGGTATCTTCGGGGCGGAGCAAGGCGCGGAATGCGTCGAAGGCCCGCTCAGCGATATGGATCGCTTCCCGGATTTGGGCGATCTCGGACGGATCCTTGAGGACGCGAAGTTTCTCCACGCATTCCCGCGTTGCCTTCCAGGTCACCGTGGGCGCCAGCTCACGCAGCGTTTCCCAATCGCCGACGGACAGATGCCCCTTCTCAAAACCGAGCGATCGAAATCCAAGCATCCGTACTGCCTCGGCCGTGGCTTGCAGAAGAGTTTGGGCCGTGGGGCGAATCTGCACGTCAAGTCCCGGACATTCCTCGGCGATTTGCTTCGTGAAGCGGGCGTCACTGACCAGGAGAGCCCGTTCGCAGCCCAGCATCAGAAAGCTGCTTTCCCCACTGAACCCGGTCAGATACGTCACGTTGACCGGGTTCGTGATGAGCATCGCCTCCAGCTCTTGCTCGGAAAGCATCTGCGCTAGCCGTTGACGGCGCTGAGCGGCATAATTCACCGATGGGGATTCCACGAGCGCGTGACTCCGTTGGCGGCAAACCTCGGAAGGGCTGATCGCAAAGCCATGATTTTACTCCGCGCCGCTATTTCGGCCAGGCACTTGTTTCGACTCCGAAGGGCTGTAAACTGCCCTCTTCGATCGCCTCGGCTCCGCTGAATCGGAGAGCCCTGTCATGGCTGCCTCATTGCCGGACAAGCCGATCCTTCCCGATTCGCCTGCTCGGGATGGTCCGAACCAAAGCCCAGGAGAACGCCGGCCCAGGGCGGAACTGGAGGAAGTCGATCTTTGGTGGGGCTCCTATGCGGGCCGCGCCATGCTGCCGGGCTTTTTGCTCTGTCTGCTGCTGACGATTTTTCTTTTGGCGATGGAGTGGTACCTGGGGCGCCGTCAAGCACGCTCCGACCTGATTTCTTCCGCAGTCCTGGGCGTGGCCGGCGCGTCGTGGCTCTTCGAGGGTACGCGGTGGGTCTACCGGATGACCGCGCTCAATTACCGGCTGACGAATCGCCGGCTCCTGTACATGCACGGCTTCAAACTGCCGGAAAGCTGGGCGATCGAACTACGTCAGATTACGGACGTCTCCGTGATGTCCGGGCCGATCGAACGATTCCTCGGTGTCGGTCGGATCGTGGTCCAGACAGGGGGCGATAAGCCCGGGTCCGTGGTATTGGAAGGCGTATGGCACCCGTACCGCATCGCCCGGATCATCCGCCGCCGAGTACGGCAAGCACGTGCTGGCAGCCCATAAGCGCGCGGCGGGTGGCGGGAGAAGAAGACAGGGATGCGCAAGCGATGGCTCGGCTTTCTGTTCCCGCCACCCGCCACGCTCTCCCGCTACGCTTCCCCGACCGGCTGACCCTTCAATCCGGCAAGCGCTTCGGGTCCCAGGCGAACCAAGCGGTCCCCGACATTGACTTCGAACAGGTTATCGAGTGGCTCAAAATGCACGATCTCTACGGTAGCGCCGGGGACCAAGCCCAACTCCCGCCAGCGGCGAAGACGCCCGGGATTGTCATCCTGGGCTTCCCGGATCACCACGCGCTGACCGGCGCGGAAATCGCATAGCCGCTGGAGTTCGCGCGGCGTCATGGTCCCTTCGCGCGTCGGGATGAGATGGCCGTGGGGGTCTTCCAACGGTTCGCCGAGATGGGCGGCGATGGCCTGTTCCAGACGGGGGGAGATGGCATGCTCCAGTGCCTCGGCCTCCGCATCGACCTCGCTCCAATCGAGTCCGAGCACCCGGTTCAGGAAAAGCTCGACGAGGCGATGGCGGCGAATGACCCGCCGGGCTTCGGCAATGCCGCGTTCGGTGAGACGAGCGCCGTGGCCGGAC